>Ga0105055_10009662_pt1 | contig 12272 bp, 9 predicted proteins | sample BON03_FD_78090 | JGI IMG/M metagenome (GOLD analysis project Ga0105055, IMG submission 78090) | Freshwater microbial communities from Lake Bonney liftoff mats and glacier meltwater in Antarctica - BON-03 | ecosystem: Environmental > Aquatic > Freshwater > Ice > Glacier meltwater | place: Lake...
TGGCTGCGCCGGTCTGAGCCCGCCTAGTCGAACTCCTGACTGGCCAGCACGCGGTAAATCTCGCGTCGCACCAGTTTGCGCACGTTGCGGGTGATGCGTTCGCCGAGCGCGCCCTGAAGTTCCTGCCGCACGATATCGGCCACGAGCGCGCGCAGGGTTTCTTCGTCCACACCTCCGTCACTGGCGAGGAAAGAGGCCAGTTCCGGGTCGAGGTCGTCGGCGTAATCGCCGGCATCGTCGCGCGAAAGGTCGGCTGCGAGGTCGGCGTCTGTTGCGGCCCGTGTGGCCGCGTCTGGCCGCGTTTCGGGGTGGGACCGGTGGAAGGCGATTTCAGGTTCGGGTGCGGGTTGGGGTGCGGGTTCGGGTTGGGCAACCGGTTCGGGTGCGGGTGCCGCAACGGCAACGTCGGGTTCACTGATCTGTGCATCCGGGACGAGGCGCAGGGGGGTGAGGTTGCGCGCGACAAAGACCGAATCCTGTGGCGTCACCGTGCTCCAATCCATCACCGGGACGGATTCGCTGCCATCGGGTTCCCATTCATCGGGCTGGCCGGTGACGGCGGCCTCAAGCTCGGCAATCGTGGCTTCGAGGGTCGAGCGGGAACTGGGAGCCCGGCTGGGCTCTGGTTCGGGCTCCGGTTCAGGCGCGGTCGCGGGCGCGGCGGCGGCAGGCTCTGGCGCGAGATCGGGATTGGATTCGGATTCGGGTTCGATTTCTTCGGGTGTGACGCGCAGGGCGGGAGTAAGAACGAATCGCTCTGCCACCGGAGCAGGCTCCGGGACGGTGACAGGACTGGTAGCGGCAGGGGCCGGTTTCGCCATATGTGGGTTGGATGCGGGCGGCGTGGCGCGATTACGATCGCCTTCTGCCACTAGCCTGCGGATGGAGGACAGCACATCCTCGATCTGGATATTGGTCACCGGGTCGGCCATGTGTGATCCTGCTTGTGCCTCGGCTCATCAGCGCGCGCCTTGGGATCAGTTTAACCGCTCTTTCACTTTTTCACAACCGATCCAGCGGATTTGAACAAGGTTTGCTAGTCTCTGCCGATGGCCTCGAGCACGCGGTCGAGCGCCTGTCCCTGTTCGGAGCGCGCGGTGGGCGCATCGTCGACGAGGTTGTAATAGGCGGTCGGATCGTAGATCTGCACCCGCAGCCCGAGGTTTTGTGCGGTGAGCAGACCCATTGCGGCCAGAACGGAATAGGAGGCAATGGTTTCATCGACCTGCGCGGAGATCAGGTTGGCCTGCGCGTCGAGCTGTTCCTGCTCGGCGTTGAGCACGTCGAGCGTGGTGCGCGCGCCGAGCGTCGCCTCTTCGCGGACGCCCCGGAAGGCGACTGTGGCGGCGCGGACCTGCCGTTCGGAGGCGTCGCGGCTGGCGCGGGCCACTTCGAGGAAGGACCATGCATTGCCGACACCCTGTTCGATCTGCTGAGCGGTGACATGCAGGCTGGCGCGGGCCGCATCGCGGCGCGACATGAATTGCCGCACCTGCGAGGAGAGCCGCCCGCCCTGATAGATCGGCCCGCCGATATTGAGGCCGAGCCGCTGACTGTCGTTGAATTCATCATCAATCGCGATCGCGCCGTTGAGCGTGACGGTGGGCAGCATCGCGGTTTCGGCGCGGGCGATGTTCAGTTCGGCCACGGTGACGTTATGCTGGGCCTGCCGCAGACTGGGATGGATGGCGAGGGCCACTGATTTTGCCTCGGCCAAGGTCCGCCCGACCGGGGCGGGTGGCACCGGCTGGAGATTATTGGGGGCGCGGCCCACGGCGGCGCGGAATTCCTCGATCGCGCGGGCAAGGGCGCCTTCTTGCGCGGCAAGCTGGCTGCGCGAGGCGGCGAGCCTTGCCTCTGCCAGTGACACATCGGTCAGGGTGATGTCGCCGACGTCGAAGCGGTCCCGGGCGGCGCGCAGTTCCTGTGTGATAAGTCGCACGTTGTTTTGCCGCAGCGCCACGAATTCGGAGGCGCGCCGGACCTCCATATACGCCTCGACGATGCGCAGGAGCACCTGCTGTTCTACCGCGATCAGGGATTGGCGGGTGGCGAGCACCAGTTCCTTTTGCGCGTCGATTGCCAGCTGGTTGCGCCCGAAGTCATAGAGCGTGATCTCGGCGGAGACCTGCAGATTACCGGTGATCAGTTCCGCGCCCGGTGCGCGCGGGTTGCTCGCACTCAGCCCGGCGGACCATGAGACGATGGGCAGCAGCGAAGAGACGGCCTGCGCCACATCCTCGTCAGCGGCGCGCAGCAGGGCGCGGTTCTGGTCGAGAAGCCCGCTGTTTTCATAGCCAAAGGAAAGCGCATCACCGAGGGTTTCGGCCTGCGCGCTGCTGAATGCCAGCCCGAAGGCGATGCAGGCTGCGACCAAAGCCTTGCGAATGTTCATGCGCGCGATCCCGATTGGTTCATTCGTCAGATAGATCAGGTATTGCACTCTGCAAGGGCAAGGCGCAACCACCCGCGATCATAGAACGAAGGCTTTTTCCGCCCCAAAATCGGGCAAAACCGGCGCGCTGGCGTTGAAGGCGAAACGCCAGTTGACCTGACCGTTGGTCTTGTGACCGATCCGCACCACGCCCAGCGCCCCTTCAGCAAAAATTGCGGCGATCTGGCCGCCATCCTTGAGTTGCGCCAGCAGCGCATCGGGGAGCCGTTCGACAGCACCCTGCAGGATGATCGCATCATAAGGCCCGCTTTTCGCAGCCCCGGCGGCGAGCGGCCCGGAAATAACGGCAGCATTGTCGACGCCATTGTCGGAAAGGTTGGTCTGCGCCCGGTCGGCGCGCAACTCGTCATCGTCGACGGCCACCACGAAATCGGCCAGCCGCGCGATGACGGCGGTGGAATAGCCAAGCCCGCAGCCCAGATCGAGCACCACGTCGCTGCGCTGGATATCGAGCGCGTCGAGCATCTTGGCCAGGGTGCGCGGATCGAGCATCACCCTGCCGTTCCCAAGGTCGATATTGCCGCCCAGATAGGCGATTTCGCGTCGCGCGGCGGGGACATAAAGCTCGCGCGGGACATGCAGCATCGCTTCGATAATAGGGAATTTTGTCACGTCGGACGGCCTGACCTGCGTATCGACCATCATGGTGCGGCGGGTGGAATAATCTGCCACTTGCGAAACTCTTCTCTTCTGACCTGTCGATTTGGTCATGCCATATCCGGGCCGGGACGGCAACGCCTGTTGCGGCACTGCTCCGCTATGCTCAACGCTGCTCCGGGGCCTATTCCGCTGCGATGAAGTCGTTGTCGCGCCAGCCGTCCTGCCAGACCAGATCGGCGATGCCGTCGCTGGGCACATAGCCTGTGGGCGCGTCCTGCAGAATGGCGCGGATCTGCTTGATGTTCTGTGCATCGCAGGCCAGGAGCAGCCGGTCGAGCAGCGGGCCGAGATCATCCCATGGCATGCAAACCTCGGTCGCGGTCATGATGCGGGGATGTTCGGTCGGGGCGGAATCGGTGCCGATCAGCAGTTCTTCGTAGAGTTTTTCCCCAAGCCGCAGGCCGACATAGGTGATTTCGATATCGCCATCATCGGCCGGTATGCCGTCGGTCGCGTCATCGGGGTCGCGGATATAGGGTTTGAGCCCGGAGAGCCGAATGATCCGCGCCGCCAGATCGACGATACGCACCGGCAAGCCCATGTCGAGCACAAAGACATCGCCGCCGCGCGCCATGGCGCTGGCGTGGATCACCAGTTGCGCCGCCTCTGGAATCGTCATGAAATAGCGGGTGATCCGTTTGTCGGTGACCGTGACCGGCCCGCCCGCCGCGATCTGCGACCGAAAACGCGGGATGACCGAACCGGAGGAGCCCAGCACATTGCCGAAACGCACCATGGAAAATTGTGTTTTTGACTGGCGGGCCCCGAAGGCCTGACAGATCAGTTCGGCGAGCCGTTTGGTCGCCCCCATGACATTGGTCGGGCGCACGGCCTTGTCGGTCGAGATCATGATGAAGGCTTCGACATTGGCGGCGATGGCGGCCTGCGCCAGCGTCAGCGTGCCGAATGCGTTATTGCGCACGCCCTCGACCACGTTCTCTTCGACCAAAGGCACATGTTTATAGGCGGCGGCGTGAAACAGGGTCTGCACCCCGAAACGGCTCAGCGCCGCCTCGACCCGGCGCGGATCCTGCACCGAGCCGAGCAGCGGTATGATCTGGACATCGACCCCGCGCGCCTTGGTCATGGTCCGCAGTTCCATGTCGATTTCGTAAAGGCTGGGCTCGGCCATCTCGTACAGGATCAGTTGCGATGGCGATTGCTTCAGGATCTGGCGGCAAAGCTCGCTGCCGATGGAGCCACCGGCGCCGGTGACCATGACCACCTTGCCGGCAATGCGCGCCTGCATCAGGTCGGACCGCGGCGGCACCTGATCGCGCCCGAGCAGGTCCTCTATCGGCACGTCGCGGAAATCGCTGAACTGGGCTTTGCCCGAAACCAGGTCAGAGATGCCGGGCAGCGTCTGCACATGCACTGGCAAAGGCTCCAGCCGTTCGAGGATGGCGCGGCGCTGTCCTAATGTGGCGCTGGGCACGGCGAGCAGGACGGCAGCGATGCCATGGCGGGCAATCAGTGCGGGCAGATCGGCAGGTGGATGCACCCGGTAGCCGCCAATTTCGATCCCTTGCATTGCGCGCGCATCATCTACAAAGGCAATGGGCGCATAATCCCCGCCCTGTTGCAACGCGCTGAGCACCTGCCGCCCGGATTCCCCTGCGCCATAGATGATGACCGGCCGCTGCTGCCCCCGGTCGCGCCGCGCGATCATCGAGCGAAACACAAAACGCACGCCGCCGACCCAGACAAAGGCCATCAGCCCATAGATCACCGGCACCGAGCGTGGCACCGGCAGTCCGAACAGAAGTGACACGAACGAGAGTGCCGCGGCCGAGGCGATGATCCCGATGATGATTGTGCGCAGCGCCCGGCTGGTGATGTAGCGCACCACGGCGCGGTAGAAACCCAGCTTGACGAAAACCCCGATCGAGACCGGCAGCGCCAGCAGAATCGCGAGCCAGGCGAACGGATCGCGGACAAAGGCAAAGGATTCGAGCCGCAGCGCCATTGCCATGGCAAAGCTGAGCAGGATGAGCAGCGTATCGGCCAGCACCTGAATGATGCGTTTTCTGGTGCGGGTCAGCCGCAAAAATCGCTTCTGAAAACCGAACATCACACCAATCCGCCTGACCGCACCGGTCCCGCCCGCGCACGAGCCACTGGACGGACGCGCACTGCGAATGGCCGAAACGGCATGGGCAACAATCCTTTGCACCGACCAGAAGCCGGTTTTTTACCCGAAGTCCCTGGCGCGCTGATGCTGAGGACCACGTCTTTGCTTAATCGTTTGGGGTCATTCGTGCAATGGTGCAGCAGGATCGCGACCGCATCGCCCGCTGATCTGCGCCGATTCCGGCCCACCGGGACCCTGCCGCGCCTTAAATCCGCCGGAAGGCGAGGATGGCAATCCGCGCGCGCACCTCATCCCGGATCGCGCCGCCGCGTGGCAGGTCGCGCAGCGTATCGAGCCAATGTGTGGGTGGTCCGGAAAAGTGTTTGCGCCCCGGCCATTGCAGCGCGCGCAATACATCCTGTGCCGGATCGGGCAGATGATCCGGGACCTCCTGTCCCGCCAGCACCGCCCAGACCGCAGCCCAGAGCCGTCCCACCGACCAGGGGTTGTAACCGCCACCGCCCAGCACCAGATAGCGCGGCGCAACGGCTTGCAGTGCTGCGACCACGGCCAGATACGCGTTGTTCGACAGGGCAAGACGCGACTGCGGGTCCTCGAGCAGCGCATCCGCCCCGCATTGCAGCACGATCGCCTGCGGCCGGAAGGCAGCGAGCAGCGGCAGGATCAGGACGTCGCGCGCAAGTGCCATTTCATCATCGTGAAACCCGGCCGGCACCGGCAGGTTATAGACTTGTCCCAGCCCGATATCCCCGATCCGCCCGGTGCGCGGCCAGCGGTTTTCCTCATGGACCGAGATCATCAGCACATCGGGATCGCGGGCAAAGGCCGCCTCGACGCCATCGGGGTGATGCGCGTCGATATCAACATAGGCGACGCGGGTCACGCCGTGATGGCGCAGCGCCATGATCGCCAGCACCGGATCGTTGAGATAGCAGAACCCGTTGGCGCGGTCGGGCAGGCCGTGATGGGTGCCGCCACCGGGGACATGCACCGTGCCGCCCTGCGCCAGCAGTCCGGCGGCCAGGATCACCCCGCCTGCCCCGGTGGCAGGACGGCGGAACATCTGCGCAAAGACCGGATTGGCGGCAGTGCCAATATGATGGCGGGCGCGGGTCGCCGCATCCACGGTCTGCTCCGCCTCGGCCTGCATCAGGGCCGCGATATAAGCGGGGGTATGAAAGGCGGTGAGTGCCGCCATGCGGGCGCGCGGCGCGGTGATATAGCGGTCAGGCGGCAGCCAGCCCAGCGCGCGGGTCAGGTCCATCACGGTCGAGACGCGGGGCACATGCAGCGGGTGCCAGAGGCCATAGCTCGACCCGCGATAAATCTCCGATCCCATGAAATGGACCCGCCCGTTGCGCATATGCCGCCCTTTTTTGCCCCGACCGGGTGATATGGTCCGGTGCCGAGCCATTGCCACAGGCGTCGGAACCGCTATCTATCGATATGCCTATTGAACGGTCCGCCCAGATGATCCGCTATGCCATGACCTGCGACAAGAACCACAGCTTCGAATCCTGGTTCGCCTCGGCCGCAGCCTTTGACAAGCTGCAGGGCGCGGGCATGGTTCAGTGCAGCATCTGCGGATCGGTCAGCGTGACCAAATCGCTGATGACCCCGGCGTTGCAGGCGCAGGCCCGCCCCCCTGAGGCGCCGCTGAGCACGCCCGGCACCCGAGCCGAACAGGCGCTGGCCGAGATGCGGCGCAGGATCGAGGCGGAATCGGAATATGTCGGCCTGTCCTTTGCGGCAGAGGCGCGGGCGATCCACGAGGGCGACGCGCCTGACCGTGCGATCTATGGCGAGGCGCGGGCGGATGAGGCACGCGCGCTGATCGCGGACGGTGTGCCTGTAGCACCGCTGCCCTTTCTGCCCCGCCGGCGGAGCAACTAGATGCGGGTGCTGATCACCGGCGCGAACCGGGGCATCGGCGCAGCCCTGCACGCAGGATATGCCGCACGCGGCGATGCCGTTCAGGGCACAAGCCGCAGCGGTGGCAGTGATCTGTTGCCGCTGGATGTGACGGTGGCCGCCAGCCATGCGGCGCTGTCCGCCCGGCTCGGCGGGCAACCCATCGACCTGCTGATCTGCAACGCCGGGGTCTATCCGGACAAGGGCCAGTCGCTTGAAACGGGTTTCGGCCCCGACCTTTGGGCGCTCGGCTTTGCCACCAATGTCACTGGCGTATTTCTGAGCATCCAGAGCCTGCTGCCCAATCTGCGCGCCGCCACAGGCGCCAGGATTGCCATCATCTCCTCGCAGATGGGATCGAGCGGGCGGGCTTCGGGCGGCAGTTATATTTACCGCGCGTCCAAGGCGGCGGCAGTCAATCTGGGGCGCAACCTCGCGCGCGATCTGGCGGGCGACGGGATCAGCATTGGCATCTATCACCCCGGCTGGGTGCAGACCGATATGGGTGGCAGCGGCGCAAGCATCACGCCAGAGGCTTCTGCAAAAGGTCTGATCGCGCGTATCGATGCACTCTCACCCGCGACGACGGGCGTATTCGAGAGCTTTGACGGCAAGGCCATGACCTTCTGACGATGGCTTTCATGTTGGCTTAAATACCCAAACAGCCACAGCGCCACTGGCGCTGCGATCATCAGACGGGGTCGGCCGCCAGATCCTCCCTCCCCCGGCCACGGGGGAGGGACAGGGTGGGGGCTGACGCTTGCCGTTGCGCCGCAGGCCCACGATTGGGTCACGGGGCCGCAGGCGTTCAATCAGGTCACGCGGCGGAGCGCACTTCCCGCATTGCCCTCGCAGGGCGGCCCGATTATGACAGCGGCGGATTTTCGGGAAATACGCATGTCTGTCCTCGTGATGAAATTCGGCGGCACCTCGGTGGCCAGCCTCGACCGGATCCACCGGGCGGCCAAGCGGATAGCGCTGGAGGTGGCCAAGGGGCATGATGTCATCGTCATCGTCTCGGCGATGTCGGGCAAGACCAATGAACTGGTGGGCTGGGTCAACGAAACCTCGCCTTTGTTCGATGCGCGCGAATATGATGCGGTGGTCGCCTCGGGCGAGAATGTGACCGCCGGACTGATGGCGCTGCGGCTGCAGGAGATGGATATTCCGGCGCGGTCCTGGCAGGGCTGGCAGGTGCCGATCATGACCACTTCGGCCCATTCCGCCGCGCGTTTTGTCGATATACCCCGCGCCAATATCGACCAGAAATTTGCCGAAGGCTTCAAGGTCGCCGTCATCGCCGGATTTCAAGGGGTCAGCGCCGAGGGCCGGATCACCACGCTGGGCCGGGGCGGTTCCGACACCACCGCCGTGGCCTTTGCCGCCGCATTCGGCGCGGAGCGGTGCGATATCTATACCGATGTCGACGGGGTCTATACCACCGACCCGCGCATCTGCGACAAGGCCCGCAAGCTGGACAAGATCAGCTTTGAGGAAATGCTCGAACTGGCCTCGCTGGGTGCCAAGGTGCTGCAGACCCGTTCGGTCGAGCTTGCCATGCGTTACAAGGTGCGCCTGCGGGTGCTGTCGTCATTCGAGGAACCCTCAGACAGCGCGGGCACGCTGGTCTGCGACGAGGAGGAAATCATGGAAAGCAAAGCAGTCGCCGGTGTTGCCTATTCGCGTGACGAGGCCAAGATGACGCTGATTTCGGTGGCCGACCGCCCCGGTATCGCCGCCGCGATTTTTGGCCCGCTGGCCGAGGCAGGGGTTAATGTGGACATGATCGTGCAGAACATCTCTGAGGATGGCCGCACCGACATGACCTTTTCCTGCCCCAATGATCAGGTGATCCGGGCGCAAAAGGCGATAGAGGACGCCAAGACACGCGGCGATTTCAACTATTCCGAACTGGTCACCGATCAGGGCGTGGCCAAGGTCTCGGTCGTGGGGATCGGGATGCGCTCCCACGCGGGCGTTGCCGCGCAGATGTTCAAGGCGCTGAGCGCCGAGGGCATCAACATCAAGGTGATCACCACCTCGGAAATCAAGATCTCGGTGCTGATCGATCGCAAATACATGGAACTGGCCGTGCAGGCGCTGCATGACACATTCGGGCTGGACTCGGCTGCCTGAGACGACGTCCACGTTACGGCAAAACCCGTTCCCCTGCGCCGGGCGATGTGATCTAACCTCCAAGGGCGCAGCGCATGCCAGCCCTTGCCGACCGACTGGGGACCCGAATGCCGGAACGGACCGAAACGGAGAGTCGCAAGCTGCTGGGCCGTCTGCGTGCGGCGCTGGCCGAGAATGTGGCCGGGCAGGCGCGGCTGAACAAGATCGTGAGCCTGATCGCCTCCTCGATGCAAACCGAGGTCTGTTCGATCTATCTGTTCCGCGACCACGAGACCCTCGAACTCTGTGCGACCGAAGGCTTGCAACCCGAGGCGGTGCACCAGACGCGCATGCGGCTGGGCGAGGGTCTGGTTGGCCGCACCGCCCGGTCGCGCCAGATCATCAATACCGCCGATGCCCCGTCGCAGAAGGGCTTTCGCTATATGCCCGAAACCGGCGAGGAGCGCTATTCCTCGTTCTGCGGCATCCCGATCCAGCGGGTCGGCGACTCGCTGGGTGTGCTGGTGGTCCAGTCCAGAGCGGCGCGAGAGTTTACCGCCGATGAGGTCTATGCCCTTGAAGTCGTGGCCATGGTTCTGGCCGAGATGACCGAACTCGGCGCATTCGTCGGCGACGGTGCCGCACTATCGGCCCGTCATCAGCAGCCGGTGATGTTTCGCGGCACGGTCGGGCAGGAAGGGGCGGTGCAGGGCCGCGTCTATCTGCACGAGCCGCGCGTGGTGGTCACCAATCCGATTTCGGATGATCCGGACCGCGAATTGATCCGGTTGCGCGATTCGGTAGACACATTGCGCAATCAACTCGATAGCATGCTGGCCGATGCTATGATGGTGGACCCGGAACAGGCGCAGGTGCTGGATGCCTACCGCATGTTCGCCAATTCCCGCAGCTGGATCCGCCGGATGGAGGAGGATGTGACCAACGGTCTGTCCGCCGAGGCCGCGGTGGAAAAGGAACAGTCCCTGGCCCGAAACCGGATGTCTCAGGCCTCTGACGCCTATCTGCGCGACCGGCTGCATGACCTTGATGATATCTCGAACCGGTTGCTGCGTATCCTGACCGGACAGGGCAAGGATACCGGCGCGGAAATGCCGGAAAACCCGGTGCTGGTGGCGCGCAATATCGGCCCCGGCGAATTGCTGGAGTATGGCAAGACGCTGCGCGGGATCGTGTTGCAGGAGGGATCGGTCGGCAGCCATGCCGCGATCGTCGCCCGCGCCTGGGCGATTCCGCTGATCATCCATGCCGAGGGGATCACCACAGAGGCGCTGAATGGCGATACGATTCTGGTCGATGGCGATCAGGGCATCGTGCATCTGCGCCCCGACGAGACGGTGAAAAAGGCATTTGGCGAAAAGATCGCCATGCAGGCCCGTGCGCAGGAACGCTATGTCTCGATCCGCGATCTGCCGGCGCAGGCGCTTTGCGGCACCACGGTGTCGCTGCATATGAACGCGGGGCTGATGGCCGATCTGCCCTCGCTCAAGGGATCGGGGGCCGAAGGTGTGGGTCTGTTTCGCACCGAGTTGCAGTTTCTGGTGCGCAACAAGATGCCGCAGCGGGCCGAGCTTTCGGCGCTTTATTCCCGCGTGATGGATTCCGCGGCGGGCAAGCGCGTCGCGTTCCGCACCCTCGATATCGGGTCTGACAAGGTGCTGTCCTACATGAAGCCCAATGACGAGCCGAACCCGGCGATGGGCTGGCGCGCGATCCGGGTCGGGCTGGACAAACCGGGTGTGCTGCGGATGCAGTTGCAGGCGCTGATCCGCGCTGCTGCCGGGCGGCCGCTGACGGTGATGTTTCCGTTCATCGCGCAGCCGGACGAGTTTCGCGCCGCGCGGGCCGAATGGGACAAGGCGCTGGCGCGCGAGCGGATTCTGGGCCATCCGCTGCCCGGGAGTTTCGAAGTCGGTGCGATGCTGGAAACTCCGAGCCTTGCCTTTGCGCCGGATGATTTCTTTGCCGATGTCGATTTTCTGTCGATTGGCGGCAATGACCTCAAGCAGTTCTTTTTCGCTGCCGACCGCGAGAACGAGCGGGTGCGCCGTCGCTATGACACGCTGGATGTGAGTTTTCTGAGCCTGCTGGAGATGATCGTCGGGCGCTGCGAACGCGCAGGAAAGCCGCTGAGCTTTTGTGGCGAAGATGCCGGGCGGCCGGTGGAGGCGCTGTGTTTTGCAGCCCTGGGGTTCCGGTCGCTGTCGATGCGCCCGGCCTCGATCGGTCCGGTCAAACATCTGCTGCGCCGCGTCGATCTGCGTGAGGCGCGCGCAGTGATAGACGCCGCCCGCGCGCGGGGTGACCAATCGGTGCGCGGTGCGGTGATGGCGTGGCTGGCCGGTCTGGGCTGAGCGGTTATTTTTCGCGCCGCGTCGGTTGCACCCACCCTACGCCTTCCTGACCGGGATCCGCCCTTGGGCCAGCACCTTGTGAAAGAGGTCGTGCACCGCCCCCTCGCCATACTCCCGCGTCAGTTGCCGCAGCCCGAAATGCACATGCGCCATTTCGATGTAATAATCGACAAAGGCGTAATTCGTGCCCGCCCCTGCGGCGGCGCCAAGCACCGGCACGGCCTGTGCCGCGAGTTTCTGGCTGAGCACGGCGGCAAAGCGTGGCGCGACACGGGCGATGAGTTTTTGCAGCGCCGGGCCGGTCAGCCCGATCCGCGCGCCGACAAAGGAGGTGTTGATCCCGTCATCGGCCGTGCCCGGCCCGCCCGCGCCAAAGACCCGCAGACATTCGAGCCGGGTTTCGTCGCTTTGCGGATCCTCGCCATAGCTCATCGCCACACCCTGCACCGCGCGAAAGATCACTGTCGTGGCCACGGGCAATTCGGCAAGCGCGGTGGGCAAGCCGCCGAGCCCGCCCAATGCCCCCGAGATCATGGCCAGAACCCGGTGAGCCCGGTCGGTGGCGACCCGCCGCGTCAACGTGGCAAAGAGACCGGTGCCGCGCGATTGCCCGGCGATTTCATAGCTTTGGGTGAGTGCGGCCCGCGCCGCCCCTTCGATCTGCCCA
>Ga0105055_10009665_pt1 | contig 12269 bp, 6 predicted proteins | sample BON03_FD_78090 | JGI IMG/M metagenome (GOLD analysis project Ga0105055, IMG submission 78090) | Freshwater microbial communities from Lake Bonney liftoff mats and glacier meltwater in Antarctica - BON-03 | ecosystem: Environmental > Aquatic > Freshwater > Ice > Glacier meltwater | place: Lake...
ACAAACAATTTCCGCGTGTTTCCTTCTTATCATGAAAATTGAAGCGGGGAAAGGAGGAAGAAGCATGAAGCGCGCCAGCTGTGTGTATACAGAAAAGACGAGGAGAGGAAAGAAGAAGAAAAAGAAGGAAAGTGAATGCCATCCATCACGCTCTCTTCAAGCTCCAAGCAATCAGACGCTCACTTGCTCTTGTGCCTTTTTCTCATTCGTTAGTTTACCACTTTACTTACTTTCCTTTTTTATATGAATCAACCTCTGTGTCATTCAGTTGCGTACCTTTCTCGCATACATACACGCTTTTTCTACCTCGCCTTCAGGTTTATATCTCTCACTAATTTCCCCTATTGTTTCCTGTCCTAGTCTACTTCATACTAACTGGCACCACAGCCTCCTTGTTGCTACCACTCAGTTTCTTCGCCACCGCCTCCTCCTTCTCCTCGCCCCTCCCAATCCCACCACCACCACCTCCCCCAGCAGCAGCAGCAACAACAATAGCAGCAGCACCACCACCACCACCAGCCCCGGCAGTCCCAGCAGCAGCAGCGCCAGCAGCAGAAACACCAAACAACACCCCGGCGCTCAAACACGCGAGCTTTCCCACCAACCGCTGCGATGACAACCGTTCCGACGCCTTCTTTCTCAAACATGCCGTCGCTAATCCCTCAATCTCCTCCAACCTCTCCTCCCACTCTTCCCCCCCTCCATGCCTCCCCAAAAGACTCCCCAGATTCCGCATCCCCGGAAAAGAAGCCAGGGAGAAATCAGCGACTAACCTCTTGAGCTCAGTTGCCGTCTTAGCCACCCCCCACGCCTTCCTCCCCACCATTAACTCCAACAGCAAAATGCCCATACTCCACATATCTGCTGCTGCTCCTGCTGCTGGCGCTGCTGTTGCTGTTGAGGTCAGATCTTGCGCCTCTGGGGCAGTAAACGCAATGCGCTCCGTGCTTCCACTCCCTCCCGGTCCAGCCCCCACCAGTGATCGATGCCCAATACCATGATCTGTCAGTTTGACGACACGCAGCTTGGGTGAGGGAAAAGAGACGAGGACATTTGTGGGCCGCAACGCACCGTGCACGAGTCCCTGATGATGCAGGTGATCCAACGCTGCTGCTACTTTACACGCAACGAGCAACCGATCCTCGAGCGTGACGATGCCGTAGGGCTTCAAGAGAACTTGACCCAGGTCCACCAATCCCTCCTGGTACGCATACCCTACCGCAGACAACCTTCCTACTTCCTCCTCCATCCTTGCTGCTACCACCGACACGAGATTCTCGTGATTCAGTCGCCGGAGCTTTTTTAACTCCTCCCGAAACGCAACGCGGGCCTCCACCTCTTTCGAAAGCGCCACGTTCTTAAAGACCACTTTTCGCTTACCCGAGAGCTTGACCAGTCTAAGGTGAGGGGCAGAGAGGATTTTGAGCAACGTGCAGTCGTCTTTGGAGACGAGAAAACGTGGTTTGTTGTCATCGTTGCTCTCCTCTTGGAGGCGACGGTGCTTCCGACGTTTTTTGCGGGCCCGTGCCTCCTCCTCCGCCGCTTCCTCCTCTTCCAACCGCCGGCGCTCCTTCTTCTCCTTCTTCCTTCGCTTCCTCTCCTCCTTGCTCTCTCTCTCTCGTTCATTCTCATACTGCTGCTGCTGCTGCTGCTGCAACCTACTACTGCTACCCTTACTACTCTTCTTCCCACCCTCCCCTCCTCCACCCCTCCCTCCCTCCCCTCCTCCCCCTCCCCCCTCGCCAATCGCCACCAAATAACTCGCCTGGCTCCCCGCCTTAAATTCAACAAGCACCTCCCTCTCATCCTGCACCAGCGCCGCCTCCGGTGCCTCACAACTAGCCACCGGTGAGCCTTCCGACCAGCAGTACCACTTCACATCCCCCCCTGCAAACCCCGCCACGTACGCCTGAGGGACAACCCTCCATTTCCCACAATGCTCACACTGAATGAAATTCGTCAACTTCGTCAATTTGCTATCCAGCATCGAAGCAGCCACCCCCTTGCCCATCACTGCTGTCTGTGCTGTCCCACGCGTGATATACTGAGTCCAGACTTTTCCTAATCTTTCCTCTATTTTTTCCAAGGCAGGGTTAGGGCGACGGAAGGACTGCTTGCTGTGTTGTGTTTCGTACTGACGAGGATCAAGGTGGACGACTGCAAGCACCCCCATCCCTTCTCTTGGGTTTGTTATCCCGATTTCTTGGCGGACGTAGGAGGAGATTAGGATGTTGGTGCTGTAGAACATGGCGCCGCCGAGGCCGAGGTGGAGGGCTTCCTTGGATTTGCCCAGTGTGACGAGGACGGGTTTTTTTGTGGGGTCGTCTTGGAGGAGGTTGTAGTGGCGGGTGTCGGTGAGAGAATCGATTAAATTTGGGGTTTGGACGGGCTTGCCTAGGAGGGAGAGGGACATGCGGTGATAGAGAAAAGCTACTTTTAGGTAGGCGCGGAGGGAGTGGTCGATCGGTACGCTTTCAGCCAGCAGCGCCCCGCGGGTATTCAGGTGCTTCTTCCCCCCCCGATTGACCAGCAGTAGGTCTGCATTTGATCTATCCACTTTAAGCTCTCTCCAAAATTTGCCGGTCTCGGGGTCCTCTCGTTCGATGCCCTGAATGAAGACAGTCGTCCCTGATTCTCCTGCCCCCCACGTATTAAGCATCAAGGGCCAATGTCTCTCTTGGGTGATAAAAGTGTACTTTGCCATCAACTCAGACGCTTCCCGAAAGGCCTCCCGAGAGGTGTGGGTCGGATCAGGCTCCATCGTATCAGCACTCAACGTCACCACCCTACAGACAGGCGCGGCATTCTCATCCCTCAAATGCGGTTCATTCGACAGAACACCAAACGAGAGCGTCTTATGCTTCAAGCTCTTACTGAGCACGACGGCAGTCGATCCAATCCGAAGGCTGCCTTGCTTGAACCCCCACCCATACCTCCCCACCCTTTGCGCTTGCTCACTCTCATCCCTATCACGGGCATAGGTCTTGCCCAGTCGAAACATTGCGTCCATCTCCCCATGACTCATCCCTTCCCCCTTATCCTTTATTTCCAACACCATCGCCTCCTTCCCGCCCTCCCTCCCTTCCTCCTCCCGCACATTAATCTGCAAGTCGGTGCTGCCTGCGTCGGAGGAGTTGTGGAGCAACTCGGCCAGCGCCCCGAAGAGCCAGACGTGATTTTGGCTTAGTGTGCTAAGAAAGGATTTGTCTACTTGCATGAATGACGAGGAGGAGGAGGAGGAGAAAGAAGCGCTCGTGGTCGAATAGGAGGGTAATGGAGGAGATTGCGATGATGGAATTGCTGCTGCTGCTGCTGGTACTGCTGCTGCTGCGAGTGGTGGTACGGTGACGCTCGCTGCTGCTGCTGCTGCTCCAGCGACAGCGAGGACATCTCCTTCGGCTTGAAAACCAAACTCTTCCTCTTCCGCGTCTGGTGGCCCAGCAAAATTTGCAGCAGCAGCCGCCACGCACACCTCGGCCGCTGCGCCCCTTCTTGGCCCCGCGACCCGTGCTGCTGACACTGGCGAAGGCAATGGTGACGAGGGCGGGGAGAAGGTGTAGGCGCTTACGAGGACGGGCGGAACGAGCAGCTTGAGCTTGGACGTGGCCTGGAAGGAGGAGGGGTCAGGGGGCGGGCAGAGCCAGACGCACAGGTTGCGGCTTTGCGGTAAGCGGATCTCGGCATATTTAGGCAGGCTGGTGCCTTTGAGGCCGTGGCCTAGGTACTTGCAGAAGCCCACGTAATGCTGCTTCTCGCTTTCGGTGGCGTGGTCGGACACGCCTACTTCGATGGTGGGCAAGGTCTTGGTGTCGACATTCTCGCGCTTGTACTGCGAGACGACAAAGGAGGAATCAGAGCTAGGTAGTGGTGGAAGGGTGGAGGGCAAGAATTAGTGAGAGGAAGGGGGAAAACGCAGTCTACACAAGCAGAGCAAGGAGGCACCCATGCCAAGCCAGCCTCCCCACCACACCATCTACCACCCGGCACGATGACTCACATGGACGTATGGCGGCCCGTCTCGAGTCGCAGCGGGCAAATATACTCTTGCTGGTCCCCATTGACGGTCAGGAGACGGAAAGCCTTCTTGCTGGTGTCCGTCATGAGCTTGCTTCTTGCTTTGAATTCTGAAGCGGCGGCGGCGAAGTCCTCTCCCAGCCTGTCCTCCACACCTCTCCCCAGGCTGGCAACGCAAGGCAATTTCCCGTCGTCCTGCCCATGGCAATGTTTTGGGTGAGGATGTTAGAGAGGTGCGGAGAGATTTTGTACCCTAGCTATTGGATGATTAAGGGGATGGAGGCGAGGGGCAACGTTGCCGTCAATGCCGTTGGTGGCCCATGAAGCGTTCGCCGCAAAACCTCCCCCATTCCCAACACCAGCAATAACAACAGCACTGTAGCAAGAGCAGCAAAGCAAATCTCTTCCAAAAGCATATTTCATTTCATTTGTTCTTTCTGTATCATTCACCCCAGCCCTCACACCATGTGCGTGGGCGACCGCCCTCCACCACCCCCACCTCCGCCGTACCGCGTGCTACCCCGCGCCCCTTCCACGTCCACCGCAGGTGAAGGAGACGTCGGACTGGCTACCACCACTGCAACCGCAGCAGTCATCGACGGTGATCGGCCTCTTCGCTGGGCGGATGACGACGACGAGCTGGAGGAATGCTGCTCATACTCTTGTGTGCCAGGCCTGCCACTGCGACCGCTGCGTCTTTGAGGGGAATTTGATGTGGGTGCCCGACGTTCATGTGTCACTACCACGCCCGTCTTGGCCAGGAGGTCCTCGAACGAGTCGCGCGGATTATAGCAAATGAGGAGGCAGGTGGAGAGGAAGACAAGGAGTTGAAGGCCGAGGAACATATAAACATATTTTTGCATCAGTCCGAGTCGTTGCTTCAAAAAGGACGCAACTCCCAAGCGGCAGCGCATGTAGGGACAAGCCTCAAGGTTTCCTGCGGCGCACAAGTCTTTTCGGGGGCAGCACCCGTCATTGTAAGGAACGGTGGTGCCGCCGTCACCCTCACTGCCGCACGTCGTGCACAACCCCATATCCATTGAGAGGGGGCAGTTCTGCCCGGTCCACGCAACAAACCATTTGTAACTCCCACCCTGCTCGTCGTAGTCCTTCTCCACAACCGCCTTGGTTTTGAAATAGACGCGGTCAAAGTACGGGGCGAGCATTTTTTGCTCCAGCCTAGCGTAGGGGGCATCTGGGTGTTCCAACAGGAGAGGCACGGCGCTGTGCATCGCGCGAATCGCAAGTAAGGAAACGGTAAAAGCAACCATCAACCCCAGGACAAGCAATTGGTACATGGACAAGAGCATTCGGCCTCCGCAGGGTCCTACTCGCACCACCTGGCGCTTGAGGCCGATGCAACCCATGCAGGCCGAGAGGAGCAGGCCCAAGCCCACCAGCAAGGAATAGAAAATCCACCCTCCCTGAAAGAGGGTGCTCCAGGTATAAGTGACGGGTGCCGTGGCATAGAGCAGGTAGCTCGCCAAGCCTCCCAAGAGCAGGCCTGTGATGGTGAAGCAGCTATTGCCGGTCGCGACGATGCCCCGAATGTTTTCGTTTAGCTTGCCCATGTTTTTCGTGTGCAGCAAGCAGAGGTGCCCCCGTGCCCCGGACAGCACCGGCAGCCGCGCGCGCAAGACGAAAGATGCGCGGGCCAAGTGTTGTGTATGTCTCTCTGTAAGGGTAGTGTGTATGTGGTGATGGAGGGTTTAGCTAGCTAGGTAAGTGCGATGTGCTAGTGTGCGTCGCAGGCCAGGACTAGTGCTTGCTGGCCCATGAGGCGTTTTGAGAGAGGAGAAGGGGGCTCTCGACTGGCAGCCTTCCCACAGCAGCAGCGCCAGGAGATGGGTGGTGGGCTTTGCTGGATAGAGAATGACGTAGAGTAGTTCCTGTGCTTGTGGTGGTGGTGTGTGGTCTGCCATTAGCTTGTGTCAGACTTGATAACAGGCAAGGGCTTCATCGTGAGTGCAACGGCTGCATCATCCGGAGCGACCTCCCGCCTCCCCGCAAACCCTCACTCAACCCAGCCACCCAAAACACATTGTACAGGCAAGCATGGCACCCGCCAGCAGCGGCAATCGCAGCAGCAGCACCACATCGTTTTGGTCCGTCCTGCTGGCCACTGCCCTGATTGCCTCTGCCTCGACCGCTGCTGCCCTCCTCCTCCTCTTCCCATCTCGTCGTCATAGACGCCGCTCGCCTCTTCCCCACCCCCAAGAGCAAGAGCAAGAGCCTGGTGGTGGCTACGCCGCCCTGATTGGCAACACCCCGCTCGTCGAGCTCCAAAGCTTGTCGAAAGCAACTGGCTGCCGCATCCTGGCCAAGGCCGAGTACCTAAACCCAGGCGGGACAAGCAAAGACAGAGTAGCCTTACGCATGATCCAAGAAGCGGAACGCGCCGGCTTGCTCAAACCAGGGGGCATCGTGGTGGAAGGCACTTCGGGAAGCACTGGGATTGCGTTGGCGTCCTTGTGTCGCGCCCGGGGGTACCGTTGCTTGATTGTTATGCCGGATGACCAAGCTGCGGAAAAGGTGCATTTACTCCAGCAATTCGGAGCGGAGGTCGAAGTGGTCAAACCCGCTGGTATTGCCAATCCCAACCATTACTACAACCGTGCTCGGACATGTGCACAAGAATTGGGGAAAGAGGCTGTGTTTATGGATCAGTTTGAAACGATGGCGAATTTTCATGCGCATTACCATGGGACGGGGCCGGAGATCTGGAGGCAGGTGGAGGAGGGGTTTGGTGGGTTAAGACCAGATGCCTTTGTTATGTCGGCGGGCACAGGGGGGACGATTGCGGGGGTGAGTAGGTCGTGGAAGGAGAGGAGGGAGGGAGGGAGGGAGGTGAGGGTGTTTTTGGTGGACCCCCCGGGGTCGGCTTTGTTTAATAAGGTGAAATTTGGGGTGTGTTATGCGAGGGAGCAGAGGGAGAGGGGGGTGAGGAGGCATCGGTATGATAGCTTGGCGGAGGGGATTGGGCTGGATCGATTAACAGCGAATTTTAAGGAGGCGATGGTGGATGATGCTTTCAGGGTGACGGACCAAGAGGCTGTTGATATGGCTCATTATTTATTGCAGAATGAGGGGTTGTTTGTGGGGAGTTCGACTGCTATGAATGTGGTAGGGGCCGTGAGGGCTGCTTGGGAGATGGGGGAGGGGCATACAATTGTGACGGTGTTGTGTGATTCGGGCCAGAGGCACTTGACCAGGTTTTGGAGGAGGGAGTGGGTGGAGGGGGGGGAGAGGGGGTTGAAGTGGCCCGAGCGGCCGTGGACGGATTTGCGTTTTTTGAGGGGAGGTGAGGAGGAGGGTTAGCTTAGGTGGTGAGAGAGAGCCTTGTACAAAACGCGATAATTAAGACAAAAGAAAAGTAAAAGTAAAAGTATATACAGCAAGGTATAATCAATTCTACATGTCATTTTTCATTCTTCTTCTTTTTACCCTCTCTACCTAAATAATGTCTATATATATGTTATCAATCATCACGCCACCTCCTTCTTAGTGGCAGTTGCCTTGCCCTTCCCCTTCTTCATCCCTCCCACCACCATCTCCTTCGCCTCCTTCTTCACCTCCACCCCTTCAGCAGCAGCAGCAAGCCCCGCCAACTCCCCCCTCACCTTCCCCACCCTCCCCAACGGACAAGGCCCATCAGGCGTCAACTGCGTGCGGCCCTTACAACACGACACACACTTCTTCCCATGCAGCACCAAAAGCACATGCAGTGAATACTTCACACAATCCGGAATTCGATTATTCAAATGTTTATAGGTATCCTCCCTTGAGGCCCCTGCGGGCACCCATCCCAACCTCTTGGCAATATGCCACACATGCGTATCCACCGCAAAATCATCTGCGCCAATCGTAAACAACAACACACACGCAATCGTCTTGGGACCTACCCCCTTAAACCCCCCCAAATATTCCTTGATCTCCTCCGTGGGCATCTCTCTCAACCACTCCAGACTCGGTTCTCCAGCCACGCACTCCTTCGGTCGCTCCTTCAAGACCGTCATCAAAATAGCCCTAATCCTTCCGACTTTAATCTCAGAAAGCCCAGCAAACTTGATCACCTCCTCCACTTCCCCGGGCTTGGCCGCCAAGACTTGCTTATAAGTAGGAAAATGCTTCTTGAGATTATCAAAAGCGCGTTTGCTCAGCGCGTCGGTTGTATTTTGACTCAAGATGGTACGCACTAGCGAATCTAACACAGACCTAGCCCTTTTTTCTAACAGCGTGCCCACACCACTGCAATTCTCCTCGAGCTTATCCCGCTCCGGCTCGCCGTGCAGGGCGGCGAGTAAGTCACGGGCGTACAGAGCTTCGAAGGGACTGGGGCGCTCCTGTTGCGGATAAGGGCTGATCTCGCTGGCGGTAATCTTGAGGAGCGTGCCAGGCTGAGTCCATTTGCTTAGAAGGTCTTGGAGGGCTGCCTTGTCGTCGTCGTTGATCGTGGTAGAAGCGGCGCTGGCACCGCTGTCCTCCTCCTTCTTGGCCTTCTTGTCGGGGGAAGACACAGCAGCAGCGGAAGAGGACGATGCAGAGGTCTCCTCGCGCGAGCGGCGGGGCCTTGTGCTAGCAGCTGCGACCTTCTCGTCCACGGCAGCCTCTTTCTTGATGTTGGGCATGGCCTTCCCCTTCACCCCACCCTTCCCCTTCTTCACTTCGTCATCAGCCTCCCCATCCCCCCAAGGCTTGGTGTTGTGCTTGCTGGTGGTGCTGCTGCTGCTGCTGTCGCCAGCGGGCTCTTGCTTGACCGTGACCGGACCCGCCATGAGCTCGTCCTGTACGTGTCTTGAGAGTGTGGCATTCAAAGTCTGTGTCAGAGTGTTGGGACTGGGACAAAGGCAAAGAAGCAAGCCAGGAGGAGGCGAAGGCGGCGAGCAGCTCACGCTTGGATATCTCGACGTGTCCATTCAAAAGCCTCACACTTTGCTTACTACCAAAACACATATGACGCACACAGACGCACGAGCAGCAGCGCAAGGACAACGACGACATTATGGCCTCATAACCCTCGCCTTCATCTTGTTGTCCACAAGCATCATGATAGAGGCAGCGGCAGCAGCACCAGTGCTGCCCCCGCCAACGTCAACATCGCCTGCCGCAGCCCACCCAAGACGCAAACGGGGCCGGCCATTATGGGGTAGAATATTGCTGGGCACCGCCGCAGCAGCGGCAGCGGCAGCGGCGCTCCAATCTCCTCCCTTGGTGGGCGTGGAGGCCTTTCAGCTGCCGCGCGCCATGCCCTCTCCACCATCATCCAGGGGCCCCACGGCGGCGGCAAGGCATCCGTACTCACCACCACCATCATGGCCACGCTTAGCTTTCAGGCATCCGACAGCAGCAGCAGCAGTAGGAGAAGGTGATGGTGACGACGAGCAGCAGGGAAATGATGCCGCTGCCGACGCTGCTTCGCCACCACCTGGAGGACGAGATCGAGCGGTCGCCTCCTACTTCCTAGACCACAGTAAGGCCGCCCCCGCCCGCCCTTCCATGGGGAGCCCTATGCTTCTGGACGAGGGACGGCAAGCAGCCATCGTGACCAAGCTCGCCAAGGAAGGGTACCTCAAGCAAGCCGTGCGGTTGCTACCCAACCTGCGTGCTCCATCCCCTCTCCTCGTCCGCACCCTCCTCATGGCCTGTCTCAAGACAGCCGACCTCGCCTTAGCCCTCGCCGTGCTCAAAATGCCGCACGTCCACCCTTCGGTGCAGCAATACACGCTGGTGATCAAGATCTGCGCGAGGCAAGAACGGTGGTTTGGGGCGTTGCGGATTCTGAGGGATATGAGGGCGAGAGGAGCGACTCCTGACCTAGTGGCCTACACGGCCGTGATGGACTGTTGTGCCAAGGCAGGACAATGGGAGGCAGCCTTGACGTTGATCCCTGAGATGGAATCGGCGGGCGTGAAGCCGGATAGAGTGACTTATAACACGGCGATCGATGCGTGTGCGAAGGGAGGGCAGTGGCAGCGGGCGCTGGAGATTTTAAAGGGAATGGAGGAGCCGAATTTGGTGAGTTATAATAGTGCGTTGGATTCGTGTGCGAAGGGGGGAAGGTGGAAGGAGGCCATGGACCTGTTGGAGGAGATGCAGGTCCAGGCGAGGAAGGGGGGGAGGATGAAGAAGCAACAGGAAGGGAAGAGCAGTGGTAATAGTAGTAGCAGCAGCAGCAGTAGCAGCAGCAGCGGGAGTGGGGGTCAGGGTGGGAGTAAGGCTGCTGTATGGCCCAATGTCATCTCTTACAACACTGTGATTGAAGCATGCGCTAAGAAAGCTAAATATGAAGAGGCATTGCTCGTCCTCCGCTCCATGAGGCGAAAACCTGGTGCTGCTCCTGCTACTGCTGCTGCTGCTGGTCGAAACACCTCGACCAGCAACAGCAAGCAGCGTCTTCACCAACCCCATCCCTACACCCCCGAGCCGGACGTCGTCTCCTACAACTCGGCCATCAAAGCCTGCGGTCGGGCCGGACAATGGAAACACGCCCTCAACCTCCTCTCCGAAATGAAGCAACCCACCACCACCACCACCACCACCACCAACAGCAGCACCACCACCACCAGCATGAACGTCCCCCCCGAGACCATGACCTACAACGCCGCCATCGCCGCCTGTGCCAAATCCGGTCGTTTGAACGAAGCCCTGGATCTCTTAAAAGAATGCGGAGACGCCTCCAACGTAGTCACCTACAATTCAGCAATGCAAGCCTGCTGCGCGGGAGGGAGGGCCGACCTCGCCCTGCAGCTGCTGCAGGTTATGAAGGCCAACGGCGTGGAGCCTGATGCGGTGAGCTATACGACAGTGATGCAACGATCGTCGGTGGATGTTGCTACTGGTGTGCTGAATCGTATGCGGGTGGCTGGGTTGAAAGTAGGGGTGGTGACGTATAATGCTCTATTAAATGCTTGTGCGCGGGAGGGGGATTGGAGGACGGGGCTGGGGATGTTGGAAGAGATGGATCATCAGTCAGTGGCGCCGAATGTGGTTAGTTATACCTTGGCGATGGAGGCGTGTGGGAGGGGGGGGCAGTGGCAGGCGGCGCTTGGGGTGTTGAATGAAATGACTGTTCGAGGGGTGGCGTTGGATTCGAAGGCCTGTCAGACCGCGATTGATGTGTGTGCGAAGGTGCAGGATTGGAATAAGGCATTGAGTCTGCTGCGGGAAGTGAGTGGAAGAGGTGAGGTTGGGGGTGGTGGGAGCAGTAGTGGTAGTAGTAGTGGTAGTGTGGTGACGAAGGAATTGTATGAGCGTGCAATGGCGGCGTTTGGCAAGGCGGGGGAGTGGGAGAAGGTCTTGTGGTTGCTCGAGAGGATGGATAGTCCTGATCGGAAAGCGACGAATGTGGCGATGCGTGCTTGTGCGCATGCGGGGAGGTGGAAGGAGGCCTTTGGGCTACTGCAGAATATGACGGCACGGGGCGTCGTTCCTGATGAGTGGAGCTATAATACTGCGATTCATGCTTGTGCCCAGGCAGGACAAGCTGGACGGGCGCTGGCATTACTGAAGGAAATGGATGAGCAAAAGGTGATGCCTGACGTGGTGAGTTACACTACGGCAATGGATGCGTGTGCCTCTGTTGCTGATGTAGACAAGGCCCAAAGGCTGTTAACTGAAATGGTGGGGAGGGGGGTGATGCCTAACCATAGAAGCTTCAATGCCATTATGAGTGCGTACGGAAATGCAGGGCAGGCCACGGAAGCGATCGCGGTGCTTGGTCTGATGGCAGAGCATGGGCTGGCCCCGGACGTGAAGAGCTATACGCTCGCGATGGATATTTGCTTGCGGCAGGGTTTGTGGCAGGTGGCGTTGAAGATTGTGGATCGGATGCGCGCGACGCGGGTGAGGCTTGATGCGATTACGTATGGGAAGGCCATTTATGCTGCGCATATCGGGCATCAGTGGGAGGTAGCGGTGGAGTTTTTGGATGAAATGGTTGATGAGGGGTGGTTGCCCAGTCACCGGAGCTATACCTTGGTGGTGGAGGCCTGTCGCCGCGCGGGGGAGTCGCAGCTGGCGGAGGAGGTGGGGCGACGCTGGGCTCGGGATAAGGAGAGGTTGGCTCGGGCTAAGCTTCGGGATGGGGGGAATGAGGGAGGAGGGAGGCCGATGTTTGGGGGTGGGAAGGGTGGAAAGAGCAGCAATGGCGCCAGCGGGAGTAGGAGCAGCAGCAGCGGCAAAAACAAGGACCTTCCACGCCCACCGCGCCAGCCGTACGCTCCAACCCCGCGCAAGCAGCAGCAGCAGCAGCAGCA
>Ga0105055_10009666_pt1 | contig 12268 bp, 16 predicted proteins | sample BON03_FD_78090 | JGI IMG/M metagenome (GOLD analysis project Ga0105055, IMG submission 78090) | Freshwater microbial communities from Lake Bonney liftoff mats and glacier meltwater in Antarctica - BON-03 | ecosystem: Environmental > Aquatic > Freshwater > Ice > Glacier meltwater | place: Lake...
AACATACACACGTGCACATGCATGGTTCTCAACAACACTTGTCAAAAATGCATGCATACTCTCCGCAAAAAATGCGAATGAACTCGTGCATGCGCGCCTATGCAACGGTGCAGAACCTTCTTTGCCATGGAAGCTATTGCGAACCTATCTTGAGTCTTGCACGAGCATCGTGCAGGCTGTCGTTTGCCGTCTGCCCTCCTGCCGGCTCGACGAAATCAGTCGCCTGACGCTGTTCGCTCAAGAAATCCGTCCACATCCACCCTAGCTCATGACGCGGTTGCCGCTGCGGTGTTTCACAAGCATCATTCGATCATCCGTGTTGGTGCAGGCCTCATCCAGTTTGTCCATGGGTCGCACTCGCACATGGCCACAGGGGTCACCTCATCAAGAATTCTACTGGCCAACACTACGCCCCAAACCACTTGGTACCAGAGGGCAAGATGTGCTTCGTTGGAGTCAAGGCCAAGAAAATACGGAAAGCTAGTAGATAACTTCAGTCATGAATCAGACGTCACGTCCCTACAAGACCTCTTCACGTCACGTCCCCAAAAGACCCCTTTCTATTTCATTATTGTGTTCCACATAAATGGTCAAAGGTCTCTCTTTCAATTCAATGCCGACTTCTTGCCATCTTCTCGACTCTTAGTCTTTACTCTTGCAGTTTACGCTACCGCGTCTAGGCCTATATTTCCCTGGTGATGAGCCCATGTTTGTCCGCTGTGTTTGCTTTGCATTGCTATTCACATCGGACGACGACCTTCGCCGTACGTTTATTTCACCGTACGAGACATTCTCTTCTGCAGACGCTTCATACCTATTGATTTCTATAAACGGACTTCTCCACGTGGGCCTGAAGCCAAGCATTTACGGCCGCGCCGCATGCCTATGGTCGGAGTGTACGTAGCCGGGAGACTGTCTTTCACATAGTCCCTTTCAGCAAATGTATGTACGCGCTGCTGCAGAACGTTTTTTGTCGGGAACACCTATGCATCTCTTACTTGTAGATGCTCCAACTTAGAATCGTGCAATTTCTATGAAAAAATTTTTTCACGCAGAACTGGAGTCTTTACGCGCTTTCGTTTATTCGTACCCTATGGACAGGATATTGCGAGCTTTCGGACAGCGCTGTGGCCATATAGACAGGATACTGAGTGACACATTGAGAGCTCTTATTAATCAAACCCAATTGTGTTGTAAGAAACTACGCAGCTTACAACATCACCCGTGTTTTCGAGCAATGATCAATCTCCAACCCCGCATTCGCCGCGTCCACGATGCTACAGCTCACCTGCCAACGGCTCCCCCGTCGCCCCTACTGCCGACAGCAAGCGCCACGCCCTTCTTTCTGCGCTCGTCTGACCCTTCAGCGGACTTCTTCGCTCGCCCTTCCTCAAGAACCTTCCACTTCCTGCTCAATTTTGACCTTCGGGGGACCTTCTTTCACAGACCACCCTCGCGCGTTCTTTTCTTCGGCAGACTACAGTACCGCCATTTCGGGACGACTTCAACACACGGTTTGACCTTCGGGAGACTTCTGTCATATCCTTCACATTTTCTCTAGCGGGATAATTCTGTTAGGTCCCTACAGTCCTCTCCAGATATAGTTTGCGATGGGAGCGTTTTATTTTCTGTTTCCGTGTGGTATCCTCTTTTGTGTATATTCATTTGATCCTTAAATGGACCATAACCTATTCTGTTCTGTTTCTATGCAGTATTTTTTTCTGCATGTATTCATTTGATAATTTTTCTTTCTCATTGGTAGACAGTTCGCTTCAACACGCCTTGGATCTATTTCGAGTGCTCTGGTCTGGCCAGTTTCTGGAGGGAGACACGGAAAGTTAGTAGATAACTTCAGCCACGAATCAGACGTCACGTCCCTACAAGACCTCTTGACGTCACGTCACCAAAAGACACCTTTCTATTCTATTATTATGTTCCACATAAATAGTTCCACATAAATAGTGAAGGGTCTCTGTTTCAATTCCATGCCGAATTCTTGCCATCTTCTCGACTCTTGGTCTCTGCTCTTGCAGTTTACACCACCGCGTCTAGGCCTGTGTTTCCCTAAAATCTCATCGAAGAAAGCTGTCTTGATTGTGAAATTCTTTTCACCGACATCATTGAAAAATGTACACCTATGATAGAACTGTTCTGCACCAGCCTGGAACCAAAGACTAAGCAAGGGCAAGGTGCCGACTTGAGCATCATGCTAGCTCTCAAAACAACAAAACCGGGTGCAAAATCACTTTTTGACCTTGGCGTTCGCTGCAAGCCACGCTCTGACACTACACGTAACATGATTGCAGCCTTCGACAGCATGCTGGGCGGCACAATTTTTGAAGCATCGCAAGTGTCATCTGATGACTTTGAGACATCAGAGCAAAACCCTTCCGGTGATGAGTGTCACTTGCGATCATTTCGAGATCCTGTCGGCTTCTCTTCAGGTGCATCAAACCCCAAACACTACGGTCAGGCAATGCGAAGCGCCATGAAAGCTGCATGGATCAAAAGTCGGACAAGCGAAATGGATGGCCTATGGCGTCGCGGCGTATTTCAGAAAGTTCTCGGTTCATCGCTCACCCCGCAAGATCGTGTTTTCAAAAGCCGTTTCCATTACAAGATTAAGCGTAAAGGAGCGAATTCGACAAGTGTGAAGTACGCCTAGTTGTGCAAGGGCAACACATGCACCGAAAAGACGAAGACTGTGTCGGTGATTACGACGATGCTTTCAGCCGCGTGCCTGCCGCAAGCGGATTCTGCAACATTCTCAGCTTGGCTACACAACAAAATATGTTCGCTGACCACTTCGATATTTCTCAGGCTTTCGTTCAGGGAGAACTACCACCTGGAGACGGCCATAATGGCAAGGTGTATATTTCTTCACTTCCGGGATACCAGAATGAAGATCTATGTGTATCGCCTACTTAAGCCACTTTACGGCATGCCCTCTGCAGCCAGAGCTTACTACGATGAGCGCCTTCCTGGCAAAAGAAGGATGTGCAACAGTGGGGTTTGAAAAGAGAATGTGGACCTTGCTCGCATCCTCCTAGCGGCACATATCGATGATTTCATCATCACGTGCGCCAATCGGCAGGTACTTGACGCTTTTCGTGCGCGCCTTCTGGACGCTTTTGAAGACACGTATAAGGGGGCTCTACTTCACTGCCTCGGACCGCACTGATAACTGTCTGCTTGCGTGCATGTTACTTGCATCCTGAATGTGAATGGTCTCGACCTCTCATCTCTGGCTGTCTGCATACTCACAGCCCAACTCTGCACTTTTTGAAGAATATGGACAATTCCAAGTCGTTGTTTGATACCAAGAATAGTTGCTGGCATCCCCAAAGGATCATCCAAGGTAATCAAACAATTCTGGAAATTCACTATAGTATATGACCAGTGTCATGAGTCTGGATTGATAGTAAGAATAGCATTCGTCACCGACAGGGCCAATTCACGCATTTCAGCTATGGCTTCTTTCTGTTTTTTTTCGTGCTCTCTGAAGGCCCTGAAAGATCCTGGTGTATAGATTTAAATTGTGTGGCCACGAGCTTGCCGGAAACACCACGATTCATCCCATGAAATGGATCATTCCAGCCTTCTGTATTTAGCAGAAAGCTGTTGGCTATCCACAATTGACGTTTGCCTGGAATCTGGTTGTGTGCAGGAGGCATCTTATTGTAACCGCATCCCATACTTTGACTCACAATTTCCATGAAACATTTGAAAGTATCAAGTATCACCTCCCATCCAGAATCTATCTTTCAAACTCTCAAAGTCATCAGGATCAGCGTGAATTTTGGAGAGATGATCTGGATGTACTTCCAATCCCCGACCCTCGACACCCTCTCCAAAAGTTGATACTTTCCACATGGGACCATCTGATCCACGTTTGACTTGTTGCAACAAAGTACACCTCACTTTATGCATGTTTTGTGAGAGGCCACTGTCTGGTCGGATCTTGCAAGTGTTGCAATTTTGCAATTCAGACCGACCTTCTTTTTGGATAGGTAATTCCGAGAGTACACTTTTATAAATGACAGATGCTGATGCTGAAATTCGCTGCCATGTCCTTGGCTTCAGCACAAGAGAATTTTGATCTTCAGCACACGCAATTACAGCTTGTCTGACGTCGATAAAACAGGGTTTGTAAGACGAAAATGGCATCTTTTGCTTACTCCAGGTTTTGGGTTGAGACATATTACCACGGACGCAAAACCAAGTGTGTAATCGGATGCAAAAAACCAAAAAGAATTTTTTTTAGAGTTCAGTGTACACGCAACAAAACTCTTGGAAATGTAATGTTTGAACCCACGCTCGGAAAATGGCCAATATGGCCAACGCAATTCTTGAATCCAAACACAAAAACGAGACCCGCGAAACAAAGATACCAATGCAAACCTTGAATCCACTCACACGAAAAGAAACCTGAAATAGTGAGCTTGAACTTCACATGAGTGCCGGTTCTGTGAAATCAAAATGCCAAACAGTAAACCACAATGCCAGACCGTGCTATCAAACTGCAAAACAAAGAAACCAAAAGAAAGTCCCTCCAAAAATGAAAATGATTCAACGTGCCCCGATAGGGGCAAAAATTTCAGACTTTATGCGCAACCCTGTTCTGGGTGCTCAACGTAACTCTTGGGAATGTAATGTTTTCTGTGAGGTGATGCGCGACATGGGCAAGGGTAAAACGTATCTGTCCCAAACCCACTAAATGGCACTTCGCTGAGAAACTTCTACGCAGCTACAATTTCTGGAATGCTACTCCTCGCCTTACTCCAATGCAGTCCAACACGCGCCTTAACAATGGCGATTGTGACAAAAATCCTGCCCCTGATTTCGATCGACGTTCAAGTTATCATAACATTGTCGGCAGCCTAGGATATCCAACGATGACACGCCCAGACCTTGCTTGGAAATATTCTGAGCTCAGCAAGTATGTGCAATTTCCAGGAGAGAATCTCAGCGGCATGCTTGCCGCTGAACACATTTTGTCATACCATCGCGGTACTTGGAATCAAACGATTCGCTACTCTCGTGGCTCTCACAAAAACCCCAACGTTTTGTGGGGTTGGATAGATGCAGATTGGGCTGGGGATACTGACACCCGCCGAGCACACACGGGATATATTCTCATGATGAATGGCGGCCCCATCTCTTGAAAGAGTCTGCGCCAAGACAACGTGTCACCTTCCACTTTCGAGGCTGAATTTGTCGCAGCTAGCCAGACAGGCCAAGGAGTGAGCTACCTACGTGAAACGTTAACCGATTTTTGATTTCCCCAAACTAAAGTCACTCTTCTCTACTGAGACAACCTTGCTTGTGTTGCTATAAGCGAAAATCTGGTGCGCCGAAAATTCTCTCGTCATATCGACAAGTACAATGTGCATGAACTCGTAAGTACAATGTGCATGAACTCGTCCTAGCTGGATTTCTCAAACTCGTGCCTTTGCGCACGCACAAAATGGTGGCTGAAGCCCTCACCAAAAACTTGCCGTCCCCAGCGTTTGTCGGGCACGCCAGATCATGACTGGTCATGCTTCTTTCGCCGTTTGCCTACTAGTACAACGTTGCGTGGATGGCTAATATTTGCTAGTGCTGCGTTTTTGATGATATTTTTTGCGTATATAATTTGTTTTCTTTATCACAGAGAATATGTTGTTTATTGGTAAACCAAATAGGAACATAAGTTTGATCTGCTTCTTGTTTACAAATCCATTTTTTTTTGTCAGTTTGTCCATTATGTCTCTTGAAGATCCCACTATTGTGCATGGGAGAGAGCAATAAAGCACCCACGAGCAAGATCTGCTGCCGTGCGCCACTGGCATGACCTTATCCTGAGCGCCTACGAACGAGATCTTGTCACGAATGAGAAAGTGTACTTCCAAAGTTTAGATCCGAACCGAACATTTGAAGAGTTCTTTTTTCTCCCTCGGGTTCTGTCGACCAGCATAAGAGGGCTGTGGAGGAACCGAGGTGAGCTTGTCAATTTCAAAGTGACATGTACTCTTGTGTCTCTTGCTTGTCCCATCTCTTTTGATGTGTCCATTCATGCTAAACGTTCAGAAGAATCGCTTGTGGCATGACCCACAGTATGAGTGGGACGTGCCAGTGGCTCCTTTGGAATGTGCGACGTGACTCTGTGTGATGCAAGTGTGACTTGACTCACGTGTGTGACATGACTCTGTCGTACATGTGACGTGACATATTCATATGCGTGACTCTGTGCGATGTGCGGCGTAAAGTAAGTCTTTATACTGTTATTCCCTTGCGTGTGTGTGTGTGTGAGGTGTCATGGGACACTAGGGAGAATTCGAGTTATAAGGGGTCACGGACTTCCAGGGACTCATGTTGTAAGGGAAACCTTTCTGTGAAACGATGACAAGTTGCTCGGAAGATTAAGGTGACAGGTTTCCAAAGTGAAGACCAGTTTTTACCCTTCGAGATGTCCGTGCACGCACCAACCCCCCTGCTTGTAAACAACCCTCCACTGCCCTTGCATCGTCTCATTACACTAGTACGAAGAAGGCCTCAGGGGAGAACGCGGCTGTGATTGTGGAGCGGGGAGTATGTTTTTTTGGAGCGCAAACTTGTTCGCCATACCCGGCACGAGCCTGAGAAGGAACGTTTTTTTAAACGCGACACTCCAGGTCGCTGATGGTCACCAGCTGGCAGCAACTGACGAACCTACAGAGAGAAGGAACGTTTCGTCAAGCGCGACACTCTCGGTTGAGTGGCACTAGCTGGCAGCAGCTGATGAACCTGCAGAGAGAAGGAACGTTTCATTAAGCGCAACACTCTCGGTTGGGCGGCAGCGCATCAGAGCGTGGTGGGGACTAGCTGGCAACACCCAACGCTTATAGAGGTTGACCGCATCCTGAATGTAGGTTGCGCACATCTGGGATTTGCCCCATACCTTGCGCGCATCCATTGCCAAAAGTCCGTTTCGTGCATCCGTCAAAATGGCGCGCATTGGTGCCCAAAAAGACCCTTGCGTGGATCAGTTTCAGAAATGACCCTTGCATGCATCCGCTTTCAGAGTCACTAAAAACCAACATCTGAATCCGAACATCCGAAAATTTGGTTTTTACTACCGGGGGTTTACTACTCGAGATTGTGTGAGGAGCAAAAGTTGCGCATCAACAAATGCAATCTTGACAATGCAATAACAAATCTGGCAATTCTGAGTGCGAGGTCACAAAACGCGATAGCGAGTTCCAAACACCAAAACTGTTGACACACGCCCAGATTGGCTCACACCACCAAAAAGATTGCGGATTCCGAAGGGCCAATGAGCAGGGTTAAATGTGCATACGTGATTACTTTGTTGCAACATGCCTCCGCAAAACTATACGGCGTTTCAAACTCCTCACGCCGGACAGCCAGGGACCTGAGACTTTGATCGCAAAAGTTTGCATATAGTGAATCTATTGGTTTTACGAAAGTTGACCATAGTTTAAGAATGGACCGAATGGAGGCTTCATTTCAGATTTAATATCAGATTCTTTGACCATGTAGGAGGCCGTGACGATTTTTGGCCTCTTCGGGCTAGGACCTACGTCAATTTGGCCCGAACAAAATCAAATTCAGACGCCAAAAATCGTCACGTACAGCGACATGGTCGAAAAAACTGAAATAAGGCCTCTATTCGGTGTATTCTTAAACTATAGTCAATTTTCATATAGACAATAGCACCAATATACTCAAGCTTTTGCGATCAACTAGACGACCGCAAGCCGGAGAATAATACAACAATCATTGAATTGGATTCACTTTGGCCTGGGGCCGGCCAGATGTTTAAAGGTGGACCTGCACCCCTTGATAAAGAAATCAACGAGATCTTAGGTTCGAAACGTGAGGATCGATTTTCCAACCCTTTTTTTGAACTGGTACGGAAAAATGTCAGGTTCGTTTTTTGTACGCTTCATCAGGTTAGGGGTTGCGCGCATCTAGGATATAGGTTGCGCGCATACGGGATTTGCCCCATACCTTGCGCGAATCCATTCCCCAAAAGTCCATTGCGTGCATCTGTCAAAATGGCCTTTCTGGTTTCGCGGATCAATGTTCCAAAAGACCTTTGCGTGCATCCGTTTCGGAAATGACCCTTGCGTGCAATTGATTTCAAGTCACCAAAAACCACATTTGGATCCGAACATCCGCAACTTTGCTTTTTATTACCGGGGGTTTCCATCTCGAGATTTTCCCCTTCGTTTCCTGATCTTAAACGAATTCGATATATGCAGTGAGATCACTTGAATTACTCCACGTTATGTACCCAACAAAGGAAATTTTCTTTGTCTTGAAATTTCCTTCGTTTTGTTCACCTCAAAAAACAGTCTGGCGACTCGCGATAGAGTTGGCCTGATTAGGTGAACGCCATTTATCAAACTTTGAATCTCTTTTTTGCACGTCGCCTTTGAAAGAAAGAAAGAAAGAAACCAACCAACCATTTAAGAAGGCCCGGGCTATATAACAAGGAAGCGTGCGGTCCACCCAAGAATGGAAAAATCGCACTCTGGTTGGGCACCCACAATATAGAAAAGCAAATCTGTGGTACTTAATTTTTGCAGTCAACTATCGATTGCCTAGGGAGCCATCACTAAAACTCTTGGTTATCCGCAATCAATCGTCTGTCTTGTTGGTTGCGGCCTTGTAAGCTGCGACGCCAGCTTGGTTGCGAATTCCTTGATATAAATCATGGCCATCAAGTAGTCGGTGCCGATTCCTGGATTCTTCAATCCACGAGTTGCTCCATTAATACTCCTTTTGCCGGTGTTCTTCAAGCCATGGATGAGAAAATGCTCGCCTGTATGGTCTTTTTGGGCACCGATGCGCGCAACCAGAAAGGCCATTTTGACAGATGCACGCAAAGGACTTTTGGGCAACAAATGCGCGCAAGGTATGAGGCAAATTCCGGATGCGCGCAACCTACATCCTGGATGCATGCAGCCCCTTTAATCAAAACAAAAACAAAACAAAGACAAATAAAAGCAAACCCCTGAGTCTGAATCGGCCCGCACATCAGAGAGGGGTTTGTGAGACTGTACGTAAGGATGACACTACATAGACTCGGACGTGTTATTTGTTGACACGGCTCTAGATTGCGTTGTGGGTCTATATACGTGTCTTCCAAATTTTTGTTGTGAACTGTTAGGTCCGTATATTTGCTCTTTGCGTACCCAAGTTTAGATGCACAGCAGATTGCCAACTCGGGTGAGGTACCGCCCGCTATTAGACTACACAAGGGGGCGACAATACTAGGGCATAAAGCAAGGCGACAAGAGATTGACTGGGCCAGGGCTTCTGCCAGGTTTTTACACCGAACATCAATAATGCCTGTATGTACATGTATGTATATATTTTTGTATGTACATATATATACATATACACATATATATACCTACATACATACATATACATATATATATATATAAAGGTATATATATATAAAAAGGTATACATATGTATATATATATATATACGTGTGTATATTTGTATATGTATGTATGTATATATACATATATGTTCACATATGTATATATACATATATATATGTAAAGACAACACCTAGTGATGTCGGCGTCGGCGATCTTGGCCGGAGAATACGTCCTCTTGCTCGACGTAGAATTGATCACACTTGAGGACCATCATTTGTTTCAGTTAAAATTTATTAGAACAAATGGTCACACACATGGTGCTCCTGTTAGCTCGATATATGTCTAGGCATGCATAGAAGTACCAAATCATGCGTTCCCACATTCCCCCTGCCTCTATGTGCAGATTTGCTCTAATTTTTACGAGAGCAACAACAGCCATAGGGTTCCATTATGCAACCCTTGTCTGCCCGTAGTGGCCATTGCGCATGCTCCCGGCGCGGCAGCGGTTTGGAGCTCGGGCGGGGTGGTGCGCACCTGGTCTCTGCCACCTGTGTCCCCTCGTGAGCACAAAATGTTGGGATGGCAGCATGACGGGCGGCGTGAACAGTGGGTGCATCTGGCTATTTACAACGAGGTCATGGAAACGCAGGCGGTGGGCTATGTCCAGGCGGTTGGCAGTGACGACGTGGCAGAGATGGAGCGCGCCATGTATGTTTAGGATGCGGCTGGACGCTGTGAAATAGTGGCAGATAACACTCAGGCGCGTAACGCTCAGACTGGGGTAAGCTCCACAACCCATGGGAGAACGCCCGGCCTCGTCAGGTCAAGCGCTGGGGAGAGGGACAGTGAATCGGGCCAGCGCCCATTTCAGAGTATAAGTAGTTGAGACGGCGGGCTCAACATATGTGTACTCAATACTTTCAATTGTGAATTTGTGAGTGTTTTTTTCATTTGTATCGTGATATGTGGGAAGTTCCTGTTTACTCCGTGCGCGACGGTGTGTATGTTGCGCAAGAAATGTTTACGGGTACCCCGCCTGAGCATCCGGCGCAGATGTAGTGTGAGCAAGTGTCACGAGGGAAACATAGGCCTAAACGTGGTGGCGTAAACTGCGAGAGCAGCGAGAGCAGAGACTAAGAGTCGAGAAGATGGCAAGAATTCGGCATGGATTTGCAAGAGGATGTCTCTTCACTGTTTATGTGGAACACAATAATAGAATAGAAAGGGGTCTTTTGGGGACGTGACGTCAAGAGGTCTTGTAGGGACGTGACGTCTGATTCGTGCCTGAAGTTATCTACTAACTTTCTGTGTCTCCACCGAGAAACTGGCCAGACCAGAGCACTCGAAATAGATCCAAGGCGTGTTGAAGCGAACTGTCTACCAATGAGAAAGAAAAATCATCAAATGAATACATGCAGAAAAAAATACTGCATAGAAACAGAAAAGAATAGGTTATGGTCCATTTAAGGATCAAATGAATACACACAAAAGAAGATACCACACGGAAACAGAAAACAATACGCTCCCATAACAAACATCTTCTGGAGAGGACTGTAGGGACCAAACAAAATTATCCCGCTAGAGAAAATGTGAAGGTTGTGATAAATGTCTCCCGAAGGTCAAACCGTGTGTTGAAGTCGTCCAAAGAAGAAAGGACGGTACTGTAGTCTCCCGAAGAAAAGAACGCGCGAGGGTGGTCTGCAAAAGAAGGTCTCCCGGAGGTCAAAATCGAGTAGGAAGGGGAAGGGTCTTGCGGAAGGGTGAGCGAAGAAGTTCGCTGAAGGGTCAGAAGAGTGCAGAAGTAGGGTGTTGCGCTTGCTGTCGGCAGTAGGGGCGGCGGGGGTGCCGTTGGCAAGTGAGCTGGAGCATCGTAGACGGCGAATGCAGGGTTGAAGATTGATCATTGCTCGAAAACACGGGTGGTGTGGTAAGATGCGGTGCTTCCTGTAGCACAATCGAGGCTGATCCGTCAAAGCGCTCGATGTGGTTTTCATTTTCCCGTCCATAGGGTGACAGCGCCGCCAGAGAGCTCGCAGAATCCCGTCCATAGGGTGCTTGCTCGAGGCAGAGTGCTTATTTTTCAGTTGTACGTGAGGAATTCCGTCCATAGGAATCAGTACTTGTGAAGCATCAGCAAAAGAGGCGATGCATATGCATTCCCGACTAACAACGTTCTGCAGCACGCGTACGTACATTTGCTGAAAGGGACTACAGGGTCATCCCGGGACATAGAAACTGGCAGATAGAAACCGCAGTCTGGAATTTGGCCGGTTTCTTGCTCTGTGCTTTAGAAACCCGCTGGCAGCGATTTGGGCAGATTCTTAATGATTTTCTTAATGATTTTCTTAATGATTTTCTCTATGAAAACCTTAATTTTCTCTATGGAAATCTTACATTTCTCTATTAAAATCTTAGTGATTTTCTCTATGATTTTCATAATGATTCACAAAATCTCTTAATACAAAGTTAGAGTTTCTACGGGGGGTGTAGAAACTCGCTGGCTGGGGTGGCAGTTTCTTAATGGTTTACAGAAACAACGCTGGCAGGCTGGGTGCTGGCTTTATCAGTGTGTGCTTGGAAGCACGCTGGCTGGGTCAAAAACGTGGTTTCTATGTCCCGGGATGACCCTGTACGTGAAAAAAGGTCTCCCGGCTGCTTACACTCTGTCCATAGGCGTGCAGCGCGGCCGGAAAAATCGTTCCGTACGCAGAATGTACGGCAGAGGTCGTCGTACGATGTGAATATGGCAAACCAAACCAAACACAGCGGTCGAACAGGAGCTCATTAAGCGTTTCATCTATTCCGTGTTCACAAAAGACACGTTAGATGAGAAGGGACAAGCCAGAGACACAAGTACACATGTAACTTTTAATGCTCTAAACTCGACA
>Ga0105055_10009670_pt1 | contig 12266 bp, 6 predicted proteins | sample BON03_FD_78090 | JGI IMG/M metagenome (GOLD analysis project Ga0105055, IMG submission 78090) | Freshwater microbial communities from Lake Bonney liftoff mats and glacier meltwater in Antarctica - BON-03 | ecosystem: Environmental > Aquatic > Freshwater > Ice > Glacier meltwater | place: Lake...
CATAAGGATTGTGTCATTTTTTTTTTTTTTTTTTTTCCTTTTGGTGGGTGGTTTTTTATTATATTCAGGTTTTAGAATGGGGGGGGGGGGGGGGGGGGGGCGGGGGGGGCCGGTCGGGCTCTGGCGGCGCGGGCGCGGGCGCGGGCGCGGGCGCGGGCAGGAGCGCCGCCGCGGGCGGGCGGCTCGAGATCATCCACGCCGACTTCATGCGGCTCGACCCCTTACCCTACTTCGACCTGGTGGTGGCCAACATCCCCTACAACATCTCGTCGCCCCTGACGTTCAAGCTCCTGGCGGCGGCGGCGGGGGCGCCGGCGGCGTCGGGGGGGACGGGCGGGGGGGCCGAGGGCGGCGGCGGCGGCAAGGGCGGCGGCAAGGGCGGCGGCGGCAAGGGCGGCGGGCCCCCGCAGCCGCCACGACAGCAGCCCTCTGGCTTCCGCGCGGCCATCATCATGTACCAGCACGAGTTCGCGATGCGCCTCGTCGCGCGCGCGGGCGACCCCCTCTACTCGCGCCTGGCCGTCAACGTGCAGCTCCTGGCGCGCGTGTCGCACCTGCTCAAGGTGTCTCGCAACAACTTTCGCCCGCCGCCAAAGGTCGACTCGTCCGTCGTGCGCATCGAGCCGAGGAGGCCTCCGCCGCCCGTGCCCTTGCTCGAGTGGGACGGCCTGGTGCGGCTGGCGTTCGGGCGCAAGAACAAGACGCTGGGCGCGTCGTTCCGGACGCCGCGGACGTTGGCGGCGATGGAGGCCAACTACCGCACGGCGCAGGCGCTGAGGCGGGCGGCGGGGGAGAGCCTCGCAGGGCGGGGCGGGGCGGCCGAGGCGGCGGCCGTGGTGGCGGCGATGGCGCGCGAGGGCGGCGGTGCTGGCGGCGGCGCGGGCGGCGGCGGCGGCGCGATGCAGCAGGGCGTGATGATGATGGACGCGAGCGGGAGCGGGAGCGGCGACGACGGGGACGACGACGACGACGACGAGGACGACGACGACGAGGACGCGGAGGGCATGGCCGTCGACGCGGCGGGCGGAGCAGCAGGAGGAGGCGCGCGAGGCGGCGGCGGCAAGACGGGCAAGCGGCGCGCCGGCCCTGCCGTCGCCGGCGGGCAGACGCCGCTGCCGCTGCCGCGCGGCCACCGCGCGTCGCCCGAGTTCAAGGCGCTCGTCGAGGGCGTGCTGGCGTCGGGCGGGTTCGAGTCGCGGCGGCCGGCCAAGATGACGCAGGAGGACTTTTTGCGGTTGCTGGCCGCGTTCAACGGCGCGGGCATCCACTTTGCTTGATCTCTCGACAGTTTTTGGAGACAAAAAGGAGCGGGGGGGCGGCGGCGGCGGCCGCGGGCGGCAGCAGCAGCGCTTCCGAGGGCGCGATTTTGTTTTTGAGACAAAAAGGAGCGGCGGCCGCGGGCGGCAGCAGCAGCGCTTCCGAGGGCGCGATTTTGTTTTTGTTTCCGCTCTTCTTTTCTTCTTCTGCCCCCGTCGAGAGGCTCCGTCGAGGGTTTTGGGAGAGGCGCCCTCTGCGCTTCCCCTGCCTGCGCCCTTGCAAGATCGTGCGCGCAAGGACGTGTAAAGCGCAACACCGCCACACACACCGGAGCTCGTGGCCCCGTCGCGTGCCCGACACCCTCTGAGAGCGAGCGAGAGGAGAGGCAGCGGCGGCCGGCGAAAGGCGGCAGGCGGCCGCGCCCACCTGCGTCGGGAGATTGATTCATTTACGGTGTGTGCTCTCTCCATGAAGGGGGGGGGGGCCGGGGTGCGGTCCAAGATGCGCGGCCGCCGCCACCACAAAAAAACAATGCAAGCTTCAACGGCTTCTCTCAAGCCTTGGCGACGACGCCCTTGACGCCGCCGGCCGCCGCCGCCGCCGCCGCCTTTTTTGCCGCCGCCGCCACCACCGGGTCGCCCCTCGTGCCCTCCACGAATCCCAGCACCCGGTACTTGTAGTCAAACTTGGCCGTCCACTCGCGCAGGTTCTCCAGCTCCAGGTAGGACAGGCCCTCCAGGTCGTCGCGGCAGTCGGACAGCTCGGTCGACAGCAGCGCAAAGGCGCGGGCCACCTCGCGCCCAGCAAAGGGGTAGACGCCGTCGGGCCCGTAGAAGTTGCGCCCGGGCGTGATGTCGTAGACTGTCCCGCCGATGGAAAGCATGAGGGGCAAGGACGGGTCGGCGCCGCCATGGCGCGCGACCTCCTCGGCCGAAAAGCACCGGGCGGGCACGACGCGGCCGCAGGGCGCGCCGCCGCAGCGGCGGGAGATCTCTGCCTCGGCCGTCTCGAGGCGCGCGAGCATCTCCTCCTTGAGGCCGGCGAGGTCGGCCGTGAGGTCGGCCGCGTCGACGGGCAGGGCGCTCTGGGGCCGGGGCGCGGGCCCTTTGCCCGCGGCGGCGGCGGCGTGCTGCTCGGCCGCGGCGGCGGCGGCGGCGAGCGCGGCGGCCGCGCGGTCGGCGGCGCCCTTTGCGAGCGCGCGCGCAACCTCGCGCCCGGCGAGCGCCTGCAGGGGCTTGCCCGGCCCGTACTCGGGCCAGCCCGTGACGTCGTACACCTTGCCGCGCACGGCGATCAGGGTCGGTCGCGTCCAGTCGACGCCGTTGTGGAAGGCGAGCGAGTGGGCCGTGATGTCGCCCACGCGCGCGGACTGGCCCACGCCTCGCGGGCCCCGTCCTCCCCTCCGGATTTCGAGGGCCGCGCGCAGGATCTGCAGCAGCAGGACCGCCGCCACGGCCAGGACCGCCACCCACAGGTACGGGTCCATTTGGCGCCCCTGGTTTGTGTGCGCTTGTTGCGGGGCGCTCACGAACACTCTCTCTGTCTCTCTCTTTCGTGGCGGTTCTGGTTGGCCCTCCTCTTTTTGTTTGAAGCTTTCCGTGAGCTTTTTGTGTGTGAATGAGAACGGAAAAGGGAGCATGCGGTTGTGTGTGTATGCGTGATGAGTCTGTGTGCGAGAAAACGAGGCGAAATCAAGCTGCTTTCATGGGAAAGGGGCGAGCGTCGCCGTCCACGCCGGGACGTCCGCGTCACGCGTCGCCGCGCGCTTCGCTCCTCGCCGCTAAAACGACCTGACAGACGCATCACCACATGAACCTGGCCGTGCTGCCGTCGGGCCACGCAAAGGGGCGGTAGGCGAACACGTACAGCGTGACCGCGTTCACCGCCGCGTACGCCACGCACGCGACCAGCGCGGACCAGTCGAAGCCGCAGCCGCGGCTGGGAGGCGCGGCCGTCGGCGCCGGCGCGTCGTCGCGGCCGTCGTCCTCCGCCGCCGCCGCCGCCGCCGGGCCCCTCGTTAGCCTCGCCGGCGCGTGCAGCATGGCCAGCACGGCGGGCGCCGTGTAGTAGCGCGGCTCGATCAGGCCCGCGGGGACCAGGGTGACGACGCAGGCGGCGGCAAACCCGAGCACCCACAGGGCGCCCTCCGCTTCTCCTTCGCCTTCCTGTCGCTCCTCGGCCTCGTCCTCGCCCTCGCCGCCGCCGCCGCCGCCGCCCGAGGCGCCCGCCGCCAGCTCGCTCGCCAGCAGGAGCCACGCGGCCGCGCCCAGGGGCGCCGCCAGCGCGTACTTGGCCGCCCAGTGGCGCCCCAGGGTGCGCCTCCAGGCGTAAAACGCGTAGTGGCGGTTGTCCGCGAGCAAGTACGGGTGCGCCACGGTGCCAAAGCGAGCCGACGCGAGCGCGGCCGCGAGCACGGCGGCCGCCGCCGCCACGGCGCGCGCCGACACTGCGACTCGCGCGCCATTGGCGCGTCCTCCCCCTCCTCCTCCTTTGCCTCCTTTGCCTCCGCCGTCTTCTCCCCGTCCCTTGCCGCCCGCTCTCCTCCCAGCCGCATCAGCACCCTCAAGACCACCAACGCTCTCACCGCCGCGCTCGCCCCCCGCCCTCCTCCCCGGACCCGCCGCCCGAAACCTCCCCGCCAGCCGCCGCAGCGCCCCCGGCCGCGCGAAGAAGGGCGCCCCGGCGCCGAGCGCGGCAAAGCCCCCTGCCAGCCACGGGTGCAGCCAGTGGCGCGTGGAGCCGAGGGCGCCGTGCGCGTCGTGGTCGCCGAGGGCGACGCGCCCGCCGTTGGCGAGGACAACGAAGGCCACAAAGGCGGCGACGGGCAGCAGCAGGAGGGCGAGCTGCGCGGCCGCAAGGGCGGGGCCGGCCGCGCGCTCGTGGCGGACGAGGGCGGCGAGGGCGCGGATGGCGACGGGGGGGGCGGGGGCCGACGCGGGGCGGGGGGAGGAGGAGGGGGCCGGCGGCCGGCGGCGCCTCCCCGCCGCCTCGCGCCCGAGCGTCGTGAAAGCCACGCGCAGCAGCGCCGCGCCGACCAAAAAGGCGTACCAAACGGCGTTGGTCTGGCGCATGGCCACCGAGGCCGCGCCCGCGACGGCCGCCGCAAATGCGAGGAGGGCGCTCGCGCGGCAGCCGCCGACGCCGCCGCTCGCGCTGCCGCCGCCGCCGCCTTGACGCCCTGCAGGAGGGGCAGGCGCGGCCGCAGCGGCGCAGGCCGCGGCCGCCCACCGCTGCAGCGCCGCCGCCGCCAACAGCAGGAAGAGCAGGGCGCCCACGTCCGTGTAGTACAGGAAGCCGAAGAAAAAGTGCGTCGGCAGCAGCACGCCGGCCGCCAGCGCCGTGCCCAGCGCGTCGCGCGCGTCGTCGCGGTCGCGGTCGCGGTCGTCATCTCGCTCCCGCTCCTCCTCCTCCTCCTCCTCGCTGGCCTCGCCCCCGCCTGCCGCGGCGTCCGCCGGCCCACCGGCCTGCTCCGCCCCAGTTGGCCCCTTCCCCCTCCTCCCCCCCCGCGGCCGCCGCCGCCGCCGACCCCGCTGCCGCTGCACGGCCAGCGCGCCCGCCCGCACGGCGAAAGCGGGCAGCAGGCACAGCGCCAGCAAGGCGCAGTTGAGGCCGCGGAGCGCGGCCGGCTCGCCGCACAGCGCCGCGCGCAGGGCCGGCCAGCCCCCCGGGCCCCCCGGTCCCCCCCCTACCGCCCGCACCAGGCCCGCCTGCAGCGACGCGTAAGCCACGCCCAGCAGGTACAGGCCCGCGGGCGTGGTGATCTTTGGGTCCCAGCCGCCGCCGGCGCCGCCCGACAGGCCGCCGCCCGACAGGCCGCGCTCGCACAGGCGGCGCGTCTGGGGCACGTGGAAGGCCTCGTCCATGTAGGGGGCGGGGACGTGCTTGGAAACGACCGCGGCGGATATGGCGCTGGTGGCCGCGAGGAGCGCGGGGAAGAGGAGCGGGAGGAAGAGGGGCAGGGGCGGCGGGGCGCGGTGCTGCGCGGGCCACGGACGACGGCGGGGGGCGAGGGGGGCGTCGTCCCCGTCGGCGTTGGCCGTCGTCGTCCCCGTCGGCGTCGGCGTGGGCGTCGGTGCTGTTGCTCCTGCTGCGCTGGCCTTCTTCCGCCTTGTCAGGCCAGCAGGCGCATCGGAGGGTGGTGGCGGTGCCATGAGCACGGCGCACGGTGTCGTCGCACTGGGAGAGGTCTCGCCGCGCCTCGAGGCGATGATCAACTCCTGGCTGCTGTCGGGACTTGTTGATTTTCAAAAGCGGCCGCACATGGCGGGATGTGATGAGCAAGGTGGGTATGAAGCGGAGACTAGTTCAACAGAGAGCTCTCGACATTGGGGGAAAGAGGCGAGCCAGGTAGGCAGTTGTTGAGGGCAACATTTGGGACGTTCAGCGCGCGGTCTGCGGATCGCCGTTTTTTCTTCCCTGCGACCGCAAGCGCTACGCCTCGGGGCGCCGGCCCACGCCAAAAAAACCGTGTCGTCCCCTGCCTCTCGGCAAACGTGAGACGAGGTACTGCCGTACCCCACAAATCACACGACGATGACGACGGCATCTCTCGAAACACGCCGATCTAACGGCCGGGAGGGGGAGGACAGCGCACCGAAACCATCCTCACCCGCGGCAGACGCGGCCTACCTGTCGTCGCTCGAGCGCGTCGACGCCTATCTGGCGGCCCAGGAGCGGCTGGCCGCGTGCCTGCGTGCGGCTCACCACGCCCTCGCGCGCGCCAAGTACGCCCTGGCGTCGAGCGGCGGGTCGGTTGCATCGGCGGCGGCGGCGGGAGGGACGCTGCCGCGCCTGATGCTGGCGTCGCGGGGGGGCGGCGGCGGCGGCGGCGGCGAGCGAGAGGGGGGCGGGACGCACCGCGCGCAGCGGTGGGTGGCGCTGGCCGGCATTGGTGACGGCGACGGCGAGCTTGAGCTGCGGGTGGGGCCCGCGCCAAGGCGGCGGAGGGGAGATGGAACAGCGGCGGCAGCGGTAGCGGCAGCGGCAGCGGGGCAGGGACGACAGGGCGGCGCGGACGACGACGCCAAGCCGCAGCAGCAGTGGGGCCTGCTCGGTGGCGCCGAGCACGACGACGAGGAGGAGCTCGAGGATCGTTCTGACGAGGCGCTCGAGGCGCTCGCGTGCGCGATCCCCGTGGAGCGGGCGGCCGCGGCCGCCCGCGCCGACGCCGCGCGCCTGCGCCAGGCCGGCGGCGCGCTGCCCCCGCCCGCGCTCCGCGAGGCGCAGGCGCGGTTCGGCGAGGCGCTGGCGGCGGCCGTGGGGGCGGCGGGGGCGGCGCGCGCGGCCCTCTGCGCGGCAGGGAGGGCTGAAGAGGCGGCGAGGCGAGAGCGGGCGGCCTAGCCAACAGGAGAAACGGACGACGGTGTTTCCAAGGCAGGCGGGGGGCGGCCGCCGCTCTAGGAACGAGCCGGGGGACACTGCGGCGATTTACAACAGGCCGTGGCCGGCTGCTCGGCCTTGAAAAAACCACCAAGGAACAAGTGCGTAATCAAATGATATATGTGGTTGATACGTCCTCCTTTTGTTTGCAGCCACAGCGGCGCCGAATCCCTTTTTTTCAAAACTTGAGGCCGCCCTCGCGCGCGGCGTCCGCGAGCGCCTGGATGCGGCCGTGGTACGCAAAGCCCCCGCGGTCGTACGCGACCGACGCGATGCCCTTGGCCGAGCATAGCTCGGCGATCTTCTTGCCGACGGCCTCGGCCGCCGCGACCGAGCGCGTGGAGGACGAAGTGGCGTCGTCGGCGGCGGCGGCGGCGGCGGCGCCGAGCGCGGCCTTGACCTCGGGCGTGAGCGTCGAGGCGGCGGCGAGCGTGCGGCCGGCGATGTCGTCGATGACCTGCGCGTAGATGTGCTCGTTGGTGCGGAACACGGCCAGGCGCGGGCGCTCGGGCGTGCCAGACAGCTGTGGGGGTTGTTGTTTTGCGGGTGGCGGCGGCGGCGGCGGTTTTTCGGAGACGGGAGCGGCGGGAGCAGTGAGCCCGACGAACGAGGCTGGAACGGCGACGGCGACGGCGAAAAACTGTCGGCGCCGTTCTCGATTTGGAAGGGGCACGCGGGGTCTCGAACTGATCGCGGCGGCGCCGAGATGTGGTCGCCATCATTCAGGCGGCGCGCGGGCCGCGACTATCGCGCGGACGAGAAGGTGGGGGCGGTGCGAGGGCGGCGGGCGATTGCACCACAAAAAAAACACACGCGAGCGGGGAACGCACCTTCCGGCGCAGGCGCTGGTGGCGGCGGGTGGTTTGCGCACGGCGCGTGTTCGTCGACGCGCGGGAGCACTGCACGCTGACCTGGGCGCGGGCTGTTTTTGTTGATTGGGAGTTTGGAGGGAGGGAGGGAGGGGAGGGGAGGGGGGAGTGAGAGCGAGGCGGCCGTCGTCGTCCGGGCATTGCGCCTCAGGGGCTCCGCAGCGATGCGGAGGCGCCGCCGATCGAGGCCAACGGCATCGACCAATGCGCCGACTCACCCGCCCGGGCCGGCGCCACCGCGCTCGTCTGGCGCACGAGCATTGTTTGGAAGGCGGGGAAGTGTTTTTCCTCCCTCGTCCGTCCGCTTGTTGGTTTTGGCTGTGGTTCTCAAAGGGGGGTAGGTTGTCGAACGGTCGATTATGGGAGCGCGCGGCGGGTGAATGGTTTCGCCGATTGTGGACGAAGACTCCCCTTGTCCTGCACTTCCGGGGGGCGGTGGCCGGCGGCGGTGTCGGGCGGCGGCGGCGGCCGCGGGGCAAGGGTGGGGCCCGGCGCCACGCCAGCAGGGACGGGACAAGAGAGACTGTCGAGCGACGAAATCAGACCAACCGCCTCTAGTTGTTTACAGGATCATCGCGCCCGAGAGCTTGAGCACCGGCACGGCCGGCGGTGGGCGCGACGCGATCATCGGCGGCGGCTGCCGCCAGCGCGGCCGCCAGCGGAGCGTGCGCGCGGCCTGCGGCCCCTCCCTCACGGCGGCCGCCACCAGCGCGGCCAGTGCCTGCTCGCACTCGGGCGACAGCACGGGGGCCGGCAAGGGGGCCGGGCGGGGGCGGGGGCGTTCCTGATGGTTTTGGCGGGAGGGTCCTTGCCCGCCCAGGGGCGAGGCTCCGGCGCCGCAGGCAGCGCCGGCGCCGAGGCCGCCGCCGCCGCCGCCGCCCAGCGTCGCCGGGGGGCCCGCGGCAAAGCGCGAGGCACCCCCGCCAGCGGCGCCCGGCGCCGACACCGCGGCCACCGCCGCGTCAATCTGCCGCGTCTCGGCCTCGTCCGCGACGCCCCGGTACGTGGCCGTCGCCTGCAGCAGCGTCTCGGCGAAAGTCGCCGCCGCCGTCGAGCGGCGCTGCAGGCGCGTCGGCGACCCGCCGCGCGGCGACGCGCCCGCGGGCGGGGAGCCGCCTCCGGGCCCCAGGGCGTCGTCGGCGTGGGGCGGGTGCTGCCGCAGCCCCGACGGCGCGCGGCCCCGACCGCCGCCGCCGCCGAGGGTGGGCGTCGCCCAGCCAGAGCCGTCGCCGCCGCCGCTGCCGCCGCCCGGCGAGCCCGGCGCCGCACCGCCGCGCGCGCCGCCCGCCGCCCCCCTCCACGTCGGCGAGCCGCCGCTCGGCGCGCGGCCGCCCTCGCTGCTGCCGCCCGTGCTCGACCCGCCCACGACCGCCCCGGCCGCCGCCTCGTCCGCCCGGTACGCGCCCAGCCACGCCAGCCGCCGCAGCGCTCCCGCGTACCCGCCCGTGCGCGGCACCACGCCGCGGCACCAAGGGTGCGCCAGCACGCGCGGCAGAGACAGGCGCCCGCGCGGGTCGAGCGCGAGCATGCCGTCGAGCAGGTCGGCCACCTGCGCCGAGACGCCGAGAGCGCGCCACAGGCCCGGGCTGAGGTGCGTGCGGCCGCGGTCGCCCGGCTGGCGCGCGGCCCGGATGGCCTGCAGCTGCGCCTGCAGGCCGGCGAGCGAGTCGCCGTCGGCGCCGTCCCCGGCGCCGCCACCGCCGCCGGTCGGGGCCGCCGCAAAGGGGAAGCGCCGAGTCAGCATGGCAAACAGGATGCAGCCTAGGGCCCACACGTCGACCTTGTAGGGGTCGTAGGGGGCCACGGCCGAGGGGTCGGCGACGGCGCCCGCCGGGTGGTGGCGCCCAGCGCCGGCGGCTGAGGGGTGCGCGTTGTCGGGGGCGGCGGCGGCGGCGGCAAAGGCAGAGGGGGTGGTGCCCTCGCGCGGCCGCTGCTGCTGCTGCTGCTGCTGCTGTTGCTGCTCCTGTCGCTGGCGGTGCGCCTCCTGCACCTCCCGCCCGCGGTGTACAATCGACGACAGCAGCTCGGGCGCCATGTAGGCGGGGGTGCCCACGGCGGTGTTGCTGCGCGGGAGCATGCGCGGCGGCGGGGAGTCGCCGCCCGCGCTGCCGGCAGGGGCGGCGGACGCCGCCACTGCCCCCGCCCAGGCGCCCGACCCGAGCCTGGAAAGGGGGCCGCTCGAGGCCGGCGACATGCCCGTGGCGCGCGGCAAGTGGCTGGCGTGCCCGCCGGCGGCCATGGCCGCAAAGGGCGAGCCCAGCGACGACCCGGCGGCGTCGGGCGGCGGCCCCAGCGGCAGCACCAGCGGCGGCGGTGGCGGCCGCGCGGCGCCCAGGGCCAGCGGGGGCAGCATCGCCGCGCCGCCGCCGCCGCCGAGCGCGGTCGGGGGCATGGCCCCGGCCGTCGGCAGGACCTCGGCGACGGCCCCGCCGCTCGCCGCGTCCGTGAGCGGCGGCTGGTACGTCCCGCCAAACGCGGCCGCGACCCAGGAGCGCGGGGACGAGCCGATGGCGGGGGACGAGAGGCCGCTGCCGCCGCCGCCGCCGCTGCTGCCGCCGCCGCCGCCGCCGCCGCTGCCGTTGCTGCCGAGGCGGAGGGGCGGGGCTGGGAGGGCAGCGGAGGGCGGCGCGCCACCGCCGAGCGCATGAGACGGGCAGGGTTGGCTGCGCGCCCCCACCGGCGGCGGCGGCGGCAGCAGAGGGTGCGCGGCGGAAGAGGCGGCGTCCCCCGCCGAGCTCGCCGCCGTCGCCGGACCCCCGATTCCGCCGCCGCCAACACCCTTGCGCTGCTCGTGCTGCTGCTGCTGCTGCTGCTGCTGCTGCTGCCTGTCCGGGCTCACGCCGCGGATGCGGTCCATCAGCGACGGCGAGCGCGACATCATCCGCGAGGGCGCGCCCGACCCCTGCCGCTGCCGCGCGCCCCGCCGCTTGCCGTCGCCGCCGCCGCCGCCGCCGCCCGCCGCCCGCTGCCGCCACCGCCCGCTGCCGCCGCTGCGGCGCACGGCCATCAGCGCGGGCGTCGTCGACAGGCCAAAGTCGATGAGCTTGACGACCGGGGGCGACGCGCCGTCCACGAGGACGTTGGCCAGCTTGAGGTCCCGGTGCGCGACGCGGAGCGCGTGGCAGTGCGCGACCGCGTGCGCCAGCTGAACGAAGTAGTAGCGCGCCAGCGGCTCGGGCATGTGGCCCTGCTGCTGCCGCCGGCCGCCCTCGCCACTCTCGCCCTTGCCGCCCTCGCCGCCGCCCGCGACGCCGTTTTCGCCGCCTGTTTTCGCCGCCGCCGCTGTCCCCCCTCCCTCTCCTGCCGCTGCCGCCCCTTCGCCCGCCCCCCCCTCCTCGTCCTGGGCCCCCGCGGCCTGTGGCGCCGGCGGCTTGTACGCGCAGATGAGGTCGAGCAGGGGCCCGCCCGCAGCCACGTCCATCTTTAGGCACAGGTGGCGGCGCGTGAGCAGCACCTCGGCGAGCGCGACGATGTTGGGGTGGCCGCCCAGGCGCGCCTGGTTGCGCACCTCGGCGAGCAGCCCGGGCGCGTCGAGGCCCGGGCCCCGGCGGACGGCCTTCAAGGCCCACAGGCGCCGGCGCATCTGGGGCGCGGCCGAAGGCGTGGCGGCGGCGGGCAGGCTGCGAGCGGCGAGCGTCGGCGGCCGCGACGGTTGCGGCGTCAGCGGCGCCGGCTGCGGGTCGGCCGCGGGCAGGCGGATGCCCAGGGCGGTGCGCGCTTTCAAAAAGACGCCGCCGCCTCGCCTGAGGCCCGCGTGCTCGCCCGGCGTGGCTCCTGCTGCTGCTGCTGCTGCTGCCGCCGCCGCCGCCGTCGCCGCGTCGCCCTCTCCTCCTCCGCCTCGCTCGGCGTTGGCGTCGTCGCCCGCCGCCTCGGCCTCGGCCTCGGCCTCCTCGTCCGCCAGCCGCTGCTCCTCCGCCGAGAGCCAGACCGTCTCCTCGACCAGGAACGCCACGCCCTCGCCGCCGCGGCCCAAGCGCCGGATGAGTTTCAGGTTGGCGGGCAGGTCGGCGCGGAGCAGGGTCTCGTCGGCGTCGAAATCCTCGGCGCACATGCCCCCGCAGCACGCGCCGGCGAGGTCGCGCAGCACGCGCAGCATGGTTCTGGCGTGGTTTGCCGTGCAAATGGCCGCGGGTGGCGGTCGTTTCGGCGCGCTTGGCGGGAGTGATTGCAAAGTAATTGACGGCAAGTGGGTGACTCAAACGCGCAACCCCGAAATGGGGGGCTCGCGGGGCGCAACGGTTGTGTGCGTGTCGTGGGGTGGAATCCGAACCAGAAACGTCGGGTGCGTAATGCGTTGGACGAGAGGGCGTCACGAACGTGAGAAGAACTGGCGTCCGAGTGGCTCGAAGCGGCCATGATTCTCGGACCCGTCGAGCGCGACGAGCGTTGAGCGACGAGCGCCTAGCGCGCGAAAACACAACGCACTCGCTCCCTCTCTTTCGCTCTCGTCGGGCGGCGGCGCGCCACCGCCGACGAGATAAAAGGGCGCCGCCTGGGCCGCCTACAAGGCCGCCGTCTCGCACCTCGCGGCCGTGCTGAAAGAGCAGGAGGAGGTGGGCATCTTTTTTGGGGCCGGGATTACAACCTGTTCCAGATGGCGACACCCTTCTCCCGCGTCCACGCCTTCTTGGACAAGACCATCGTCAAGTCCCTGGCGCACGAGCACTACAAGGCGGCCGCCGCCAAGTTTGGCACGTCCGACCCCTCCCTGGCGCAGGTGTGCGGCTTCGACCCCGCCGCCTACAAGGTCACGCGCAAGGC
>Ga0105055_10009673_pt1 | contig 12266 bp, 11 predicted proteins | sample BON03_FD_78090 | JGI IMG/M metagenome (GOLD analysis project Ga0105055, IMG submission 78090) | Freshwater microbial communities from Lake Bonney liftoff mats and glacier meltwater in Antarctica - BON-03 | ecosystem: Environmental > Aquatic > Freshwater > Ice > Glacier meltwater | place: Lake...
CTATCTCGCTCATGACACATTTGATATCTATCTCGCTCATGACACATTTGATATCTATCTCGCTCATGACACATTTGATATCTATCTCGCTCATGACACATTTGATATCTATCTCACTCATGACACATTTGATATGATCTATCTCGCTCATGACATATTTGATATCTATCTCGCTCATGACACATTTGATATCTATCTCGCTCAGCACATATTTCTACAAGCTGCACCGCTGGTAAAGAAATCAAAAATCTCATGCGCATTGAAAGCACAGGCCAAGGACAATCAGAGGTGATGAGTTGGACCGACGAAAAGCCGCTCTTTCTCCCAAGGATCGCGATGATCCTCTGTATTTGGCATGATAAATGTTTACTCAACTGTTTGTACCAAAAGTGGAATAAAACCGAATGAACCAGTGTCCCCCAAGGTAGTGGGGCTTTCAAAAAAGTTTTCCGAAGAGATTTTGTTTTTCGTTTTCAGTTCTCACCAATGCACCGGTATGCGAGAAGGGATGATCATACCTCTCCGCCTTGTTCTGCTGTGCGCGGGTTCCTCCAAGGATCGCGATGATCCTCTGTATTTGGCATAAGAAATATTTACTCAACTGTTTGTACCAAAAGTGGAGTAAAACCGACCGAACCGGTGTCCCCTCGATTTTCGGTGGCGCCCTTTTCCCCAATAATCGAGGAAAAACAAAAAATCGTTCATTTCGAGGCATCACTGTTTACCTCGCCAGTACGCGAGAAGGAATGCGCATGTGGATGGAGTTGGACGGACCAATCGCGGGCCACCAGGGATGTGCCGACAGCGACGTGCCAGCCACGTGCAGGCCGCAGGGCTCCTCGTCCAAGCAGAGCAAGCTGTCTCGCAGGCAGAACGCGAAGGGTGACAAGTCCTTCCAGGTGCCCTCAATCGAGGCCGCGGCAACCCTGCGAGGATCTGCGCCCCCCCTTGTGCATTGCACGCTGTGGTCACTTGCAATGCTGTATCCCCCGTGCATTATGTGCGCTGGTGCGCCGCTGTAATTCTTGTTTGTTTGCGCCCTGCGTGTTGGCTGAATTGAGTGGTATGACGAGTGTGGTGTGACGAGTCGAGTCTGCTGGACGTGAGGGATACAATACCCTTCCGTGCTGTGATACAATACCCCTTGCTTGCTATGCACTTTTAAGGCTTGAGATGCTAGTTGACTATGGATTGGTCCTCTGTATTCGGTACATTTTTTTTGGGAACTTGGTACAGCCCGTTCCCGAGAAGATGAGACTCGAATTGTTCGGTGAATACCATTGTTAAAAATAAAAAAATTATACCGTTGTCAAAAATAATTGAAATGCAAATCGAAATCACGGATGGTGGTGAGATTTTTAGTGACCTAGTCAAATTGAGAAACTCGAATTCCTCGGTATCTTGCAGTACAAAATCGAATTGAGATTTTGCTTTGATTTGAATTTCTCTGTGTCTCGCAGTTCAAATTCAAATCGAGAGTTTGGTTAGGCGCGCGGCGGCGGAGGGGTTTTAGCCCCAGCTGCCGCGCGTCATCAGAGTAGGTCCCAACGCATGCCATTTTTTGGGGGGGGTTATCCAGGGGTTTAACTGGGATTTATCGGAAATTCTGGATGAACCACCAATTTGTTTTTTGATCATTTATTTTTATTTGTATTTGCATTTTTCATTCATCAAACAAACAGTGATAAGGCCCCGACTCGGAGTCCAGTCATTCATATTTGATTAGAAACTAGGAAGAAAGAAACCACACGGAGGTTACGGACACTGTGACAAAGTCTCGGAGTCTTCGACCCGGACGTGCTAGGTGCTGCGTATCTCAGCTAGGAGCTGCGTATCTCAGCTAGGTGCTGCGTATCTCAGCTAGGTGCTGCGTATCTCAGCTAGGTGCTGCGTATCTCATGTTCGTTCCAAATCTGTGGTAAGGATCATCAGAGAAAAAGTGTAGACTGTCCATATCACCTGTCTTTTTGTGAACAAGCTCTAGTATATATGGAATTGGCTACTCCAAGAGTATTCAACTAGGTCCTACTTCTCGGTGTTTTGGTGCGCTACCCGATGATGAGACTAGCTAGGGAGAGTAAAATTGATGCGGGGCGCGGCAGCCAGTCTTTTCCAGGGCGCGCACCCCAAGGGTGCGTGCAGAGTCATGTGCCAAGTTTTTGGCAAAGGTGCGCGCTGCCGCGCGCTCAGGCTCACACAAGCAGGACCATTGACATACCGACGAAGGAGGACAATTGACATACCGACGAAAGAGTCGGGTCCCAGAAGGATTGATTCAATTTTACTACACTCAATTATAATACCCTAATTTTACGTCTGTATGCGAATGGTCTTCTTCGGGTGGCGCGCTCCTAAAGCCCTCCGCCGCCGCAGCGGCGTTCGCAACGTCCTTGGATGGAAAAATTTAAACTAGCGCACACACCACTCTCATACAACTACCCTGGTAATCTACCAACGTTGGGTGCATTTATGCAGCAGGTACTAGACACCACTCTAGTGGAGGTAGGGAGCGGGTACATCACTGTCACGTACCAGTTTTTTTTTCTTTTCTTTTTTTGGGTGTCAAATACCAAACTTAATCACTTGACTACGCGGGTGCTAGTTCTCCCTGAAATGAATGCGAAAAGAAGGGGGAAAAGCTTCCGGTTTGGATAGATGAGATTGAACTGAAATAAACTTCCTGCCTGGGAGGAGAAGCTTTCGAAACCCACACTTGCGATGTTCTTTCACGAATCCCACACCTGTCATACTTTTTAAGGGTGTAACAATGGAGGCGTAGGCGGAATTTTTTCAAAAGTAAAGCGGTTAGTTGCAAAGTGGATAGGAACACGGAAACGGTTATTCTCCGTTTTTTTGACCTCGGGCGCGATTTTAGAAACCCAGAAATTTTTACCAAGGCATATTTTACTCATGAACCCATATATGCATATTTGCCCCTGTTCATAAGCTTTTGAATTATGCAAGAACATTGGGATTCGGACCTATTTTGCTTCGGTGACGGCCATATATGTGGAATTTTCCCGCCACTTTTGCGTTTTGTATAAAAGCGAACGGACTTGCCACTTTTTTTATTGCACTTAAGAACTGCATTGTTTGAGGCGCATCTTTTCATTGTTTGAGGCGCATCTTTTGAGCCCATGAAAAAAAGTGGCAAGTCTGTTCGCTCAAAAGTTACAAGATATTAATGGAAACCCCCTATACCATTGTTACACCCTGACTTTTCCCCAGGCTGGGACTGCGTCCCCCTCTTGTTTTTCATAAGTGTAACTCGGATCAACGGCCTAGGATGGGGAAAGTATGCCAGCGCACCAACCACTCCCACACGTCTGTGTGCCTGGTGACCAACCACTATTAGGTGTGCAGTCTTTGTAAAGATAATAGGAGATGCGGAGATGAATTCCACTCTAGGAGAACCTGGGGGTGGAATTGGTACTTCTTTCTTTCTAGTTTATTAGGCCTGTCAAGGCGAGAAGCAACTTGGGGAAAATCCAAACAAAGCCAAAGCTTGTTTAAGCTTGTCATGGTGTTTCTTGAAGCGCAGTGCGCTCTGTGCGCTACATGTAGGACATGCCATAGAGGCGCTACATGTAGGACATGCCATAGAAACGCCTTTGTTTTTGTTGAGTATTCCGAGTCGTCTTGGCAGTCACGGTGCCTTTTGCGTCAATTCGGGCAGTCTCGCCTCCAAATAGTCGTCGCCGGAGTTCCATTTCGGTATTATCCGTCTTCAAAGTTCGGAAAATTGACTATGTGTGCCTTCTGACAGACTCTGAGTTTGTGAAAACTGATAGTGGGTATCCCTCGGGACAACCTTCACATTTTCTGTAGCGGTTTTTTTTTGTTAGGTCCCTACAGTCCTCTAATATTGTGTGTTATAGGAGCGTATTGTTTTCTGCTTCCGTGTAGTATCATCTTTTGTGTGTATTAATTTTATCCTTGAATGGACCATAACTCATTCTTTTCTGTTTCTATGTAGTATTTTCTTCTGCATGTATTCATTTGATAAATTTTCTTCCTCATTGGTAGACAGTTCGCTTCAACACACCTTGGATCTATTTCGAGTGCTCTACCCTTGTCTGTTTCTCGAGGGAGACACGGCAAGTTAGTAGATAACTTCAGTCACGAATCAGACGTCACGTCCCTACAAGACCCCTCCACGTCACGTCTCTAAAAGACTCCTTTCTATGTTATTATTGTGTTACACATAAAGCGGTGAAGAGGCATCCTCTTCCAAATCCATGTCGAATATTCGCCATCTTCTCGACTCTTAGTCTCTGCTCTTGCAGTTTACGCCACCGCGTTTAGGCCTATGTTTCCCTAGATGCACCTTGGGCTGGTGTATCCTCACTTACTATGGTGGTCAAATGGTTGTCCAGGAGGCTTTTCTCGTTGGCAAATTTTTGCCAGCGCCCAAGCTCTCCCTTGCCATTTCTTTTTGAAGTTTCGAGTTTCATATGTGTGACGTGACTCATTTACATGTATGGCATGACTCATTCATGCGTGAATTCTGAACACATACTTCCAAGGATGACTTATTCACACCTGTAAGATGACGCCATCAAGATTATGCGTGTGCCATGACTCATTCATTTGCTTGACATGACTCGTTGATATGTGTGTCATCACTCGTCATGAGTGTGACACGACCTCTTCATATGTATGCTGTGACGCAATTACATGTGTGGTACGACTCATTGATATGTGTCATGATATTCACCAGTATGACATAACTCATTCATTGCGTGTGCCTGGCTAATGCAGAGGGGTGACATGACACAATACTTGCTCATTCCTTGCTCAGCAACGAATACTTTCTTTCGAGTGTATTATTAATCAAATGGATGCGCAGTGTATTACGCCTCTCCCTGTAGAGTGAACACGTTTTTCAGGTATGCATGTATGTATTTGCGCATGTTTGCCTGTCTGTTTGCATCTACGTATGCATGTATTTATCTACACACGAATAATTGAATCTACAACCTCTGTCTGTATGCATCTACGTACATATATGTATGTGCACACGTACAATCATATCTACAACCTCTCGATTTGCCAGAGCGAATCCTTCCATATGTCTTGATTCATGTCCTCAAGGGGCTCCCCTACGCCAGGGGCACTGCTGTGGAACGGACTCGACAGGCTCCCCTGCAACACCGCACTTGTGCTAGCTGTGCTGCTGCCGTTAAACAGTGAGGTATACACCGACCCCGTCCCTGCGGCTGCCAGCGAAAAGGGAGCACGCTCATGTAGCGTTACTCTCGACTTGTCGTCGCCGTCGAAATCGCCATTCAGTGTTGCGTGGGGCGGGCTGCAGTGAGGGCTACCGGATGTGTGTAATGACGGTCCCAACGGCAAGCACGACGCGCTTCCAACAGGCATAGCTAAATAGGGATAGGGCAAGTGCATGACACCCATGTCATGACCCGCCGGGGACATCTCCAAACAACCAAGCATGCCCGAGCTTATAGCGTGTGGTAATGATGGCGCGAGAGCCAACTCCATTCCCGGCGTGCTAGGGTGGTGGGGAGATCGGGGAGTCGAGTGAAAGATACTGTAAGGTGAGTTTGGAGTGGGTGCTTGTGCTTCAGACCCTTGTACGGATCGCGATGCACCCTCTTGCTCGCGCGGGTCTTCCTCCTCCTCATTCTCCTGGTCCAATTCCTCTGCTCCGTCGTCATCCAACTCTGCGTCTTCTTCTTCTGACACACCTTCTTGTGAAGAGCATGCGCCTGGATGCAGATGGTCCATGCCCCCGTTTGTCTCAGATTCCTGAAGCTGAAGCACAAAGCTCACGTGTCGAGGACGAGACCATGAGCTCAACACAACGGGGGCAGTGCAGAGCCACTTTTCAAAATTTTCTGTCACGACCCCTGCTTGCACTGCCTCTTGCCCCTCCCCCCACCCCCCCAGCCTGGCCGCTGCGAGGATACCCGGCGCCACGTCCTCCGGTCGGCATCCTCTCTCCTTGGCCCAGATCCCAGCCACCGAATTCCAGTCGATGCCCTCGGATTCTAGCTGTCTTATCAAAGCCTTGCCTGCACCACAGCACAAATGACAGCAGGAACACGTCAGCAGCGCGCGGCAAGCGGAGGGGCTTGGGCGTGTGGCGACGAGGGCAGCACCACAGCTGCCGCGCGCCACCCGAAGTTCAGAATTCCAATCGGAGGATTGTTGCACTGTACTGCGAACTCTGCCGAGTTCGCAGCGCGCCACTCGGGTTACCTTCACGCCCAGTGCATTTTTTTGAAATTTGAGTTTTTCGGGGTTCCTCGGGGCGTTTTGATCTATTTTTCTTTTTCCTTGCTTTACTCTTGATCCTGCCCCTTTCACCCCAAAAAAACACTAATTTTTGAAAAATCGGCGGATCGTCGCACTAATGCTAATGCGTAGATCGGACGTGCAGTATGCCCGATCAGTGTTTTTGGAGTGTTTCGCACGGGTTTGGGCGCGGGATCACGCCGGGAAGACGCTACAATATTAATAGTTTTCAAATAAAAAAGGGGTAAAAATCGAAAAAAAAGATGAATATTCAAAATCAGAAAAAAAATCCTGCGACTGGAATTCAGTCGGAGGATTTGTTTGCCACTTACAAACAAAAGGGGTAGGGCCAGCGGCATACTGATTGTAAGAGGCCCCTTTTCTCCCTATTTTTGTCACTTCTTTTCAAATCGGACGTCTCCTTCCTCCAAAATCGGACTTCAAACTTTCCAGGAGACGTCCGATTCGGACTTGTTCCTGCCTCCTGTTGGGAGACGTCCGATCTCGGATATGACGTCTCCAGGAACCGTGCCGAAAGGTAGACGTCCAATCCAAAATCGGACGTCTGTGATAAAAGACGTCCGATTTCAAATCGCACCTCTCAGACGTCCGATTTCGAACAAAACTTGAAAAATAATGGTTTCTGCGACCCACACTCCGTAGGGCCTGTGTATGGCTTGCAGCAGGGGGGCGCAGTGACGAGGGCGCTCGTCTCATGACGTCGCGCGCAACTCGGACCGCATTAAAACGATGCTTATGGATATATATACATGTGTACATGTACACATGTATACGTGAATATACATATACATGTATATGTGTGTGTGTGTGCGTGTGTGTGCGTGTATGTGTGTGTGTGCATTCATATATATGTGTGTGTGTGTGCATTCATATATATGTGCGTGTGTATGTGCATGTGTTTGTGTGTGTGTATACGTACGTGGAAATTTTTATGTGATTTGGATAAAATTTATGTGATTTGGTATACAGATTTATATGCATACATGTCCATGTACATTGCTTTCGTGGTGCATTTTTACAATTCTTCGCTGCACCCTGACTACTCCCTCACACTCTGACAATTTTGTACAATTCCTTTGTCTTTCGCTCTCTGTATTTTGCTCTCTTACGTTTTGTGCTGTAAAGGCTGTGGTGTCAAAGGTGAGATATCAAATGTTTTGATCAATTCGCGGCGCGCTCATATTTTCTACCTGTTTGCACCAAGTTTGGGGAACTCACCTTCTGTGGACCCCCTGCAACGTTGGCATTGCTGCTCCCAATTGGTTTTCCCCCAACTGCCCCAGCCTGCTTGCGAGGTGATCGAGGGCTTGAGCTGGGCATAGAACCAACGAGCTTCTTTCAGTACGCCTTTCATTGTGTGGGAAGTCCTTGTTTTCTTCTCAAAATTCCTCCACAGCTGCAGATCAGCCAAAACACTTTCAAATCAGCAAAAACACTGTCCATTCTGAACTTGAAATATTAAAACTCTCCTGCCTGTCAATCAGAGAGTTAGAATTGGTAAATGCGGGAAATACATGATGGTTCACGGGGGAAAACAGGACATTCAAAAACATGCATGCAGGTCGGCTGCGAAGCCTAAATAGCGCTCTTTCGCCCCCGTCTTCTTTCTCCATTCGTAAACAAAAGAGTGAACAACAACAAAAAAAAGGGGAGAGGGCGCAGAAAGGGTAGAACACCTTCGCTGAAGAACAACGCACAGCACGGAAAGGTATTCTATCGCTCACGTCCAGCAGCCTGCGCGCACTCATCACTCTCAATTCAGTCTCGATTCAGCCAACACGCAGGGCGCAAACAAACAAAACACAAAGAAGCACACCAGCGCACGCACTGCATGCGGGATACAGCAATGCAAGTGACCACAGCGTGCAATGCACAGGGACAGGCGCAGATCCTCACAGGGTTGCCGCGGCCTCGATTGAGGGCGCCTGGAAGGACTTGTCACCCTTCGCGTTCTGCCTGCGAGACAGCTTGCTCTGCTTGGGCGAGGAGCCCTGCGCCCTGCACGTCGCTGACACGTCGCTGCCGGCACATCCCTGGTGGCCCGCGATTGGTCCGTCCAACTCCATCCACATGCTCATCCCTTCTCGCATTACTGGCGAACAAACAGTGATGCTCGAAATGAACGATTTTTTGTTTTTCCTCGATTATTCGGGAAAAGGGCGCCACCGAAAATCGAGAAGACACCGGCTCGGTCGGTTTTACTCCACTTTTGGTACAAACAGTTGAGTAAATATTTCTTACTCCAAATACAGAGGATCATCGCGATCCCTGGAACCCGCTCCCAGCAGAACAAGGCGGTGAGGTGTTGTAAGCCGTAGCTTGACTGCCACAATGAGCTCTCTCTTCGACCAGCTCAAGAGCGATGTTCGTAGTTTGATGGGAACCCGCGGGCCTAGCGGTCCAAGGTGTGTTGTCTTGCTTTTCCGCTCCCAGGGGCCCGGATCCACGTACACGACACACTGCGTGCGCGACCCCCCTTCGAATTGTAGAGGATTGGGCTGTCCTCTTCTTGGCTCGCATTTTTGTCTTTGATCAACAGCGGCAGTGCTGCATCTGCAATGACTGTCGCACGTTTCCCGCCACTTACGCCCCTTCACACTGGAGAAGGGGCTTTTCCTCCACCCTCAAGACCAATGTGGAATGGATCAAGAATTTATTGTTTGGGCGCCTGTATGGTGATGTGTGTGTGTGTGTGTGTGTGTGTGTGTGTGTGTGTGTGTGTGTGTGTGTGCCGTTTGTTTGTTGCGTATGTTCATCATCGTGTGTGGTGTGGTCGTGTGTGGTCGGTCGTGTGTATTGCTGTGAATAATATGAGCAGCCATCCCAGCGGCCGTTCCACCTACAGCGGCTACAATAACCCGCAGCCGAGCTATCCCCAACCGAACTACTCTCAGCCGAGCTACTCCCAGCCGAGCTATTCCCAGCCGAGCTACTCCCAGCCGAGCTACTCCCAGCCGAGCTATTCCCAGCCGATCTACTCCCAGCCGAACTACCACCAGGTGTGTCTCTTATATCATTGTTCTATTTATCATCCTACACTATGGCACCTCAAACTCGGATTTCTGCAGAGCAATCACATCGCATATTGCTGCAGAGGAGGCAGATCGTGAAATATCTGCATCGGGACGCAGGCGCCACGATACAAGTGCACCCTGGGGGCGCGCGGCGGCGGTGGGCTTTAGCCCGACGTCGCCACGCGCCCACTGGATCGGACCAGAGTCATGAGGAATGTGTCAATATGGGAGGTTAGTCCCCTCTGAAGAATTTCTGAAACTCTTTAAAGAATTTCTGAAGAATTTCTCCCCTTTGAAGAATACCATGACACACCCCTCTAAAGATTATCATGACAATCCCCTCCCCTATCGACTAGATCAAGAATCACATATGAATAAGAGCAGGCGCCACGATACAAGTGCACTAGGTGTGGTGACTGGGCCACGTGAGTATCAGTGTGCATTTCAAGGTGTAAGATTCTGCAGTGAAACGGAACACAGCTGGAAATTCGCCTGCAACGTCATCACACGCTGACTCAAAATCCAAGTTTACAGGAGTGCTCTATTACAGAACCATTTGTTTAAGATTGAGTTCACAGGAGTGCTGTATCAGAGAACATTTTGTTTCGAGCCATTGCCTTATAGCATATGCTTCATATTTCAACTGATTCCTGAGTCTGTGCCACGTCCGCAGCCCATGCCCACGCAAATGCCGCAGCCCATGCCCATGCAAATGCAGCAGCCCATGCCCATGCACATTCCCGCCCCTCCCCCGATGATGGCTCCCCAGATGATGGCTCCCCAGATGATGGCCCCCCAGATGCTGGCCCCCCAGATGATGGCTCCCCAGCCCTTCATGGGTGCTCCGCCATCGGTCTGTTGTATGTGTGTGCAAAAATCTCTGAGATGTCATGTGTGCGTAATTGAAAATTGTATGCGTAATTGAAAACTTAATCCGGAATCTCGAAAATACCACCTCCCTGAATTTCATTGGTTTGGTCTTGTCTGAGTCTCTAACATTATCCCTTTCCCATTCCTTTTTTTCTGCCGCCTGAACTAGTCATGTCTGACTTTTTCCGACCCTCCGGTACCCCTCCATCACGGTCATTTTAGATGGAGGGGCCACGAGGGTCGGAAATTGGGGTACGGGAGGCCCTCCCGCACCCATATCCAACCAAAACATAACAAAAAAATTGGAAAATTTCGGACGAAAAAATGCGAGCAAAATTGGATGGCGGAATCGACTCTCGGTGCGCGCGGCAAGCGGAGGTGCTTTAGCCCCGGAGTCAGCCGCTTGGAGATATCTGCAAATTGGAGATCTGGGGTTGTATCACTGGCCCTACGAATTTGAATGAGCACGTGTTCCCCCTATTTTCCCCACTTTTTTTGAAATCGGACATCTCTCCTCGATTTGAAATCGGACATCAAACGCTGTCCGATTTCTCAATGCGTTGTTCCGCCGATTTTCCAACAATCGGTGTTTTCCCAGGCCTTTGCGGCGTTTTCTGCGCTGTGACATACACTCTGCACAGAATTTTCAGCGCCTCAAAAATCGGGACTCGGAAACAGGGGAAAAATGCCGCCCGAGGAACAGAAACCTTTGAGTGGCGTGTGGCAGATGCGGGCTAACGTACCTATGCCGCCGCGCGCCCCTTGGTCTTGAAATGTTATCCGGAAACATGGAGGACGAGAAGTAGAAGAGGGGAGTAGTCCTGCATAATGCACCTTGGGTTTATTTTTTCAGTGTCGCGTTTTTGCCGTTTTTGTCGTTTTCTGATGTTGATTTCTTTTTGGTGAATTTATCAACAGGGTCCCAAGCCTTTCCACGCAGGTTTACTGGTGGTGAAGGCCCCCAATGGCGCGCTTGTTGTTTCGGGTGTCGACCCCAAGTCCTCCATGTAAGTACTGCATTTACGCACACCGTATATCATATGCACTTTATAGAGCCCAATAGTGCTGCTCGTCGCTTCGGGTGACACAAGTTTTCCATTAAGTACTGAATGCTTGCACCTGTACACATCAGGTATGCAGAATGTTATAAGCATGCACTGAGGCAGCAGACAGAGGCCTAAAGACAAGCAGACAGACATACAGCAAAACAGACTGACAGACACATAGGCAGATAGGTAGACAGGCAGACAGACAGACTGAGGTAGACAGACAGATAGACAGATAGACACACAGATACATCAAAGTATTGTGATTCGTACACGCACAAGAACACACAAATCATTCATCTTTATTACACCTGCATACATTTATTCATGCAATAATGCGCACCCACACGCGCACGCACTCACTCACCCACCCACCCGCCCACCCACACACTGCACCCGTGCACTCAAATATTCATACGTACGTACACAAACAAATATTACACGTACGTGACATCAACGTAGTGTGAGCTATATGTACATACAGAATATGTATATATAGATTTTTCTATACATATATAATTGTATGTGTGTTTGTTTATGTGTGTGTGTTTGCATTATTTGCGTATGTGCGTGTGTGAATTCATATGCGTGTATGTATTTATGTGCACTTCCATATATATACATACTCATTTACTTCATTGAGCACTTGTGTAAACGAAGGTTGAGGGCGACATCAAAGCAGGCGACATCATAATGCAATGCGTGCACCTACGTACAGATACGTGATCGTGAAATATATAATGAAAATATATGTACTCATGAAAATTCATATTCAATGGGAACACTTACATAGATGGACTGAGCGCGACATGAAAGTAGGGGACTGCAATATTAAAGATAGGTATATATATAATATATGTATATGTGCATATACATATATATATATATATATATATATATATATATATATATATATATATATATGTATCTATACGTGAATTCATGTACTCATGAGGATTCGTCTCAAATGAAAATACAGATTCAATGTATACATACATTCAGGTGGACTAAGCGTGACGTAAAAGTACGTGATGTCTTCATAAAACATGTGCATATA
>Ga0105055_10009674_pt1 | contig 12265 bp, 13 predicted proteins | sample BON03_FD_78090 | JGI IMG/M metagenome (GOLD analysis project Ga0105055, IMG submission 78090) | Freshwater microbial communities from Lake Bonney liftoff mats and glacier meltwater in Antarctica - BON-03 | ecosystem: Environmental > Aquatic > Freshwater > Ice > Glacier meltwater | place: Lake...
CCGACCACAGGTGCATCATCGCCATCCCTCCGCGATAGTCGGGGTGCAGGCAGGACCGCCCCAGTTCCAGAAGGCGCCGCCCGCTGTCGTGCAGGGGGGCAAGGTCGTATTCGCCCTCGGAATAGAACTGCCCGGCCTGCGCCGCATGGTCCGCCGTCATCAGCCGATAGACACCGACCACATGATCCAGCGCCGCCGCATCGCGCCGCTCGTCCACGAGGATCAGATGGTCGCTGTGGGCGTCGAACCTGTCGACCTCGCGCCGGGTGGCGTGATCGACCAGCGGGCCATCGGCGCCCAGTTCCTGGACGAACACGCGATAGCGCAACCGCTGCGCGGCTGCCAGATCGGTGCCGCCCTGCACCAGGCGGCAACGGAACTGCGGTTCGAGACTGCCCATCCGATCCTTGCCATCCGATCGCGCGACCTGCCCCGTTCTAGAGCGTATTGCGGCAAATTGGAATCTTGTATTCGTCTGCCGAAGCGCAGAATCGTTTGCCATGCTCAACGCGCGCGCCCCGGCAGAGGAATGCAATTGAGCACAAAACGGTCCAGGCGCCGCCAAACCCCAAGGCAACTGCCTGCCCCGAACGGCATGCGTTGACACATTGTTAACCTTTGCTAGCCTATCCATAGGGCACCTTCGGGGCCGGGATCAGGAGCCATAGACCGGAATGAGATCGACACGCGTTCCATCAATCACCACCCGCCCCTGGTTGCGGAACATGACGGTCACGCGGCCGTTGATGTTGGTCTGCACCTGGCCCAGACCCCAGTCGGGCTGGTCGGGATGGCGCACGATCATGCCGGGCTCCAGAATCGAGGTCATGTCGCCCATGCGCATATCCCCCTGCCTGCGGCCCGCCGGATGAGCGCGCCCGAGCCCGATCTGAACGCGCTTCTGGGTTCGCGCATCTGCCACGATCTGATCAATCCTCTGGGCGCGATCAGCAACGGGCTGGAACTGCTGGCCATGGCCGGAGTGGTGAAAGGCCCCGAGATGAGCCTGATCAGCGAAAGCGTCGAGAATGCCAATGCCCGCATCCGGTTTTTCCGCGTCGCCTTTGGCGCGGCCAGCCCGGGGCAGGAAATCGGTCGGGCCGAGATCGTTTCGATCCTCGGGCCGCTGTCCTCGGGCAAGCTGAAGATCGACTGGCAGATCGAGGCCCATCCCCTGCGCGCCGAGACCAAGCTGGCCTTCCTGCTGATCCAGTGCCTGGAAACGGCGATGCCCTGGGGCGGCACGATCACCGTGTCGCGCAGGGATGCCACCTGGCGCGTCGAAGGCCGGGCCGAGCGGGTAAAGCCGCTGCCCGGTCTTTGGCCCGTGGCCACCCGCAAGGCCAAGGGCAGTGACATCGAGGCCAGCCATGTGCATTTTCCCCTGGCCGACAAGGCAGCGGGCGAACTGGCGCGCCGCGTCGTTCTGGTTGAGACGCCGGGCACCATCACGCTCAGCTTCTGACCGCGCCATTGCCTGTGACCAGGTATTTGAAACTGGTCAGTTGCTCGGCGCCCACAGGGCCACGGGCGTGCATCTTTCCGGTGGCGATGCCGATTTCCGCGCCCATCCCGAATTCGCCGCCATCGGCGAACTGCGTGCTGGCGTTGTGCATCAGGATCGCGGAATCCAGTTGCTCAAAGAAGTGTGCGGCGGCCTGGGAATCCTCGGTGACGATGGCATCGGTATGGTTTGAACCGAACTGTCGGATGTGGGCAATCGCGTCGTCCACGCCATCGACCAGCCTGGCCGCGCAGATCATGTCCAGAAACTCGCGGCCAAAATCGTCGTCCACCGCCGCGGTCGTGCCGGGCACTCCAGCCAATTCACCTGCGGCACGTACCTCGACCCCGGCCCTCACCAGCGCCTCGATCAGCAGCGGGCCGTGCCGAGTGTAGAACCGCCAGTCGATCAGCAGGCACTCCATCGCACCGCAGATGCCGGTGCGCCGCGTCTTGGCGTTCAGCACGATGGCAAGCGCCATCGCCGGGTCGGCTGTGGCACCGACATAAATGTGGCAGATCCCCTCAAGGTGGGCAAAGACCGGCACCCGCGCTTCGCGCTGCACCAGTTGCACAAGGCTCTTGCCGCCACGCGGCACGATCACATCGATATGATCGCTGGCCGTCAACATCGCACTGACCACCGCCCTGTCCCGCGTCGCCACCAGCTGGATCGCATCGCGCGGCAGCCCCGCCTGGTCCAGCCCCTGTTGCAGGCACCCGTGAATGGCGTGCGAGGAATGAAAGCTTTCCGAACCGCCCCGCAGAATGACGGCATTGCCCGCCAGAAGGCACAGCGCCCCGGCATCGGCAGTGACATTGGGCCGACTTTCATAGATCACGCCGACCACGCCCAGGGGTGTGCGCACCCGACGAATGTGCAGCCCCGAGGGCATATCCCACTCGGCGATGACACGGCCAACCGGATCGGGCTGTTCGGCGACGCTGCGCAACCCGTCGGCCATGGCCCGCACACGGGTTTCGTTCAGGATCAGACGATCCATCATGGCGGGGCTCAGGCCTTTCTGTTCGGCAAACACCTGATCTTCGGCATTGGCGTCGATGATCGCCATGCGATTGTCCCAGATCGCGGCAGCCGCACCGATCAGCGCGGCATGCTTACGCTCGGACGAAGCAGAGGCCAGGATGCCGGCCGCGACACGGGCGCGCTGGCCGATGTCGGCCATGAGGGCGGGAATGTCGGTGTGGTCTTTCATCGGCGGCACCTGTCGAGGGGTCGGATCTGGATATTTGGAGCAAGAAAGAACCGGAGATCAAATCACCATGTCGTCGCGGTGGATCAGGGCCGCGCGACCGGGATAGCCCAGAACCGGCTCGATGTCACGAGAGTGGTGGCCCATGATCGCCCGCGTCTCGTCGGCGGTGTAACGCGTCAGGCCGCTGGCGAAGCCCTTGCCGCCCTCGGTGGCGATGGTGACGGGATCGCCGCGCCCGAAGCTGCCGCTGACGGCCGTCACCCCGGCGGGCAGCAGCGATTTACCCTGGGTGAGAGCCCGGGCCGCGCCTGCATCGACCGTCAGAGTGCCACGGGGTTTCATGGCCGCGATCCAGCGTTTGCGCGCGATCTGCGGGTCGTCCTGGGCGAGGAACCAGGTGGCGTTGGCGCCGTTTTCCAGCGCGCTGAGCGGGTGGCGCGCGAAACCATCGGTGATCGCCATGGCACAGCCGCCCCCCGTGGCGGTGCGCGCTGCCATGAGCTTGGTCTTCATTCCGCCCCTGGACAGGCCGGACCCGGCATCGCCGGCCATCGCCTCGATCTCGGGGGTGATCTTTCCCACGGTGTCGAACCGGCGCGCGGCGGGGTCGGTCCGGGGATTGGCCGAGTAGAAGCCATCGACGTCGGACAACAGCACCAGCCGGTCGGCGCCCACGGTCACGGCGATCTGGGCGGCAAGCCGGTCATTGTCGCCAAAGCGGATTTCGTCGGTGGCGACGGTGTCGTTTTCATTGACGATGGGCACGACGCCAAGGGCCAGCAGCTGCTCCAGTGTGGCGCGGGTGTTGAGATAGCGGCGTCGGTCCATCGTGTCCTCGAGCGTCACAAGGATTTGCGCCGTGACCTGGCCGTGGGGTTGCAACACCTCTTCATAGGCCCGGGCCAGGCGGATCTGACCCACCGCCGCCGCCGCCTGGGATTGTTCCAGGGCCAGCGTGCCGTTGCCCAGTTTCAGCACGCCGCGCCCGAGGGCGATGGCACCGGACGACACCAGAATGACATCGGAGTGCCGTTTCAGCCGGGTGACGTCTTCGGCCAGGGCGTGCAGCCAGTCGGCGCGCAGCCCCCCCGTTGCGCGGTCGACCAGCAGCGCCGAGCCGATCTTGACGACGATCCGGCGCGCGCCTGTCAGGGACGCCATGGCGCATCCTCTTCGCCCGTGTCGGCCTTTCCTGCGGCGATCTCGGCCCGCACGGACCGCAGGACCTCGACCAGCCCCTCGCGGCTGACACCGGACATCAGCATGACCGGGCCTGCCACCGCCTCCAGCGCGGCCTTGCGCGCGGCACGCTCGTCGTCGTCCAGCGCGTCGATCTTGTTCAGGGCGGTGATGCGCGGTTTGTCGGCCAGGGCGCCGCCATAGGCCTCAAGTTCGGTGATGATGGTCTGCCAGTCGCCCGCCACATCCTCGGATGTGCCATCGACAAGATGCAACAGCACCGAACAGCGTTCGACATGGCCGAGGAACATGACGCCAAGGCCACGCCCTTCGTGGGCGCCCTCGATCAGGCCGGGGATGTCGGCCATGACGAATTCGGCGCCGTCCACTCCCACGACGCCCAGGTTCGGCACGAGGGTGGTGAAGGGATAGTCGGCGATTTTCGGGCGCGCGTTGGAGGTGGCGGCAAGAAAGGTCGACTTGCCCGCATTCGGCAGGCCCAGCAGACCGGCATCGGCGATCAGTTTGAGGCGCAGCCAGAGGGTGCGCTCGACCCCCTCCTGCCCCGGATTGGCGCGGCGCGGGGCCTGGTTGGTCGAGGTCTTGAAATGCAGGTTGCCGAAACCGCCGTTGCCGCCACGGGCCAGAACCACCCGCTGGCCCACCTCGGTCAGGTCTGTGATCACGGTTTCCTCGTCCTCGTCGAGAATTTCGGTGCCCACGGGCACGCGCAGCACGATGTCGCTGCCCGAAAACCCGGTGCGCTGGCGGCCCATGCCGTGCTGGCCGGACTGGGCGAAGAAATGCTGCTGATAGCGAAAGTCGATCAGGGTGTTCAGACCGTCCACCGCCTCGGCGATCACATCGCCGCCATTGCCCCCGTCGCCGCCATCGGGGCCGCCGTATTCGATAAACTTCTCCCGCCGGAAACTGATGCAACCAGCCCCGCCGCCGCCCGAACGGACATAGACTTTGCACAGGTCGAGAAATTTCATGGCGCGCGCTTTCCGGGGTCAGGATGGCGAGGCGATAGCGGGTTTCGCGCCCCGCCTCAAGGGCGGCGCAGATCGTCGCGGTTCAGCCGATAGATCGTCGTGGGGTGTTCACCCTCGCGCGCCGCCGAAACGCCGCTGCCCGCACGCTGGGGGGCAAAACCCGCGTGGCGCAGAACGGCGCCACTGGCCGGGTTGTCGTCGAAGTGATCGGCCCAGACGGTTTCGACGTGAAACTGCGCCATTGTGTCGTTCAGGAAATGCACCAGCGCCTCTTTGGCATAGCCCTGACCCGACCGGGCGGGATCGAGAAAATACATGCAGGTCACGGTGCTGCGCCCCGGCACACGGGCGATGCCGATGGTGCCGATCAGGCGGCCCCGCCGACAGATCGCCGCGCGAAACCCCAGCCGCCCGCGAAACCGCGCGGCGGCCAGCCAGCGGCGCGCCGCCGGTTCGGGCCAGGGCCGCGTGATGTTGAACATCATCCGCGCCACGGACTCCTGCCCGGCGATGGCCATCAGCGCGGGCAGATCGCCGTCGCGCAATTCGCGCAGCGTCAGGCGCGGCGTGGCCAGGGCATAGCTGCGGCGCGCCTGCCACTCGGTGCGGGTCAGACCCATGGACCAGGACGTCACATCCTGCGACAGCGCCTTGGCGGCCACGACCCGCCTGCCGGTATAGCGGAACCCCTGCTTGATCAGCACCCGCGCCGAACGTGCGTTGCCCTCGTAATGGCCCGAGGGCAGATCGCCCGCCGCCGGATCGGCGAACCAGGCGTCCACCACCGCATCGCAGGCCTCGGTCGCCAGACCCCGGCCCCATGCGGGGCGGGCCAGCCAATAGCCCAGTTCATCCTCGGCCGAGAGGCCACCGATCAAGGCGCCGTCTTCGATCACCAGCCAGGTGCGCGACCCCGCCACCTCGGCGATGAACCGCTGGGCATCGGCCACGCCATAGGGATAGGGCACCCGCCCCAACCAGCGCGCCACGTCGTAATTGCCGATGGCCTCGGCCAGACCGGGGGCATCCGTGGACACCGGCGCGCGCAACACGAGGCGCGCCGTTTCAAGCGCGGCGGAGGGCATGGCAGGATCAGGCCAGCTTCAGCGCATAGGTCCAGGTGGGTACGGTGCCGCCCCGCGCCACCGAATAGGATTCGGCGTCGCCCAGGTACTGGAAGCCGCAGTTCGTGAGCACCCGGGCCGAGGCGGGATTGTCCTGGAACACGGCGCCGAAGATCGTGCGCGCGCCTTGCGGGCGTGCCTCGACCAAAGCGCGCACCGCGTCACTGGCCAGCCCGGTGTTCCAGAACGCCGGTGCCACCCAATAGGTTATTTCCGACTGGTCCCTGTCCATCCGCTGCAACCCGATGACGCCCACAAGATCAGGCAAACCCATGAAGGTGCCGTCCATCGCCCAGAGGTCAAGGTCGCGCTTGGCGGCACCGGCGCGTTCGAGAAGCGCCTCGGTCGCGCCGGGGGGAAGGGGGTGGGGCACCGACTGGGTCGCCCGCGCCACACGGTCGTCGCCCATGTACATCGACAGCAGCCCGGTGTCCGAGCGGCGCAGGGGGCGCAGCACGAACCGGTCGGTCGTGACCGTGATCTGGTCTGCAAGGGTGTCGGCCGTCATGTCATTCCTCCCGAAAACAGTACGAAAAGGACGCTGGCCGCCGTCAGGGCGGCCAGTGCCCACATCAAGATCCGCTCCCAGCGGGTGCCCACCACAGTGCGTGCGATCAGCGCGCCCCCCAGCGTCCAGAGGGGATGCAACAGAATCTGGACACCAAGAAGGCAGATGGCGATCGTTGCCGTGGCGTGCAAGGTGGGGGTGCCGGGCGCGGTGAAGGTGGTGAAGCCCGCAAAGATCATCGCCCAGGCCTTGGGGTTCAGCGGATGCACGATCAGCCCGGCGGCGAAACCGGGCACCTGCCCGCCCCCCTGCCCGGGTGCCAGCCGCATGTTGGCCACCCGCCAGGCCAACCAGAAGATATAGGCGGCGCTGGCATATTTCAGTGCGGTGAAGGCCAGCGGATACTGGTCGGCCAGCGCCATCAGGCCAAAGCCGATGGGCCAGATGATCAGCTGCTTGCCCAGCACGACACCGGCGACAAAGGGCAGCGCCGCGCGCAGGCCAAAACCCGCGCCCGTGGTCATCAGCGCCATGTTGGCAGGCCCCGGCGTGCCGATCTGGCTGGCCGCGAAGACCAGGAAGCTGCCCACGGCGACGCTCATGCCGGGTTTGCGCCTCTGTCTGTCAACACGCCCGCGCCTCCCTTTGGCTGGCCATGGTGTTTCGGGAGGAACCTGATTGTACCCGGTTGTTCCCGAATCGCTTGAGGACAGCAAGACGCATCAGGGGACCGGCGCCTTGCCGATCCCCTGATCTGTCAAACCGGTGGGGGTGCGGCTTATTCCGCAGCCTTTGCCACGGGCAGGACCGAAATGAAGGTGCGCCGTTTCAGACCCTTGTGAAACGTCACCTGGCCATCGACCGTCGCAAAGATCGTATGATCGCTGCCCATGCCGACGCCCTGCCCCGGCCACATCTTGGTGCCGCGCTGGCGCATGATGATGTTGCCCGGGATCACGGCCTCGCCGCCGAACTTCTTGACGCCCAGACGACGGCCCGCACTGTCGCGACCGTTGCGCGATGATCCGCCTGCTTTCTTGTGTGCCATGGGGTGTTACTCCTTTTCAGCGGCGAGTTTGGCGGCCTGGTCCAGCCAGCCGTCACGCTCGATCCGGCCCTTGAACGACAACTGGTCGTCCATGTAGGCGATTTCCTCGGGGCTCCACGCCGCGATCTGGTCGAAATGGAACACGCCGTTTTCGTGCAGCAGCTTTTCCAGTTTGGGCCCGACCCCCGAGATCAGCTTGAGGTCGTCGGCACCACCCTCGCGCGCCTCGCTCAGCAGGTTGGCGGGCTTCACAACTGCCACCTCGGCGGCCTCGGCGGGCTTGGCCACCTTGGCCTTGGCCGGTTTCGCCGTGCGATCCTGCTCGGGCTTGGCGGGTTTGTTGCTGGCGGTGCCCAAGGCAGCGAGGGCCGCGACGGACAGCGATCCGGTGCCGATGGCCGCCTTCACGCCGGTGCCGTCGGCGCCCGATTCCAGAATGTCGCCGATGCGCACGAGGGTCAGCTTCTGGCGGTGTCCCTTGGTGCGCTGCGATGAGTGCTTGCGGCGGCGCTTGACGTAATGGATCAGCTTTTCGCCCTTGATCTGGTCGATCACCTCGGCCTGCACGGCGGCGCCTGCGACGAAGGGCGCACCGATGGTGCCACCGACCATCAGAACGTCATTGAATTGGATGGTTTCTCCGGCAACAGCCGCCAGACGCTCAAGCCGCAGCACATCGCCGCTTTGCACCCGGTACTGCTTGCCGCCGGTTTTCATGACCGCGAACATAACGTATTCCTTTGTTTACCGCGCCCTGTGGCCCCCTTGCGGGCGTTGTGGGGTCTCCCCCGCCTCGGGCTGCGCGCCCGTTCGGGCGACAGTTGATCGGTGCGAACCGCTGGGATGCGGCGCGCGTGACGCTGTCTGGCGCAAAAGCCCACCACGGTCAAGGCCCCTCGCCGACGCCAAGAAACTGTTCGACATGCTGCGCGGCGCGCTCAAGATTTGCGTCGATCCGTCCGAAGCGCGCCAGGATCGCGGATGCGGCCTTCATCGGTTCGGGGTCGTCCAGATATGCGGCCAGACTGTTCGTGCCCCCGATCTGGTGCAGCGGGGCGAGATCGGGCCAGGTGTTGTCCAGCACACCGCACGGCCGCCCCTCGTAGAGCGCATCGAGGATCACGGTGGACGGGTGACTGACCACCCGGTCGACCTCGGCCAGCACGTCGTGGATCGTGGCAAACCGCCACGGCCCATGGTGCCGCTCGGCCCGCAGGACGTTGGGCAAGCCGTCGAACAGGCGGTCGAGATCGCGCTGCAACGCCTTGTGGCGTTTTCCCCGGTGGCTGCGCAGGATGAACGCCGTATCGGGCCGGGCCGCGAAAACCTGCGCCATCATCGCGAATCCCCGCGCCATCTGGTCCGCCGAGTAGAGACTGCTTTCAAAGCCATAGTTGTGGCACACCAGAACGCGCTGGCGATAGCTTGCCAGCCGCGCCACGATCTGCGCGTCGGGCGGGGCGGGTGGCAGACGGTTGGCCTTCAACATGCCGCAGATGTGAATCTCGGCGCCCGGACGCAGCGAGATGACCGTGTCGCGCGCGCCAGGGCCCGGTTCCTCCCACAGCAGCAACAACTCGCTATGGAACTGCCACGGCGTCCGGTCGGGGGTGTAGTGCAGCCCCATCTGCTTCATCCCGTGCTGCACGAACACCACGCGCCCGCCATCGGCCATGGACCAGCGATCACGCAGCCTGCCCCGTTTGCCATAGGCCAGCGGGTCGGAATGGGTCAGAACCGCCCCGGCCCGGCGAATCGCGTCGCGGGCGCCGAATTCGAGCCGCAGCAGGGAAGCTTCGCGATGGGGCACCCCGGCCCGCTGAAACGCCTGCACCACCCGAGGCTCGGTGCGGCGCAGCCGTGGCCCCAGCCAGGTTTCAACCTGCACGCGCCCGCGCCGATGCAGGCACTCGATCAGCGGGAAGCAGGAGTCAAAGCCGGGCAGATGCGCAAGCAGAGTCAGAAGCAGAGGTCTATTGTCCATGGCAATTTGCACCCGGTCAGGACTGCGGCTGTCTGACGCAGGCAGGATCGACCGTCGAGGGAACTTTAGCGGCGTCAGAGATCCTCGCCTAGGATGAACTGCGACGCGCCCTGCCCCAGCGCCTGCGAAATGCGGGCGTACATCGTGTCGAACGCGCCAAAGATCGCCCGGTTCAGCGCCCGTCCCTCGGCGGTCTGCGACAGCGCGGTATAGACCGCGAGATCGTCGTCGTCCAATGGCTGATAGGCCAGCGCCAGATAGGAATAGACCCAATCGATGGTGTCGGCGCGGATCTCGGGTTCCTGCGCCCAGACATCGCTCAGGGCCTGTTCCTCGGTCATGTCGTGGGGAAAGGCGCCACCGTCCATCAGGCCGATGTAGAAGGCGTAATTGGCGTTCATCGCGCCGACGATATTGGATTCCACCAGATCGTTCGCCGCCACGAACGCCTCCAGCAGGTCGAGCCTTGCTTCGCCCGCCGCGCGCATGTCGGCAAACCGCTCCTTGGCGGCCTGTTCGACGCCTTTGTCCATCATCGCCCGCCGCGCCTCAAGTTCCAGCCGCACGATCCGCGCGCCGCGTTCGGAGGTGAAGAATTCGATCAGCGGGTCCAGATCGGCTGCGCCCAGCAGGGTGTCGAACCGGTCGATCACCAGCGCGTTCATCGCCTCGGCATCATAGACCCCGGCCACGATGGCAGGCCAGGCGGCACCGCCGCGCCCGGCAAACAGCTCATCCCGCAGATCCTCGCCATAGCCGACGCCCTCGGTCTGCATGATGGCGATGACATCGGGCATCAGCAGCGCGTCGTAAAGCACACGCACCCCGTCGCGCGGCTGCGCCAGGGCTGGCAGCCAGGCAAACGGGATCAGGACAAGGGCAAGCAGCAGACGCGGCATGGGTGGCTCCGGCGGCAGGGAATCATCGGTACAAGGTATGGCCCCCCCGCCCCGGTGCCAAGGGGCGGATCGCCGCGTGCGGTCAACCCGGCATATTTACCGAACCCTACTCCGAGGGCGGTTCCGATCGGTTATGAGGTTCGAGGCGGCCTCTGCCCGTGTCTCTGAACGGGATCTGGTGATGGGGGTCGGGCGGAACGCGCCCTTTGGTCGGTTTTTCAGCGGGTTCCGGAGGCGGGCGAGCCGCCCTTGCGCATGACAGCGGGCCGCCCCCGGGCAGTTTCGGTGTCCCGGGCCGTCCGGTGTCTGACCGCTATGGATCGGCCCGGTGCAGGCGATGAGCCGGGGTCAGAGCACGGACCAGAAGGGGCTGCTGGCGAGGAGAGTGCCGGCACCATCCGGCGCCCCGAGATTACCAGCCGCGTGCCGGCACGCAGCACCCGCTCGCGCAACCGACGCAGGCTCCAGCCTGGTTCAGTGGCTTTCGCCATGGCGCGGCGGGCGATGTGCATGATCTGGCAGGCGAGGCAGGCGACGAGCAGCCTGACCTCGTTGCAGGCGAATGCGTCGACGGCCGGTGTCCTTGACTTCAGTTTCTTGCCGCGCCAGTGCGACTTCGCCCGGCTGGTCGAAGACAGCGCCCGGTCCACCACATCGAGGATCACGTCCAGCGCGCCGTCCGCGGTGCCGACATTCCCCGCACGCAGCCGCGCATCGAGCATACCGCCGGTCTCGGCGATGGATGTGATCAGCGGGTGGTAGATCCGGGCATCGTAGTGGCCGTTCCATTCGGCCTTCGGCTGGTGGCCGTTCGCCGCCACGCTCGAACCGGTGGCGCGTGCCGGCTCACCCTCGATCGGCGCGCTGTCGACATCATAGGTGACGGACGGCATCCGCTTGCCACCCCGCTCGGCCCTGATGCCGCGCCCGGCCAGCTCCAGCACCGCCTCGCGCAGGACCGATGGGTCGCGGGCTCGGCCATCAGCGCGGTAAAGCGTGACAGCGTCGGCTGCGACGCCAACCCCGGACCGCTCAGCGGCGTCAACCCGGCTGCGGAACTGGTGGCCAGGCGGAACGCCGGATCGTGGCGCAGCGCATCGGCATCGTCATGGTCGCGCCAACCCTGCGCCGCCAGCAGCACGCCGGTGCGAATGAGCGAGGCGAGGTCATGCGTGACGTCGACCTGGCTGCGCGGATCCGCCAGGCGGGCGGTCATCCAACCGATGATGCCGCTCTGCACGATGATCTCCCGCAAGAGCACCGCATCGGGATCGCCGGTGAGTCTGTCGACGCGGCTTTCGATCCGCAAAGAGCGGTTGAAACCCATCGTGACCGGAAGTGACGTTTCACCCATGCGTGCGTGCGATGCTGCTTTCGGTTTGTGTCTAGCAGATTGAATCTACAGCGCTTTCAGGCGCACGCAACCAATCCAAATCGGTTTCGATGAATAAGGCGGGGTCAATAAAGCGGGCGGCGGCGATGAAAAGCGCCGACAAACCAGTTGCAACGGCGCGGCCCTGCCAGTATGCAGCGCCCAGATCGCGGAGAGGTGCCAGAGTGGTCGATCGGGGCGGTCTCGAAAACCGTTGAGCCTTAACGGGTTCCCAGGGTTCGAATCCCTGTCTCTCCGCCAACTGGTTTTGAATTCATTGGCAAATTTGAATTTTTTCCTCACACACCCATCATTGCGCCCAACATAGAAAAAACGCCTGATTGCGACATCTAGTGTTCCCCACCTGACACAGGATTCCCATTGAGGGCCTGATGTGCCATATTCGGGGCATGAGACGCGATGACATTTGCCTTTA
>Ga0105055_10009678_pt1 | contig 12261 bp, 7 predicted proteins | sample BON03_FD_78090 | JGI IMG/M metagenome (GOLD analysis project Ga0105055, IMG submission 78090) | Freshwater microbial communities from Lake Bonney liftoff mats and glacier meltwater in Antarctica - BON-03 | ecosystem: Environmental > Aquatic > Freshwater > Ice > Glacier meltwater | place: Lake...
AATGTTAATAAAAATAAAGACGACGTCATTACTTTCCTTTAAATTACGCAATCCAGGAAAGTACAAATATACCAGACACGGTGTAGAAGGTATCTACCAGACTCGGTGTATTGAACCAACAGACCCACTTTAGCATTGGTAGGACCTTCACACTGGGCGACGAAACTGTCAGTTGGGTATTTCGAAAACGCTACCTTCTTGGTTCCTGCGAAACAAAGTGGATGGGAATCTGCATGGTAGTAATCTGCATCAGGCATAAAGTAGACAATATCACTGCTCAAAATCACGGGATACGTTTCAATCAAAGTAGAAACATCCTCTGAAGTGTACAGCTTTCCATGAGTAGGCTCTTCACTAATTTTAAATGTCTTGTCACGATTGATACATTCTGCAGGAGGAGAAGCAACATTCTCACAAAGAAAATCCACTCCCGTCAATTGAACCATAATAGGTTTCTCTGGGTCTTCTTCCACAAACGCATGTTGCTTCACATCAACAGTTAACAGCGTCGTAACATCTGCATTCAAATGCCCACTTGCACTTTCGCCAGAAGTATCCTTCCACGTAAATGCCACAGCGTCATTTCCAATCACTTTCAAACTAGTATCCACATTCGCAGGACAATTGTTCTGACTGCCTGCGATAGTAAGACACGCTTCAAAACACACATCAACCTCCATGAACCCATCTCTAGCACCCAAATCATCAATGTTATCCACTTAAACAGCCCCATCTAGTAATACACTAGTACTATTGTCGTACCCGTTGCAAGTACCATCTGTTTCTGACATGTACCATTTACCAAACCCAGTAACACTACTAGTGTCAAAAGTGAAATCAGCAATGCCGAAGGTCGGACATGAAGAAACGGAATCAACGCCTGAATTTCGACAATCAGGATCTTGAGATGAGAGGAGAAATTTTACGTGGGTAGATTGAGGAATGGTTTGATTCTGAGTCAACGAAATCGGAGCATCATTCGTTGAAATCACATCGTTGATTTCAATAGTTGCATTTCTACTCTCGGAGTTGGATGGATCCTTAGAATAGGCTGTGGGTTCTAACTTAGGAACAATGATTGTATCTTTGTAAGCATTAGCAGCATCTTGCTGGTAGAATACTGAATCAATTCGGTCGCCGACTTGAACCACTGTCGCTGAATCTGATCGTAAGACACCGTTAAATTTGTTTCCTGTGGATAAATCTTCAAGACCAGAGACGAGATAGTAGGTGAGTGTATCATTGTCATCATCGTAAAATGCATTCTTCCAATCAACAAGTTCCGTCAATTCATCTTCGTTCACAGGTATTGTCACGGAAGTAGAGGCAGCTACAGGTTCGCTGTTCATCAGTCCTGCTTGGTAATTAGCAGTGACATCAGATGCAACCATCGTCTTATTGTAAATACCAGCCAAACGAATCTCACCAGGAAATGCGAAAACGTCAGCTGCACTTATTGATGACGAATAAACCGATGGATCCGATCCAATATACACTGTGTTCAAGGACTGCCAGTTCGGAGTAGCAAGAGAACTACTTATAGAATCAACAGCGAGTCCACTGATATCTTGATTGTCTAGATACATTTTAGCCGTCAAGTATTGCGAACTGAAAATATTATCGAACGCCAATACAAAATGATGATCCGTTCCTGATGTTAGTACTGCAGTTGTAATAGAAAGGATGGTTTTATAATTTACACCGTTGCGCATTATGAGTTGAAAATTATTTGACTCAGGCAAATAAGAGATCTTCATGTCGAAATCTGTTCCACTACCAGTACAACCCCAGTTGTAACTCGTCCCAGCAGGTTTTGGCTTTCCAAGTTCAAGCAAAACAAATTCTACAATATCTCCAGATCCACTATCGAAGCTTGGTCTTATCCATAGTTCCACAGAGAAGAAAGTGCGTGTGACTCCATCACTTTCATATTTAAACAACGACGCTCCTTGAACAGTTCCACTAGACACCAAACCAAAATCACTCCCTCTGGAAGTAACAGAAGGTCCAGACAAAAACCCATTGAAGGCATTTTCAAAAGTATATCCATTCCTATTTACCAAAGGACAAGTGGCACTCCCAGACACAAACACAGCATCCCCTACAAACCCAACAGCGTCAGTGAAGATGCATGTGTCACATTGGGTTGATCGAAGTTGAATAGAGAGATGAGATGATCAGTCACTCTGGCAGCATGTGTTGTCACAGTGAACACAATGGCGAGAACGCATAGTACAAGAAATCGGAGATATATTCGCTCTCAACTGATCTATTGGTACACACCGTGATAAATAGGATATCCAGTTCAAAATCGTGCTCCAAGCGAGTTATCGAATTTTGGTATTATAGATTCCAAGATATGTATTTTTGAAAATGTGATTTAAAATTAATAGAGCAATAATTTAAAAAGGGAAAAGCCAACTTTTCAGGTTAGATCACTTTTGGGACATTTAATCGTATTGCAATATCTCTGTGGTTTTTGTGTAGGCTGTTTTTCCTGTTCCTTTCAATCCTTTGTCCATCTCCGATTCGATCTTCAGTTACTCGTTTGGCTTCTTCTGCTTCTAGTTTCTCTTCAATGATATCCATTTGCCAAACGAATGCGAGACAAATACTTCCTGTTATTGGCCTCAAGAATTTTGAAAACCAGAAACCTACGTCAATGGCGGGCGAGTACTTGGATTCAAATTCAATTGAGAACACAGCGATAAGATAAATAGATTCTGCGAGACGGCATATACAAATAATAACCAACATGATGTGGTACTTGACTATTGGCAGCAGTATTTCCGGGTGACTGATCAACAAATGTTCTCCAGGAATATTCTGAGCGATGCGATGTTTCATCATATTTTTGAATTCCCAGATGGTTGCTATCAATGCATAGATATAATAAATCATGGCCCATACCTGGAATTGTTAATCTTCATTTAAAATACTACTTCAAAATAAATCTACTTACAAAAGCCGCATTGGACCAGGACATTAAAGCGTTAAACATGCTGATATTGTATGGGTCATACAAATGCGCACTTTCAAAATCGAAAAAAATAACATGAAATGCCATTGCTGCTGCAGTGTACATGGTGAAAGTTCCGAGTAACATCCCTAGGCTGTTGCTAATAATTCCCCTTTCCAGATCTCTTAGTGGCTTTTCCATTGCGATACAAAAGGGAGATAAATAAATAACCAAGCTTAATGGCAATACAAAAGACCACATGATTGATGTTGAGGTCCAATAAAAGAAAGTCGTTCCAACTCCCGGATACATTTCTATTGTTGTTTGAATTCCGATTCCTAATGCTTGACTAAAACTGGCGAGAGCGACTCCTACATAAACCATAATAGTTTTTAATGACTTCCCTTTATGAATAGCCAAGTTGAAACCGATGACGAAAACCACAATGCACAAGATATTGGTGATGGAGAAACTGATGGATGAGAAATGTTCTGAAGTGGAGCCACAGTCGAGCTTCACTAGGAAGGAAGTTGAATGCTGATATCCTGAGAAGCACATGCAAGTGCCGTTAAAGCACTCGCCTTGTCCATGAATACACGGCGTCTCACAATCATCCATCGGTATTTATAGAATCAACGGACAAAAACGAAAAAAAAGAGCCTTTAGTCGATGCTGCCTATCGACTAATTTATTGAGAAGAGTTTACAATGAAGTGGAATACAGCTTACGGGAGCATTTATTATCATTAATACCTGGTACAATTTGAATTCCTGGAGGAGATATTTCATTATTACATCCTTTCCTGCTTATTAAGTGTTATCCTGCATTCCGCAGTGGTGTGGCTTGTGACGTGAGGATGATAATAACATCCATCCCTCGTTTTTTCAATTGATTTTTTCTTCCAGGAGACGGCGCTCGAACTCTCACGCGAGATATTTTTATTCGTAAACTTCTTTGCTTGACGAGCCATTAAGGTATCGCGGAAAGTAAATTTAGATCGGAGCGAGTTTAAATCCTTCATTAATTGATCATGACACACCATGACATCTAGGAAATGTACGACTTGCATGAGATATTCAATTTTCGTTTCCATTGATTTCGTTCTGATTCCCCAATAAAACTGCGAGAAGAAATTTGGTTGGACATCTTTTTGGATACTTTGAATTCGAATTTGACGGAAGAGACTGGCTATTTTTAACACGGAGTTTTTGAATGTATCGGGTCCAGGTTTTCGGTTGCCAGTGTGCGGTATATTGACTGCCGAACCGGTACAAAAATAGACTATATCCAATGAGTACCCCGACATCGATTGTAGAAGATATCCATGTTCTCTTAGAGCGAAATACTGCTTCATGATTTTTGATCTCCGGTGATAAAATTCGAGTTGCTTTTCGTGTTGTCGTGATCGTACATGGTGTTTAAGAAAAAATTCCTTGTTTTCAATTTTGCAATTGCAGATGGTACAGCAGAGAGATTCATTGGATTTCATCAGAATACAGCGGCACTTCATACTGTATGGTAGGCCTCTACATATAGAGCAATAATCATCGATTGACGCTATAAATTTCCCGAATACTGCAGTATCAACTTTTCTTGGATCCACGATTTCTAATCCATCATTTGTTTCAAATTTTTCTTGGCAATCGGACTCATTTATTGCATGCTCCTCAACAGATACCAGCGTTGCTTTGATTGTCGAAACATTTTCTGAGGAATTGCTTGAATCAACCCGTTGGATTTTCCGTTGTTCTTCGTGCCCATTGTTTCCACTTCTTTTTCCTCCAATTACATAGTCAACAGTTTCAGCAACAGAGTCTAAATGAATCGTCTTCCCGCGTTTCTCCGAGGGTGCATCCGCCGGAAGTGCATCGTCGCTACGAACTACTCGCTTAAGAGTCGGTGAGAACAGCCATTGATCGAGTTCACCTGCGTCAGCAACCAAAGGGTCAGATGTATGGAAATGTTTACATCGATCTGTCAGAGCAGTTAAAATATCTACTTGCTGGTGGAGGGAACCGGCCAGCTGACGAGTCAATACGGTGAGATCAAAGCTTTTCGAGATAGACAAAACACTTTGGAGTAACTGTTCCAAAAGTATATCACACTGCAATGCACTACGAGTCGCCACGGACATCTCAGCAGTCTTCAGATCCCGAAGCAAACAAACTTTCGTTCGTTGCGAAAGAGAAGAAACAAGAGTACGCTCATGATGTAGTAGCTGCCGTTGTAGCGCTGGTATGTACTGTCTTACATCGGCGATGTGGCGATGTTTTAAGGTATGGCGTTGTTTAGCTTTTTCAATTGTTTCTCCGCGATACAGAAGAAGAGGTGTATCCTTACATGGAACACATTCCCAACTGGCACCACTTTTCTTTATCGCCTTCAAACATTCATCACTGTTGTGACACCCCGGACAGAAAATACAGCACATGGAATTCAGAATCGTCCAGCATTTTTGAATTTCAGTTTCAACGACGTCATCTGTTTCATTTTGTTCATGGGCTATCGCGTAGTGGGTCCTCGCGATTGACTCCTTCAGCATTTGTTCCGGTCCGATTCTGAGACCGTAATCAAGCATGGACATCATGAAGGATTTGCTGTCGGTATTCCAAGGTAGATTATATGCACAGTCGATTGATCTGGACACCAAAAGTTTGTTAACTGAACTGTCTGGAGATCCAGAAAGAAGGAGATCCATATCCTTAAGAGTCTGCAACTGTGTGCTTAGTGAAAGAGGCGTCAATCTTTTGAGCATGGTGAAATCAAAAGATGAATCTGAATCAAGTAGAAATCGTACCACCTTATTTAACAACTCCTCAACCTGCAGTGCAAGCTGAAACTTTGAATCAAATTCCAACTGCGTGTCATTCGAAAAATATCCATAGCAGATAATCGATTTTTGAGTACGTGTTCTGAATTTTAGAAATCGTGCATTATCCTGGTCATCAACAGTCTTAACAGATTTAGCGACAACAAGGGATAGAAAACCAGCAGCAAGACTGATGTGTTTTGTGTCTGTTTTATGTTCTTTCCAGCTTGAGATATTTAGTTGACATATTCCGCAAACTAACTGCTGTTGATCTCCCGTGCTTATTAAACAAGAGCATTCACATTCATGGGTTGCATGAGAAGAACGACAACAGACTACACAACCTTGATCCAGTGACTTCAGAACACCTTCAAGCTTCATGTCAATGGAAAGACTGCAAAACTCTGGTACTTCGAACTCTTGAGTCCCACTGCATAACTTTGGCACTTCGACTACTAGGATCCCACTTGGTAACTGTGTAAGGGTTGGTATCGGCGGAGCGGATCTAACGGTTGAACCTTGCAATGATTTTTGAACAACAAAATTGGGCACAGGACATTCATTGCTTTCAAGCTTCTCAAGTACGAGTTGCTGGGTAATGACGCCCTTCAATTCTACCAGATATCCCAAGTAACCAATTTGAACTTGAATGGTTTCCTTCCCCAAGTGAGCAAGATATGCAACATCAAAATTTGGTTCAACCCTTTCTAAGAGTTCAATTAATAGACTGTCGACTATCTGCGCATTTTTCAGCAACAACGAGACGGAACCACTTGTCTTCACTTTTTGATGTCCGGAATTGATGATGGACATTCGAGTTCGTTTTGATAAACACAGAAATTTATTCCGATCATCAATTGACCGAAATCGAGATGCCGTCATGGATTCCCTAAGTAGGTCACGATTAAGAGTATTCTTTCGGTGCGTGCTCGAGTGAGCAACATGACGAAAAGCATTTTCTTCGACTGACAGTTTCGGGGTGAAGAACTTCTCATGGCATACAATGCATTCAAAGCATCCACCTGTATTCGTGTTCCTAACGATACTCGTACACTCCGCAATCGAGTGATACGGACTCCAACAATTGGAACATGCTTTGTTCAGCTGTTCGATCATTCTCTTAACTTCAAGTTTACTATTTTGAGGAGGAGTTGGTTCATTAGATGTGATTGCTTCTTGTGAATCCATTCCATTCGTATGATTTTGAGGCACTATTTTGGGCGGGTTGCTGGTCGCTGATGTTGAAAAAATGCTCTTATCATCAATTGATTGCAATAAACTCTTTGGTGACGCAGTCATCCCTGTTAGCTGTTCTTCAGGCGATGGTTCATCGACTAGTTTCATTTTCGTTGTTGGAACGATGTTCTTATCATCAACTGGATGCAGTGCCAATAAACTCTTCGGTGACGCTGTCATCCCTATTGGTTGTTCTTCAGGCGATGGTTCATCGACTAGTTTCGTTTTTGGGCATGATTTTTCATCCGCAAGTTCCTTGGTTGTTTTTTGTACTACTTCCGATTCCTCAATATTTTCCTTTTTTGGCTGAGGTTTAACATCAGTCACCTCCATTGTTTGCTGTTCTTCGCCTATAAGTTTCGTGTTTGGTCCCTCTACTTGTTTTGGTTGTTTGATTCCTTTCAGAGACGTTTTAATTTTGCTCTTTTCAGGTTTCTTGAGCATTGTCTCGGCAACAATAGCAGACTGATTCATAGAACTACAGCATTGCAGATGACTAACCAGACCCTTTAAGGTAGGTTCGCGTGCATCGCATGCTGGGCACTGAAAAAAGTCTACACCACGATATATCGCAACGTATTTGCTTTCTATAGATGACTTGTAGTATATCTGATTGCCTGCAATATCATTGGGGTGAAAGGAGAGATCAGAGTTCAGCGCATCATGAAATTTACGAATGTGCTTTCTCATGGAATGAAGACCTAACTTGAATTTACAGAAAGGGCATTGAAATATCTTCATTGAATTATCATTGCAGCCAACTAACGGAAGAAATAACTCTCCAACATTGATTAACTTTGACGAATAAAAATGGCCTTTCATCTTAGAAGGGTCTCCTACGATACTTACATTAAAGTCCCCCGTAACATCAATGTGTTGGGTTTCAATATGATTTTTCATCTGAGTAAAAGTTGCTTCTTTAGTTCTGCAAAGTGGACAGCGAAGGTTTCGCTTCCCGCTTTTAATCCGAGCAATTAATAAAAGGCCAACTTTTCCGGCTCGTAGCGATTCAAACGATTCGTCTTCTGCCTTCCGTTCCGATTCAATATCCATCTCTTCCGAAGCAGGTTTGGCCTTCCTTCTACGTACGGTGACAGTACTAAACATAGATGTCGTATCACTTGCGCTGATACTTTCACACTCAATAACAGGTGCAATCTCGATATGAGATATAATTGCAGTTATTTCCAGTTGGCGAGTGGTCTTCCATCCTGCAGTTGCGAACTGCGGTAAATAGGACCGGCACGAATTCCACGTTGCTTCAAGGTTTTTCAGTATTTGAATCTGGATCGCATTTGGCGAGAAACTACTGGTAATAATTCTTTTCAGCGATATCAAACTGAGTTGTAGCACGCACATGTGTGCATTTGCAATTTCAAGACATTCAGCCTCCACAATCATGGAAATGGCTTTCCCTGCCCATTTACATGTATTCATTATCAACGTGCCGACTTCATCCTCTTGATGCATAAGCTTATCGGGCGAGGCCATGAAAACAGTTAATGCTAAGGCAATATGCTTGACGTCGAAAACATCTCCAAGCATCGTCGAGAAGCGAATGAATTCAGTTCCAGGTGCGATAGTACCTTCTGTATCGAGACAGCGGAGCAGTTTGGCTTCGAACTCTGTGTATGACTTGTCTGAGAAGCCGTAAATATTAATTGCCCTGCCAGAAGGCGACACTTTCTCCGACATCATCAACATCGTGAACCACCCAGAATACCTACTAAGACTTTTCCTTAGTATTTTTAGTAGTTGGCAGTCCACTTTTTTCGCGTGGCAAAATGGTGGATATTGCTTTCATATTTTTGAATTTCATATTGAATATCTACGGAATGATCAGTCAGTGTTGTGGTTTATTGATCAAGTTAAAACTAAATTCTAGATTAGAAACAAGAAGTAAAGAGAAAGAACTTCCTTGCTGTTTAAAAAACCTATTTAGAGAAAGTACTTCAAGACAAGAACTCCTGGAGTTCAGCACGCCTGGGGGCAATTAACTTTTTAATAAAACATCATCGAATAACATGAACAAAACTTATGTTTTAAAACCAGGAGCGTTTCAAATGAGATTCAAATGTCATCTGAATGATATTTTTAAATCTACCAGCAATAGCCTTCATGCATACTAAATGTAATCTCTTCCGCGTTTAGATGGCCTACATCTGCAAATGATCTTAACGAGACATTACCGGAAGGTTTAATAACAAGGTAAGTTATGGAACAATTGAAAGGAGAAAGTCGCAGCCAAGCCTCAGGCGGTAACTGCAGTGCACGCATCACAAAGTACCGGATCATATTTCCATGACCAACAATAATTTCAAACTCGTGATTGCTGGACGCCGACACAGGATTCAAATCGTTTTCAACTGCCAGATCATCTTTTTGTTGATCATGGGATTCTTCCTCTTCGGGTTTTGCCATTTTGCTTCTGTGGAAATATTTTCGAAATGCAAACTCTGCCCTAGGATGAGTTCTAAACACACTCAAGTCCTTTTCAGGCGATCGTTTACCGGGTATAGTGTATGCGGGGGTCCCTTCGTTGAGCACAGCATCACTTTCATTAATCGTTACAGACTCCGGAAGATATTCTTTCAAAATCACAGCAGTTTCTTTGGCGCGAGTCATGTCACTAACATGAAACTCTGAGATATTTACTTTGAAATTACCCGACGCGCTGATCATGGAAGCAATGCGTTTCCCAGTTGCATGAGCTTGCCTCTTCCCCAGGTCTGTTAATACACAATCTTGGTCTTTCTTTGCATGAACGTATTGTCCGTGGCGAATCATGATAAGATGTCTGGTCTTTGTCCCACTGCAGTGACCACGCCTGTCCCAGTTGCAGTCCCATTCAGGATACCTTCAATAATCCAAGTTAATAAAACAGACCAAAAACATTCAATGGCTACTTACGGGACCGATGGATCCAGTGTCCTTGATTCACATGTCACCAAAGATGTCCCAATGACAGCTGCTGCTGCTGCTGCTGCTGTAGCAAAGGTATGTCTTCGCATTCGTTGAATATCCTTGAGGGGGGGCTTTCCTGTCTCATTTGGGATGCTTCTTAGGGTCGGACGTAGGTATTGGCGTTATATCGTTGTAAGCCTGTTCTGGATTTCATTGGCCAGATGGTTGCAGTACCGGAGGAGGCAGCGTAAGTTGTTGGGATGTCCGATGGTCTCGGCTGTTGACTTGGATGGCACGTTGCTTAACGATGAAGGTTCCATGTCGAGCTGTTCGGCGTCGAGCATTCGAAATTTCAATAGGGGCGGCGGCGAGGTGGTGTTAGCAACAGGGCAGCCTTTAATGGCAGTTAAATCATTGGTGGACGGGCCATTGAGTGGGTGTGGTATCCGTTGGGTTATATGTTCTGGAGGAGCTAGTGTCATGGAACGCATGGGCCAAGCGGGATGGAGAGAAAGGTTTCGTAATGGAATAGCTGCTGATGTGACTGAAGATGTTCTTCGGCGGTTGAGTAGCCAACTGCCTGGATTGGAAATTGCGTGTGATTGCGCGGATGCATGGCTTGTTAATACCAACAAGTTCTTCGATAGTCTTGAAGTAGGAATGCCGGGAGTAGGAAGACGACTGAGTAAACTAGGAAGAGAATCAGGAAATGTTTCTGAATTGTTTCATATGGGGGGCTTTCCAGACTCAATGAGAATATTAGGAATTCACAACGCCATGGAGAAGCAAGATCTGTGGGATGCGTTACAGCGTGTTATTGATGAGGTCAACGGCCTTTTTGGTTCTGATCTCGTATTAAAGGATCCGGGAGTTCCTGGGAAGTTAGTGGCTTTTGAAATACTTTCGAGAACTACGAACAAAGCCACGGCGCTTCGGCAAGTTTGCCAAGTGCTTGGTGTGGCTAAAACACATGTAACGGCATTTGGAGATCAGGAGAATGACAGGGAAATGATCGAATGGGCAGGGGTAGGCATTGCTGTTGGTAATGCAAAAAAGTCTATTAAGCATGTGGCAGATAAAGTTCTCGTTCGAACAAATAACCAAAATGCTGTAGCTACGGAATTCGATCACTGGCATATAACTCCGTCGTTTACGTTGAGTGCATATTCGAGACTGAAACAGAATGTAAACGAAATGGCAGAGCAGATTTACGCGCTTGAAGCTGAGAATATTGCGATGCAAAAGGTGATTGAGGACCATGAGAAATTTGTGGATCTTGTGACCGCAAGAAGTCCTCGGAGGTTTGAAAGCCCGATTAGAAAAAGAAAATCCACTCCCATTAATTAATTAAGTACGTTTTTAATGAAAACTTAGTTTTTGATCTATGAAAAGACCTACGACGGAAGTACCGCGTGTTGTATCCGATTTTGAATGGTAAACCAATCAACGGATTTTAAACTACATTTGATGAAGAAGAAGGAATCCTGAACACCCATAAAAAAGCAAATTATTAATAAATTGAATGCAACGTAACATTTCTCAAATCACAGTCAAAATGTGTCGAGCGATTACTAACGGGTATTTATTTCTCATGGAATGGATACCCTGAACTTAATGTGCTCGAATATATGTATTCAGAATTCTTTCCATATTAGAGGGTTTTCTCTCGAATTGGAAAATGCTCAGCGTATTGCAAGAGACGAATGCAGATCAATCTTACAGCCCATATCTACTTTGGGCAAATTTTGAGCCCACAATGGCATCACCTTCAAATTCATTTTTTGAAATGGAGTAAAAGGATTTCAAGCTGATAAGAAAATCAGTCCCTGCGCCAAGGAAAACATTCGTAGTTTCTTTTATTAATAAATGAGATTCAACATCGATTTGAGTTACTTTTTAATATTTGTTCAGCTCGATTCGAAATGTCGAACGAGTGGTCATCCTCTCTATTATTTCGATTGAAGTCAATGAATGAATGAATGAATGGGAGGGAACGGCTATGGCAAACCGATCAAAGATTTTTCGACTCATGCGGAACGTATTCAATAGTATAAAACAATGAACGAGATGATGGAGCGCCAACAACGCCGCATATAAAAAATGTAAAAAAAACAAGATACTCTTGTTTATTAAGAAATTATAATGATGTGTTCGAAAGTCCGAACCAAACAAACAAAATGTGTTTTAAACTGTTTCTGAAATGCCACTTTTTTTTGTGAATAAAACAGTTTTATTCAAAAAAATCAGGACTATTCAGGTTCTTCGGCATTTTGCACGATATGCTAACTTGGTGGATTCTGTTGGTGAACGGGTGTACAATTGCAATTCTTCTGGTAACGGAAAATTCTTAGAT
>Ga0105055_10009679_pt1 | contig 12260 bp, 21 predicted proteins | sample BON03_FD_78090 | JGI IMG/M metagenome (GOLD analysis project Ga0105055, IMG submission 78090) | Freshwater microbial communities from Lake Bonney liftoff mats and glacier meltwater in Antarctica - BON-03 | ecosystem: Environmental > Aquatic > Freshwater > Ice > Glacier meltwater | place: Lake...
CAAGTACAAAAATATATTGACGACTGCCTAGCAGTTAAAGCTAAATATCCTAAAGGAGATAATTAATTATGGCATTAGTAAAACTACAATCAGAAGGTCTTAATCTAGCAGATAACTTTGCTTTCACAGGTACAGTTAGTGGTGCAGGTGGAACTAACACTCCAGCTTTTTTTGCAAAACTTTCAGCAGATGATAGTTCAACTTATACAGACCAAGTCACTGTAAAAATTAGATTTAATACAGAAGTTTTTGATACAGATAGTGCTTATGATAATTCAACAAATTATAGATTTACTGTACCAGTTGGTGGAGCTGGTAAATACCAAATAAATGTTGCTGCTGTTTTAAATAAAAGTAATGATGTATATAAGACAACACTCTTTTTATATTTAAATGGAAGTGCTAGTGGTTATGAGTCCAATGGTAGAGATAATAATACAAACACAGCATATAATGTTTGGTGTAGTCTTAATCCAATTTTAGATTTAAGTGCAGGAGATTATCTAGAATGTTATTTTTATTATGATGTAGGTTCTGGCACAGGGACTTTAAAAGGAAATAGAACTTTTTTCGGTGGATACAAATTAATAACATAGGAAAATTATGACAAACTTATCAACTAAAATAAAACTTTATGCAAATAAAGAAATAGATTTTCAAAAAGATGTACTCTTGCAAGATGATAGCAATGGCAAAGGTGCTTACATTAAGGAATGGAACTTACCAATAGCTAAACCTACTTTAGAACAATTAGAGCAATATGATGCTCAAGCAGATTTAAATGATGCTATGGCTAATTTAAGACAAAAGAGAAATGCAGCACTTGCTCAATCTGATTGGTCTGTACTTACTGATGTTCCTTCTAACCCAGCTACTAAATCTGCATGGATGAATTACAGAACTTTACTTAGAAATATTACTAATGGTTTAACCACTAAAGAAGAAGCTAATGCAGTAACATTACCACTTCCTCCGAAATAAGCCATGCCTAGACAAACCTCAACAGAAGTAAAATTAGAGTTTATCTGTAGAGAGTTAAGAGATTTAAAAGACGAACAAAAACAATTAAGAGCAGCAATCAATCAGGGTCGTGGAGCAATATGGTTATTATTAATAATAGCTGGATTAGTCTCTGGCTTTTATAATTATTTCAGGTAATATAGTGCATTATGGCAAATACATACAAGAATGCAAATTACAATCTTACTACTACGGCTGTAACAGATATTTATACCTGTCCTCCTAATTCTACAGCCATCATTAAAAAAATTCATTGTGTTAATTATGGAACAACAGCAATAATTAAAGTTTTTTTATACGATAGTTCTAATACTACTCAATACCAATTTGCAGAACGTTCTATAGTTACTGGATCAAGTTCAGAGACAATTGGAGATGGTGTTTTTATTTTAGAAGAAAATGATGTATTAAGACTACAAGGAGCTAGTGCCGATACCTTTAGTGGTACAGTTGCAATATTAGAAATAGATTTTTAAATGGATGCAATTAGTATTCCAAAAGAGAGTATTAAAGCTGTATGGAATTTAGTTGAAAATGATATCACTAAAGCACTAATACGTTCTGGTGGCTATGCTAATTCTGATTACTTTAAACAACAATGTTTAGAGGGCTTTTTTCAGTTATGGATTGTCTGGGATTCAGAGAACAAAAACAAGTACTTTGGAGTCTGTGTAACGGAGATTATTGTAAGACCTTTACAAAGATGCCTTAATATTCGTATAATGACAGGTAGACATAGGCAAAAATGGCAACATTTATTAAAAAAAATAGAGGTCTGGGCAGCGTTAAATAACTGTGATAAAATGGAGCTTGTTGCAAGACCAGGTTGGGAAAGAATTTTAAAGAATTTTAAATACTCTAAGAGTCATGTATTGTTAGAGAAACCATTAAAAAGAGGAGTAAAATAATGTCAAGCGGTGGCGGTGATGAAAATACTACCAAGATAATAACAGATCCTTGGGCACCAACAACTGGTGGTTTAAATCAAATTATATCAGAAGCTAAAACAGTTTATGGACAAGGCCCAGCATATGCTGCACCTAGTCAAATAACATTAACTGGTTTGGCTGCACAAGAACAATTAGCAGGTTCTGCTAACCAACAACTAGCTGCGACTGTAGCTGGTAAATATTCTAATCCATTTTTATCTCCTATTATATCTGGTGCTGCAAATGAAGTTTATAGCAATGTAGCTAGTCAATTTAGTGGAGCAGGTAGAACACCAGGTGGTCAAGTTTCTCAACAACAAGTTGCAACTGGTATTGCAGAAAAAGCATTACCTTACGCTTTTCAATCTTATGAAAATGAAAGAGGAAGACAATTACAAACTGCACAACAACTTCCTAGTTTAACTTCTGTAGGACAGACTATGGATGATATGGAAAAAGCTAGACTTAATGCTCCTTATGACAATTTAGTAAATTACGCCAATATTATGAATCCTATTGCACGAGGTGGACAAACACAATCAAATGTTAACCCAGCCCCTAATCGTTTAGGTATGGCTGCTGGCGGTGCTATGATGGGATCTCAACTTGGTACTGCCTTAGGTGGAAGTAGTGGTGGAACTTATGGAGCAATATTGGGTGCATTAGGTGGCTTATTATAGTTATGAAGATTGTACCAGTTAAACAAGGTGGTGTATTAAACTACCTTGGTAAACAAAAAATTATATCGGCTCCTATCAAATGGAGGTCTGCACCAGATCATCCATTATCTCATTTAGTTTATATTACAGATGACGAAATAAAACTTCTTATTAAAAAAGATTTACACAACTCTATGCCTGATGGAAAAGCCAATCTTGGCCCAGCTGGACTTAGAAGTTTAAATGGAGGAGGTGGAGGTTCTGAAGGTGCAGGAAGTTCTGATAGTGGAGGAGGTGGTTCTGATAGTGGCGGAGGTGGTTCTGATTCAACAGATACTGGAGATATGGGTTCAGAGGCAGCTAATGATGCATCTACTGCTTCTGGTGCGGCTTCCGTAGGAGGAGATAGCTCAAATAGTTTTGGTGGTTATGATCCTGATGCTGGTTTTACTACTTCACCACAAGATCAAGTAGATACTGGGGATTTAGGAAGTGAAGCGGCTAATGATGCTGCTACTGCTTCTGGTGCGGATTCTGTTGGGAAAGGATATTTTAGTTCATATAGTAAAATTGGCTCTAAAATGACAAATATATCAAATTATATGAAAGGAAATCCAGGAACAACACTTGGATTAAACGCTATTAGTATACTAACTGGAATTCCTGGTTTAGCACTCGCAAATGCCATTAATAGTATTTATGGTACTCCATCGACTAGTACCTCTACAAACTCAGATGGTGATGGTTATGATTCAAATCAAATTGCTCAAATATTAACTCAAGTAGACAATCAATATACTGGCGAATCTACTGCAAAAAAGTTTGCCCAACAGTACCCAAGTTCTACACAAAGTGGTACACTATCTTTTCAAAGTGCATACAATACAGCTAAACAAAATTTAGGATCTTTATTGACTGCACCTATGTCACCATACGGAAACAATGCTGTTTCAGCTAGTCCGTTTTTTGACTATTTAAAAAAGAATAATTTAGATAGAGGAATATTATAATGTTATTAATAGACGAATTATTAAAAAAATCTACAGGTTTGCAATCATTACTTGGTGGAAGTATGGATGACGCTAGTGGAATGAATTCAGACTTTGAACGACCTGTTGAAATACCAAATCCTAATTACAAACCAGATTCTAGAAGTAACCTACCCGATTTTCTTAATCCTGAAAAGGACAAGACAACTGTTCCAAATCCAGATTATCAAAGAAAAGTATCTCCTCTTGTAACTGGAACAGCATTTGAAAAGAATTCACCTGTAGCTAAAGCAACCGATATATCTATTGATAATGTAGTTCCTCAAGAAAAACCAAATGCTATAACTGAATTAGGAAAAAACCCTGGTTTGTTTAAAAATATATTTGGTATGGGTATGGACAAGATGGCTGAGAATTGGAAAAAAAAAGGTGGATTTGAAGGTTTAATGGCCAATCCTGGTTTCTTATTAGGTATGTCTATATTACAAAGTTCAGCACAAGGACAATCTATTGGTAGTGGAGTATTTGATGCGGCAGTTAAAGCTGGAACAATCTCTGCTGCGTATGCAGATAGAATTAAAGCTAGAGCTACAGTTGTTGCACCTATTAGTGATGATCAACGTGAAGAAGTAAGATCAGTGTTAGCTGAAAGTGATATTTTTACAGGAAGTGTTGGTCAAAAATTTAAGAACTTTATGAAAGGAAAAAATACTGAAGCACTTAATAGACGTGCAATAGATGATATTGCTGCACGAGCTATGGATAACATGAAAAAAGATGCTGGTAAGTATGGTGGAAAACAAATTAGATCTAGACGGGAGTACTTTGAAGAAGCTGCAAAAGCCTTACAAAAAGAAAATAAAATTGAAATGTCTGAAAAAGGTTTTATGTCTTGGTTGTTTGGTAGAGGAGTTCAATCAAACTCACCTGGTTTAGCTAAAGGTGGCCCCGTTAAAGCTGGTAAAGATTATATAGTAGGTGAAGAAGGCCCAGAAATGTTTGTATCTGAAACTAACGGAACTATTATTAACAATGATGATTCTAAAGTGGTAAGTATGTTATTGGAATCCAATCCACAACTTAAGAATGTATCTAGAGCAAGAGCAGTAAAAATCTTAAAAGCAAGATTTCCTGATTACTTTTAATGAAATATAGTATCTTTTCAAAATTTAGAACAGTAGGTAATAAACCAGCAACTGTAAAACTACCATCTCAAGTAACACCTAAAGTAACTTCATCTTTTGATGATATGTTAAAAAAATCTAGATCATCTAAACTACGTAGAGAGTTTGGAACTGATATGCCTAAATCATTTTATGAAAGACCACCGCTTATTTCCTTATCTCAAGAACGTGCTTCTAAAGTAGGAAGACGTGTAGAAAGTGGAGCATTAGGGAGAATGTCTAAAATAAGAAATGCTGCTGCATCTCGTATTAAAGCTAAACGTTTAGAGTTTGGAAAAGAAAAAACAAAACTTTTTACTAGAACTAATGTAGGATTAAAGCCAACTCCATTTGCTAAAAAAGTTAGAGAGAAAATTACTTCTTTGCAGACTAGGGCATTTAAACTAGCTGAAACAAAGGGTATAAAAGCTGAAGCAAGAATGTCAGAAAAATTAGGAGTAGGTGTAAAAAGATTAGGTTCCTCTATAGCAAGTAAACCAAAAACAAGCAAAAGCCAGGAATTGAATTGGGGCTTCGATGAAAGCAATTCAAATCCCTTCGATACCTGGAAATTTAGATAATGTCTAATGAGTTGTATCTCAATGATACAAATCTGAAAGATCCTGTTCAAGATCTAAATGATCCTTTAGCAGATCCTACCCAAGTACAAGAACAAACACCACCTGGATTCTTCTCAACTCTACGTAATCCTATGGAGTTAATCTTTGAAGAATCTTTACCTGCATCCTTATATCAATACGTTACTGGTAATACTAAAAAAGTCCAAGCTGAAAAAGCATTAAAATTCTTACAAGCATACCCTCAATTACAAGGTACAGGTCAGTATAAAGAAGCTGAACGTGTTTACAAAAAATATGGTTATCTGTTAGAAGAAGGTGAGCAGTCTTTTGATGTTGGTGAGATAGTTAAAATGGCTAAGAAATATCCTGGAGTAGTTGGTGGGGAGTTAGTTAATATGCTATTAGCGGATCCTTATTTAATACTATTGCCTGCTACTTTGTTTGCTAAATTAGGCAGAGGTGTTGTTAACGCTGGTAAACTTAAATACTCAAGTAAGTTTAAATCATTACCTTCAACCACTAAAGATCTAATTGCGTTACAAGCTAAACGAGATATTAAACATGGTGCAATGGCATCTGTGTTATTACCATTTGCCTTTAGTACTGGACTACAATTAGGTGAAAAGGGTGAGATCTCAGCAAGTCGTACTACAGCAGAAACTACTTTTGGGGCAACAGCTGGATTACTTACCTCATTAGCATTTGGTGGTATATCGGCTTTAGCTAGTAGAGATATGGGTATTGCTCCAGAAAAGTTTAATGCAGCATTTATTAATCGTATTAAAAGTTACAAGAATCCTTTAGACGCTTTAGAATTTAATGAAAATGGAGTTATTAGATCACTAGATGATACCTTAAAAGATCTTAGATCTACAATTAAAGATTTAGACCCAGTAAAAAAACATGAAATTATTCTTGGTGGTAAACCCTTTAAGTTTACTAAAGCCGAAGCTGAAGCAGCTTCTATTACCTCTAGTGTAAGAACAGTTAGAGAATCGGCTTATGATGCCATTAAAAGTTCTGCTATTAAAGCTAGTAGTCTAGGAGCAATAGGTGCAGTTGCTCAATTCTTAACAGAAGAAGATGAAAAATTAAAAGAATCTTTAATTGGTTTTGGTGCTGGAGTAGGTGTGTATGCTGCATATAAAGGATTAGCTAAAGCATTTGGTTGGGCAAAGAAAGTTCCTCAAGCTACAGTTGATTTTGAAATAATGGAACAAGCTACCAATATTCTAAATGCTAGAGTAAATAGCGAAGCTAGCAATGTTATTTCTATGTTTAAAAATGCTGTTCCTGAACCTACTGGGCGTAGGAAAATATTTCATTACATACAGGGTACTACAGTTGACGATAAGTTAAACTTTAATCTTAGAGGCAGAGTCTTAACTAAACTTGACTTAACTCCATTGGAATTAGAAGGTGCAGAAATGATACGTAAAACATTAGATACTATTTACGATACATTACAAAGAGAATTTAAAGATATTCCTTTTACATTTAACTATAGAAGCAATTACTTACCTTTAATATTTGATGACTTTCGTGGTGCAAATAGATTTAATTACACAGATGAAGCAATACGTAGCTTTGGTAATGCCTCTACTTCAAGTAGATTTTTCTATAAACGTACCTTTGATTCTATTAACGAAGCCTTAAAAGCTGGTAAAAGAATTAAACCTGGCATGGATGATCCTGCTGAACTACTAAGAGTATATACATTTGCTCTATCTAAATCGTTAACCAATAAAAACCTAATACATTATTTAAGTAATAAAAATATTATTGTTGGTAAAACTGCTAGTAACAACCCAATAAGTCTTCGTTTGTTTTATAATAAAAGAGATAGACAATTTATACCCAAGTATTACGAAGAACAGTTTAGACCATATAAGCATCGTATTTTAGGAGATCAAGAAGTTTATGTACATCAAGATATAATAAAATCTTTAGAAATGCTATTTGATGCAAGTGATGAGCCAAAACTAATGGGAGCATTGTTTACTATCAATCTAATGATGAAACGATTAGCTGTAGCAGCGTCATTCTTTCATGCTGGTGCTTTAGTTGAGAGTATGGTCTTTGCTGGAACTTCATTTAAAACAATAGGTAAATTTTTAAATCCAAGAAGCAGGCAGGAAATTCTTGAGATGATTGAAAATCCATCACTGACAATTAAGAATATGGATAATCTTCAAACAGCAGCTAATAAATTTGGGTTTAAAAATCTAGTTGATTTTGCTAAAGCATCTAGATTAAAAATCTCTACTCCAGAAGATGTTGGCTTTGATAGATTCTATGCAAATATAAGACAAATAGAACAGCTTATTAATCATCAATTTGGTTTTAAAACAACTGGGAAAATAGAAAAAGTTTTTAAATGGTTTGATAGAATTACTTGGGATCGTTTATTTTCACAAGCTAAAATTTATACATTCTTAAGACAGTTAGATAAAATAGTAAAACCAGGAGATACTAAATCTGTTATTCATCATAAAGCTACAATAGCTGCACAGTTTACTAATGATGCTTTTGGTGGGCAAGACTGGACAGCAATCACTCAAAAAATAACAAATCCAACATATAAGAAATTAGCACAGACTTTATTTGCTCCAGGCTCTAGAGGGTATATGCAGTTACTAATGTTTGCCCCTGATTGGACAATAAGTAATCTTAGAATTATTGGAAAGAGTCTTCCTTTGTTTGAATCAGATCCTATGGCTAGAAGTATGTATCAAGCATACTTTGCAAAAGCAGCATTAATGTACGGTACTATTGGTACTGGATTAAACTATATGTTTAGTGGTCATTCTCAATTAGAAAACAAAGATCCTACTAGAATAGATCTTGGTGATGGGCAAGTACTTACATTTAGTAAACAATTAATGGAGCCATTCCATTGGATTACTGATCCACAAAATACTGCTCTTAAAAAAATAGGATCCTTACCAAGAGGAGTAATGGAGATACTTACCAATAAACAATACTTAACTACTAAGTGGAGTCCTAATTTAACTACTAAAGATGATAACTCTATTGAAAAAGCCATAAAGATTGGTGGTAAAGCAGGTGAAAAATTCTTGCCTATTTGGTTACTTAGTTCAGTTAAAACAGTATCTGACAGATACGAGCAAGAAGGTATTAGTGCTGACTTAGCTTCTGACGTTGGTTTAGATTATGTATTGGGACAACTAGGTCATCCAAGATACAAAGGCCCTCGTACCAGTGCATACAAGTTAAAAGGCTTAGCCAGATCTCCGTATGAAACACTGTTCTAAAATCGTAGGTAGATTTCTAAAACAAATACTAGTATAAATTAAGAATGTATAAATCAATACTTGTCATATCTGACACTCATGTTCCTTACCATCACAAGGATTTATTTCCTTTTCTAAAGGAAGTTAAAAAACAACTTAACCCAGATAAAGTGGTTCATATCGGTGATGAATTAGATAAACACGCTTTGTCATTTCACGATAGTGATCCAGATCTTCCTAGTGCAGGAGATGAATTAAGAATATCATTACCCATCATAAAAGAAATGGAGAAGTTATTTCCTAAAGTTGATCTTTTAGATTCAAATCATGGATCGCTTGTTTTTAGAAGATCCTTAAAGCATGGAATACCAAAAGCATATCTTAAACACTACAATGATTTTCTACAGGTAGGTAAAGGATGGCAATGGCATGATGACTTAATACTTACAACTCCTCTTGGGCCCGTTTATTTTTGTCATGGAAAGATTGCTGATGTACTTACACTTGCTCAATCTATGGGAATGAGTTGCGTACAAGGGCATTATCACAGTTCATTTAATATTAAATACTATGGTAATTCATTAGGGTTGTATTATGGATTACAAGTTGGCTGCCTAATTGATAAAGACTCATTAGCTTTTAGATATAACAAAACTCAAAGGGCTAGACCTATCATAGGCTGTGCTGGTATAATACAAGGATTACCTAAACTTATACCAATGGTGTTAGATAAACATGGACGATGGATCGGAAAAATTTATTCCTAGAGGGATTAGAAACAATAATCCAGGAAATATAAAGAAAAACTCAGTTGATTGGAATGGACTTGTTCCTGAAGATGAACAAACCGACAATACATTTTTTATATTTGAAAGTCCCAAATACGGAATTAGAGCAGTAAGCAAGATACTCATTACTTATAGAAGTTATGGATTAACTAATATCTACTCTATTATTAATCGTTATGCTCCACCTATTGAAAATAATACAGAGAGTTATAAAGAATTTGTTTCTGTTAAAGCAGGTGTAGGAATACTACAAAATTTAGAAAATACTATAGAAGACTACTTGCCTATCGTTAAAGCCATTATTGAAATGGAAAACGGGGTTCAACCATATGATGAAGAAACAATCTTAGAAGGGATGTATTTAGCATGGAATCAATAATGAAGTTTATTAATCACATTGCAGGTAAAATTGAGAATTATACTTGGCGTAAACTCTATGCACACAGGTGTAATAAAAAACATGAGTGCAAATGCAAATGAAAAGTTTAGCTTGGCAACGTAAAGAAGGTAAGAATTCTAAAGGTGGTTTAAATGCAAAAGGTAGAGCAAGTTATAATAAAGCTACAGGTGGAAAATTAAAAGCTCCTAGCAAGAAAATTGGAAACAAAAGAAGAACATCATTTTGTGCTAGAATGAAAGGTATGAAATCTAAGTTAACCTCTACAAAAACAGCTAGAGATCCTAACAGTAGAATAAACAAATCATTAAGAGCATGGAATTGTTAATATGATACCATTTTTAGGACTAGCAAAACTATTTAGTAACCCCTTAACTAAGTACTTGGGTGAAAAGGCTATAGGGTATTTCGAACATAAATCTGAAATACTAAAGAATGAACGAATAGCTGAAATAGAACTTAGTAAAGAAGTTCAAGTACAACAAATTAAATCATCAGAGAAATCCTGGAAGGACGAATATTTAACTATTGTATTTACCTGTATTTTAGTTGCACACTTTATACCTCAGTCTATGCCATTCATGGCTCAAGGGTGGCAACTACTTAAATTAGCCCCGTCAGAATTTTGGTGGGTTATACTAACTATTGTGTCAGGTTCATTTGGTATGAACATAATGGACAAGTTTAAAAAATAAAGTGGAAACTTTTATTATGATAGTTATGTTGTGCCATATTGGCCCAACTAATCAAGAAGGCTGTATACCTATGGTACAAAACCCACATGTATATTATTCAACTGAACAAAAATGCAATGATGCTTCTATTCAAAAAAGAAAAGAAATGAAAAAAATAGCGATAGAAAACAATATTACTGTTATTAATATATATTCTACTTGTGTAGAAGACAAATCTAAACAAGGTGTTTAAACAATGAATCTTCTTGTTAAACACAATGAACAAATAAAAAAAGAAGAAGCTGATAAAGTTCTTCTCAAAAGTAGAAAAGAAGTAAATATTAATGCTAATGGATCAGGCTACACTATTAAAGTTGGTTCAAACAAAGATAAAGTTCTAGGTTATAATCCAACCAAATCTAAAGAGATATAATGAATATTGTAAAACTACTTATACCAAAACATCTTGTTTTCTTATGGGTGTCTTGTAATAAAAAGATGGATAAAATAGTAGATCACCTTAACCCTTTTATGTATATTGGTATGTAATGTTCGAATATAATGAAAGACCTAAGCCAAGTAATCCAAACCCTAAATAATGGCAAGATAAGTATGTTTATACTGCTGTGGGAGACTTTAGTATACTCTGCCCTCTAAAGAACAAATTGGTGCAAAATTAGGTACTCTTTGTAAGGAATTTAACCAATTAAGATCTGATTACACACCCTTAATTAGATAATCTCTCTCAAGAATCATCTCTAGGTAGTGAATTGCTTTTTTGATGTCTTCTGCCTTATTCTTTTTAGAATGTCTGCAAATATACTTAATAGCATTTCCCTCTGCAAAAAGAAGTTTATTATCATTAATAAATTTAGCAGGCTCAATAGCAAAGTTTTGATAATGAGATCCACCAATCTGTTTAGATAATACTTTGTCGAAGAATATTTTGTTGGTCATTTTTTCCTTTTAGTAAATAGAATTTCTTGTTGTGCAGCATTAATTTGCATCTCACCTTTGTTTCGTAATGCTATTATTTTATCTCTTAGATACACAGGTTCATAACCTGCTAAGTCAGTAATTAAACAAAAGTCTTGACTCATTGAAGTTAACCACTCAATAGCTTCTAGTTTATAAGAAAGTTCAGGATTATTAGTTCTATCATAATTTGCATCTTCAATTGCTTGAAGAACAACAGCTTTGAATAAATTTTCTTCTTTACTCTTTTCTGTCGGTATTAAGGCTATCGTCAACAGCGACTTCATAAGTGGTTCTATCTTTTTTAGTTGGATTATCCTTCCACTTATAATCCGATAATCTTGTTTTTTTATACTTTTCTAAAGCACTTACATCTGAATCAGCTTCAATTTCTATGAAGCCAATAAGGTTACAGTACTTTCTAAAAGAATATTTTTTCATATATTATTTCGTCTACGACTCGCTTCTAATGTTCTCCAAACATCTATGATTAAACATTCTTTTGATCTTTTGTTTTCAACTGTATTAACTTGTTCTGCTAAAGCAACTTTTTCATTAATATGAGTTAAGTAATTATCTGAAGCATAATACCTATGCTCCTTAGAAGATATAGTTCCATCTTCTTTATTATTCACTATGTGGATAGCTTTATCTCTCTTGGATTTGTCTTTCAAATACTCTAATCCTGCAGTTAATTTAGCATGATCTTCATCTGTTTCGGACAAATACTTAAGAGCTTCTTCAAGTCTTTTTTCCGTTATCATTTTCTACTCCTGTTGGTTTAAAGGTTAATTCTAATTTAGTTACATTCCAAAACTTTAACTTAATACA
>Ga0105055_10009681_pt1 | contig 12258 bp, 7 predicted proteins | sample BON03_FD_78090 | JGI IMG/M metagenome (GOLD analysis project Ga0105055, IMG submission 78090) | Freshwater microbial communities from Lake Bonney liftoff mats and glacier meltwater in Antarctica - BON-03 | ecosystem: Environmental > Aquatic > Freshwater > Ice > Glacier meltwater | place: Lake...
CCAGAGGTTTCATACGAGATCAACTTCGGCGGCTATGTCAGCGAAACAGAAGGCAAGACTGTTTGGCACCCTGCTGAAACGGTGCTGGCTGCGGCTTATGATACACCGATTGTCGGTTGGCAGGGCAAATGGGCCAATACGCTGCGGCTTTGGGCGGCCAAGCCGATTAAACTCTTCGACCTCGAAAGCTTTAACCGGGGTGATTATGTTGGCGCGAATACACCGGAACGCTTGGCGCGGGTTATTTCGCGGGTGCTTTACCCCGATGATACGACAGATGCCGGTAAAGAACTGCGGTTGAAGCAGGAATATTTCTTCACCTCAGCCTCAATCAAAGACCTGTTGCGGCGGTTTTTGTCCGAAGGGCATAAAATTGAAGACCTCCACCAGCAGGTGGCCATTCAGTTAAATGACACGCACCCAGCCATTGCCGGGCCCGAACTGGTGCGAATTTTGGTAGATGAGCATGGATTGGATTTGGACGCTGCCATTGATATGGCGCGCCAATGTCTTGGCTATACCAACCATACTTTGCTGCCAGAAGCGCTTGAACGCTGGCCCCAAGATTTGTTTGCACGTATTTTGCCACGGCATTACCGGCTGATCGAACTTATCCAAGAACGCCATTTGCAAGCCACGGGCAGTGATATTCGTATCATCGAACATAGCGGCGTAAAAATGGGCGAGTTGGCCTTCATCATGGCGCATAGCGTGAACGGCGTTTCCGCGCTGCATTCAGAATTGGTAAAAGAGACAGTTTTTGCCGACTTGAACAAGGCCTATCCAAACCGGATTTTGAACCAAACCAACGGTATTACGCCGCGCCGTTGGCTCTATTCGTGCAATGCTGAATTGCGCAACCTGATCAATGATACGATTGGGACTGATTGGCAGCAAGATTTAGAACGCCTGCACGACCTGAATGCACATTTGGATGATGCTGCGTTTTTGGACGCGTTTCAGGCGGCCAAAGATGTGAATAAGGGGCGGTTGGCGACTTGGCTGAAAAAGCGCCATGATGTGAGCATTGATACATCGGCGATGTTTGATATCCAGATCAAGCGTATCCACGAATACAAGCGCCAGCATATGAACATTCTGGAAACCATCGCGCTTTGGAACGAAATTCGCGACAACCCGACGGGTAATTGGGCCCCGAGGGTTAAAATTTTTGGTGGCAAAGCTGCACCGGGCTATGCGCTGGCTAAGTCGATTATCCACCTAATCAATGACGTGGCCGCGACGATCAACAATGACCCGGTGACACAGGGTTTATTACAGGTCGTCTACCCTGAAAACTACAATGTTTCGATGGCTGAAATCCTAATTCCGGCTTCGGATTTGTCCGAGCAAATCTCAACCGCTGGCAAAGAAGCCTCGGGCACAGGCAATATGAAGCTATCGCTCAACGGTAGCCCAACGATTGGCACGCTAGATGGGGCGAATGTGGAAATTCGGGATCATGTTGGGGCTGACAACTTCTTTTTGTTCGGGCTAACCGCGGCCGAAGCGCAAGAACGGCGCGGCGATCATGGCTATGCGCGCCGTGCAATTGAAGCAAGCCCGCGGTTAAGCCGGGTGTTGGGGCAAATTGGTGAGGGCATTTTCTCGGGCGGTGATCGGCACCGCTATTCAGATATTTTGCACAACCTTTATGAGCATGACTACTTCCTTGTGAGTTGTGATTTTGACGACTACTTTGACACCCAACGCAAGGTTGATGCTGTTTACCAAGACGCTCGGCGATGGACGCGCATGGCGGCCGCCAATACGGCGGGCATGGGGTGGTTTTCCGCAGACCGGACTATTCGTGGTTATGCAGATGATATTTGGGGTGCAAAATCGGTGGCTTAAGCCACGCTACAATCAAGGCCCAGACTAAAAAGGATAAATGAATTGATCGACCAAATTGATGCAATGCAAATTGTTGAGGGTGGACATAGCGATCCGTTTTCTGTGCTGGGCCAACATAGTGTAGATGGCAAGCTAACCTTTCGGGTTTTCCACCCCGATGCAGACGCAATTGAAGTGCTGGACGCCAAAACTGGCCGCAAGGCGGCAAGTTTGGCCGCAGTGCCAGGTGCGCAGGGGCTATTTGTTGGCGTGGCCGAACGGCGCAAAAACCCGTTTGCCTACCGCCTCCATATCACCAATGGCCCCCATGAATGGGAGGCTGAAGACCCCTATCGTTTTGGCCCAGTATTGGGTGAGCTTGACGAACATCTGATCGCTGAAGGCGCGCATTTGGACCTGTGGAAGGTGCTGGGGGCGCATGTGATGGTGCATGATGGCGTGGCCGGAACGCATTTTGCGGTTTGGGCCCCCAATGCGCGGCGCGTATCGGTTATCGGGGATTTCAATGCTTGGGATGGGCGACGCAACCCGATGCGCCAGCGCGGCCGCACCGGCGTATGGGAAATATTCATGCCGGGGCTTGGCGATGGCGAAGCCTATAAATACGAATTGCTGGATGGCAGCGGCAATTTATTGCCCCAAAAAGCTGACCCGTTTGGCTTTGGATCTGAGCATCCGCCAAAAACCGCTTCGGTCGTGCGCCAGCTTGATGGCCATGTTTGGGCCGATGCGGGCTGGATAAGCAAACGCAGCGCGATGCAGCGCGTTGATCAGCCCATTTCGATTTACGAAGTGCATTTGGGCTCATGGCGCCGCGTCCCAGATGAGGGTAACCGCCCGCTTTCGTATTTTGAACTGGCTGCGCAGTTGGTTCAATACGCCAAAGATATGGGCTTTACGCATATTGAACTGATGCCGATCTCGGAATTTCCGTTTGACGGATCATGGGGGTATCAGCCGGTTGGATTGTTTGCACCCACAATCCGGCACGGCACGCTTGAAGAATTTCGCGCCTTTGTGGAAGCGTGCCACGCCGCCGAATTGGGGTTGATCCTCGATTGGGTGCCAGGCCATTTCCCCGAAGACGCGCATGGGCTTGGCAAGTTTGATGGCACACCGCTTTATGAACATGCAGACCGTAAGGAAGGGTTCCACCCAGATTGGAATACTCTGGTTTACAATTATGGCCGGGCCGAGGTTTCAAACTACCTTGTCGCCAATGCGCTGTATTGGCTGCGCGAACATCATATTGATGGGCTGCGCGTCGATGCGGTCGCCTCAATGCTGTATCGGGATTATTCGCGCGAAGATGGTGAATGGGTTCCCAACAAGGATGGCGGGCGCGAAAACTTAGAGGCGATAGCCTTTTTGCAACGCACCAACACGGTGGCTTATGGTGCCGTGCCGGGGATTATGACGATCGCCGAGGAATCCACAGCCTTTCCCGGTGTTTCCGCACCGGTTGACCATAATGGCCTAGGTTTTGGGTTCAAATGGAACATGGGTTGGATGAATGACACGCTGTCATACATGGAAGAAGACCCGATCAACCGTAAATATCACCACAATAAAATGACCTTCGGGTTGCATTATGCCTTTACCGAAAATTTTGTGCTACCGATCAGCCATGATGAAGTGGTGCATGGCAAAGGCTCAATGATTGATAAAATGCCGGGGCAGGGCGCGGATAAATTTGCCAATCTGCGGGCCTATTACGGCTATATGTGGGGGCATCCGGGCAAAAAACTGCTGTTTATGGGATGTGAATTTGCCCAAGGGGTTGAATGGAACCATGATTCCAGCCTTGATTGGCATTTGCTCGACACCCCCCTTCATGCGGGCATGCAGCGCCTTGTGCGGGATTTGAACACCTATATGCGCGGCGCACCGGCACTATATGCGCTTGATAGCAAACCCGCCGGGTTTGAGTGGATTGAGGGTGGTGCATCTGAAGAGTCAATTCTGGCTTGGGTGCGCAGGGGCAATGACGGTGCGCCACCGGTTTTGGTGGTCAGCAACTTCACCCCGGTCGAACGCAGCGCGCGGCGCATTGGTGTGCCGCAAGCTGGTCACTGGATCGAAAAGCTAAACACCGATGCGACGCAGTATGGTGGCGGCAATCGCGGCAATATGGGCGGTGTTAGCAGCGAGCAGGTTGCGGCCTCGGGCCGCGCCAATTCAATTTTATTGACCTTACCACCCCTTTCGACGTTATTTTTTGAGTTAGAGTCGAAGGCTTAAACGACATCCTTAGCCCGTAAATGGAGGACGACCGATGAACAGAGAATCTCAGCGCATTGCACAACAATCAATGGCCTTTGTTTTGGCCGGTGGGCGGGGTAGCCGTTTGTATGAACTCACCGATATTCGCGCCAAACCGGCGATGTATTTCGGCGGTAAAAGCAGAATTATCGACTTTGCCCTGTCCAACGCCGTTAATTCCGGCATTCGGCGCATTGGGGTCGCAACGCAATATAAGGCGCATTCATTGATCCGCCATTTGCAGCGCGGTTGGAGCTTTTTTCGTGCAGAGCGCAATGAATCGCTCGATATTCTGCCCGCATCACAACAAATGGGCAACGAAAACTGGTATAAAGGCACGGCCGATGCTGTGGCGCAAAACATTGATATTATTCGCGGTTACGGCCCTAAATACATCATCATTTTGGCGGGCGACCACATTTACAAACAAGACTATTCGCTGATGATTCAACACCATGTAGATAGCGGCGCCGATGTCACCGTTGGCTGCATTGAGGTGCCGCGGATGGAGGCGACTGGGTTTGGCGTAATGAAGGTTGGCGATGCAGATCGCATTTTGGATTTTGTTGAAAAGCCGGCCGATCCGCCTGCCATGCCCGGCCACCCGGATATGGCTCTGGCCAGCATGGGCATTTATGTTTTTGAAACCGAATATTTGTTTGGTTTGCTGGAAAAAGACGCTGCCAACCCGAATTCCATGCATGATTTTGGCGGCGATATCATCCCTGACATCGTGAAAAACGGCAAAGCCATTGCGCATCCGTTCAGCCGGTCCTGCGTGCGTTCGGGGCTTGAAGAAAAGCCATATTGGCGTGATGTTGGCACGGTTGATGCGTTCTGGCAGGCCAATGTTGACCTGACAGATTTCCGACCGGAGCTTGACCTTTACGACAATGATTGGCCGATTTGGACCTATTCTGAATTAACCGCCCCGGCAAAATTTATTCATAACGAAGAGGGTCGCCGTGGGCATGCAGTGTCTTCAATGGTGTCGGGCGGGTGCATCATCTCAGGCTCAAAACTATACCAATGCTTGTTGTTTACAGGCGTGCGCACGCATTCCTTTGCCGAACTTAACGGCGTGGTTGCAATGCCCTATGCCGAATTTATGCGTAATGTGCGCATCACGAATGCAGTCATCGATAGGGGTGTGGTTATTCCTGAAGGGCTGGTTGTGGGTGAAGACCCAGAATCGGATGCCAAGCGGTTTCGTCGCACGGAAAGCGGGATTTGCCTGATCACCCAGCCAATGATTGATAGGCTGGAGCTGTAATATGAACCTGCTTTTCGTCGCCTCAGAATGCGCGCCCTTCATCAAGACGGGTGGCTTGGCTGATGTGATCGGTGCTGTGCCAAAATCGCTGGCTGAAGCGGGGGTTGGCGTTAAGGTGCTGATCCCGGCCTATCCGGCCTTGGCGGCATTGGTTGCTGGCGGCGAAACGGTTGTAAGTTTTGACAACCTGTTTGGCGGGCCGGGGCGCGTTGTGGCGGTGCAGGCTGAAGGTTTGGACATATTGCTGCTTGAGGCCGCGCATTTGTATAACCGGCCCGGCAATATTTATTTGGGGCCAAATGGGCAGGATTGGCCCGATAATGGCCTGCGCTTTGCAGCCTTGTCCTTTGCCGGTGCGCATATTGCGCAGCATGGGCTTGGCGCATGGCGGCCCGATGTTGTGAATGCGCATGATTGGCAGGCCGGGCTTGTGCCGGTTTACCTGCGCCAAAGTGGCGCCCAAACACCGCCCGTTGTAATGACGATCCACAATATCGCGTTCCAAGGGTTGTTTGATGCTAGCCAGATGACAGCGCTGGGCCTGCACAGCACGCTATTTACCCCAAGCGGGTATGAATACTTTGGTAAAATCGGCTTTTTGAAGGCGGGCTTGGCGCTGGCTGAAAAAATCACCACAGTTAGCCCCACCTATGCGACTGAGTTGTTAACGCCCGAATTTGGCATGGGTTTGGACGGACTGCTGCGCGCTCGCCAACAAGACCTTGTCGGTATTCTGAATGGCATTGATTTGGATATTTGGTCACCAGGCGCCGACCCTTATCTTGTTTCGCCTTATTCTACGCGCAGCCTAAAGGGCAAAGCGGCCAATCGGGCTGAGGTTGAGACGCGTTTTGGGCTGGTTCCGGGCAATGGTCCCTTGTTTTGCGTGATCAGTCGTCTGACCTTACAAAAAGGGCTGGATATGCTGTTGGAATGCCTGCCGGTGCTGGTTGGCCAAGGCGGCAGGCTGGCCGTGCTTGGCTCAGGTGACCCAGCATTGGAACGCGCGTTTATTGACGCTTCAGCCCGGTATTCAGGCGCGGTCGGCACAATCATCGGTTATGACGAACCCTTGTCGCATTTGTTACAAGGCGGCAGTGACGCTATTTTGATTCCATCGCGGTTTGAACCTTGCGGGTTAACCCAGCTTTATGGGCTGCAATATGGCACGCTGCCCGTTGTTGCGCGCACAGGTGGGCTGGCGGATACAATAATAGATGCAAATGCGGCCGCCTTGCTGGCCAATTGCGCAACCGGCATTCAGTTTACGCCGATCAACAGCACCATGTTGGGCAATGCCATTGCGCGGGCATGCGCGCTCTATAAACAACCCAAAATTTGGGAGGCGATGATGCGCCGCGCAATGCGCCATCCGGTGGGTTGGGATCTGTCGGCCATGGCCTATCTGAATGTCTATCGCGCCGCAGTTGAAGGGCACGCATAGCCAAAATGACAAACTATCGAATTTCAAGCGGAAGTCCGCAGCGTCTTGGTGCGCATTATCTAGGTGGCGGCGTTAACTTCGCGGTGTTCTCTGAGAATGCCACAAAGATTGAGCTATGTCTGTTTTCAGATGACGGTAACCAAGAAGTTGAGCGCATCGAACTGCCCGAGCGCACCGGGCCAATTTGGCATGGTTTTGTCGAAGGGCTGCCAATCGGCACATTGTATGGCTATCGTGCGCATGGGTTATATGCGCCCGAGCTGGGCCATCGGTTTAACGCCAATAAACTGCTGATGGACCCATATAGCCGCGAATTTTCTGGCGACTGGGCCAGTGATCCGGCGATTTTAGGTTTTGATGAGGCTGCGACTGAGGCTGATTTGTCGTTCAATGAAATCGATAGCGCGCCATTTGTGCCTAAATCGGTCGTTTCAGACCCTAGCCTGTTTGAAGGGCTGCACCCCTTGCGGCAGGGTAACCCGCAAACCGATCTAATTTATGAGGCGCACCCAAAGGGCTTAACACAAACCAACCAAGCCGTGGCGGAACCCTTGCGCGGCACCTATGAGGGCCTTGCATCTGAACCGCTGCTTGAACACCTCAAGGCGCTTGGGGTGCGGGCGGTTGAACTGTTGCCCGTGCATAGTTTTATGGATGATAGTTTTTTGGTCAAACGGGGCCTGCGCAATTACTGGGGCTATAACTCAATTGGGTTTTTCGCCGCTGAACCGCGCTATTTTGGCCCTAATGGTATTCGCGGCTTTCGCCAAATGGTGCAGCGCTTCCATGATGCCGGAATCGAGGTTATTTTGGATGTGGTGTATAACCACACTGCCGAAGGCGACCAACGCGGCCCGACGCTTTCGTTCAGAGGGCTGGACAATGCGTCTTATTATCGGCTGATCGCGGGCCAGCCACGCTATTATGTCAACGATACAGGCTGCGGGAACACGCTTAATGTTTCGCACCCCTATGTGTTGCGCATGGTGTTGGATAGCCTGCGTTTCTGGGTAGAATGTATGGGGATTGATGGATTTCGGTTTGACCTTGCCACCACATTGGGCCGCGAAAACCATGGGTTTGAGCCGAATGGCGGGTTTTTTGATGCGCTACGCCAAGACCCGGTGCTTTCACAAACGCGGTTGATTGCTGAGCCTTGGGATATTGGCCCCGGCGGTTACCGCTTGGGGGAATTCCCGCATGAGTTTTCTGAATGGAATGACAGTTACCGCGACACTGTGCGCCGCTATTGGCGCGGCGATGCCCATAGCACGCAAGAGCTTGGTGCGCGGCTGCTAGGGTCTGCTGATAAGTTTGATACGGGCGGGCGGCGCAGTTCGGCATCTGTCAATTTTATCGCGTCGCATGATGGGTTTACGCTGGCAGACACCACCCGCTATGCCAAGCGCCATAACGAAGCCAATACCGAGAATAACCGTGACGGGCACCACGGAAATTACAGCGATAATTGCGGTGTTGAAGGGGCAAGTGATGACGCCGAAATTATTGCGCGGCGGACGCGGCGGCAGCGCAATATGTTGGCCACATTGTTCTTATCGCAAGGTACGCCGATGTTGCTGGCGGGGGACGAATTTTCCAACACGCAACACGGCAATAACAACGCCTATTGCCAAGACAATGAGATTGGCTGGTTAAATTGGAACGATGCTGACTTGGAAATGCAGGCTTTTGTGCAAGCTCTTTCAACATTCCGCCAAAACCATATAGCCCTGCGCCAAAGCCGCTTTTTGCATGGCGGGTTGCGCCGCAATGATGGCTTGGCCGATGTGAGTTGGACCAATTTTAAGGGCGACGCGCTGGAGTGGCGCGACCCTGCCTTGGCAAATTTCTGCCTAACATTGCGCTGTTCAGCCGAAGCGCCCGACTTCATGCCTGACAGCGATGTTGTGTTCATTGCGTTCAACCGGCGCAATGAGGCTGAACAGGCTGTCCTACCTATCACCCCCCAAGGCCAGTGCTGGATACGCGCCATTGATACTGACCAAGCTGCACAGCAGGCGCGCGCTGAACATGGAGGCAATCCAATGATCAAAGGACGTTCGCTTGTTGCTTTTGTGCTCACAAGTGCAACTGATGCAGCATGATTGTTGATCCGGGTTGGAAATGAAGCGAATATGATCTGGCACCAAAATTGGCCGTCAAAATAAGGGAAAACCAGATGGATACCGTGACTATCCCCACCAGCCCGATTGATGGGCAAAAACCCGGAACCTCTGGTTTGCGAAAAAAAACCAGGGTGTTTATGCAGCCCGGTTATTTGGAGAACTTTGTTCAGGCCACGTTTGATGCCATTGGCGGCGGCGAAGGTAAGGTTTTTGTTGTGGGTGGCGATGGGCGCTATTTTAACAAGCAGGCCATTCAAACCATTCTGAAAATGGCGGCTGGCAATGGCGCAGCGCAGGTGATTGTTGGCCAAAACGGCATTCTGTCCACGCCAGCGGCCTCGCATTTGATCCGGTTAAATAAGGCCGATGGCGGGTTCATTCTTTCGGCCAGCCATAACCCCGGCGGCATAGATGAAGATTTTGGTGTTAAGTTTAACGCCGCCAATGGTGGGCCAGCACCCGAGGGGCTAACGGCCAATATTTATGAGGCGACAACCACAATTGTAGCCTACAAAACTGTGACGGCGGATGATTTGAACCTAGGCACAAATGGTGAAACCGCCATTGGCAACATGCGCGTTCGGGTTGTTGATCCGGTTGAAGACTATCAAGCGCTCATGGAAACACTGTTTGATTTTGATGCGATCCGCAGCCTGTTTGCGGGTGGATTTACGATGCAGTTTGACGCGATGCACGCCGTAACTGGCCCCTATGCGACGGCCATTCTTGAAGGCACGCTAGGGGCCGCCAAAGGCACCGTTGTGAACGGTGTGCCGCTTGAGGATTTTGGCCAAGGCCATCCTGACCCGAACCCTATTTGGGCAAAGCCACTGATGGATTTAATGATGTCTGATGCCGCTCCCGATTTGGGTGCAGCATCCGACGGTGACGGTGATCGTAATATGATCGTGGGGCGCGGTGCCTATGTCACCCCGTCTGACAGCCTTGCGATATTGGCCGCGAATGCGCATTTAGCACCGGCCTATAAGGCCGGGCTGGTGGGCATTGCGCGTTCAATGCCCACCAGCGTGGCCAGCGATAGGGTGGCCGAAAAGCTGGGCATTGAGGCTTATGAAACGCCGACCGGTTGGAAGTTTTTTGGTAACCTTTTGGATGCTGGCAAGGTGACGATATGCGGCGAGGAAAGCGCTGGCACAGGATCAGACCATCTGCGTGAAAAAGACGGGCTTTGGGCGGTGTTGTTATGGCTCAATATTTTGGCGGTTCGCAAACAGTCGGTCGCTGAAATTGTGCAAGCGCATTGGGCTGAATTTGGTCGCGATTATTATTCGCGCTACGACTATGAAAATGTGCCAACTGAACAGGCCAATGCGCTTATAGGCGGGCTGCGGGCCAAGCTGGATGGGCTGGTAGGGCAGGCCGTGAACGGGCTCAGCGTAACATTGGCGGATGAATTTTCGTATCTTGATCCGGTTGATGGCTCAATCAGCAATAACCAAGGCTTGCGCATTGCGTTTTCCGGTGGCGCCCGCGCAGTGTTTCGGCTTTCGGGAACGGGCACAGAGGGTGCAACGCTGCGGCTATACCTAGAGCAGTATTCGGGGATGGGTGGCGACATAGGCAAAGATACGCAAGCAGCACTGGAACAGGTTCGAAATGCAGCGCAAATGATCTCTGATATGGCCACAAATATCGGACGCATTGAACCGGACGTGATTACATAGGCGCTTCAAGCGATAATTTTGCACATAAAGGTTGTATCAACCATTAGCCATTTTTTTTGCGGAAGGCGATGTAAACGCAAATTGGCAATGCCGATTTCTCAATTTGTGGCGCGCGTTTACTTGGGGTTTTCGTAGAAAACTGTGTGAAAACAATCGTTTGGTGCATTTCGGTTGTCATGTTTAACCTTAGGGATGAATAGTAAAATTGGGTCTTTGCCCAAAGTATCAGTACCCAGCGGCGGCGGCGCAATGCGCGCAATCGGCGAGTCGTTTTCGCAAAACGAATTTACCGGCACAGCCGGGCTAAGCATTCCAATTCATGCCACCCCTTGCCGTAGGCATCAGCCCGAACTGGCGCTTTCGTACAGTTCAGGGGCGGCAGTGGCCTGTTCGGGCTGGGCTTTGATGTTTCCATCCCAAAAATTTCACGCCGCACTGAAAAGGGCATTCCGCGCTACGATGGCAATGATCGTTTTGCACTTTGAGAGGCTTTGTTGCACAAATAGTCTGTAGCAGGGATTCATGTTGCGAATCCAACATGGTAGCTGGCGTTCATGAGCAAACCTATCCCCCCGACTTACCGCACGAAGAACTGGCCTGTGTATAACAAGGCCCTTAAAGATCGCGGGTCTTTAACGATTTGGTTCAACCCAGAGGTTACGTGGCAAGCTGCGCCGACAGGCAAACGGGGCCGCCAGCCACGCTACAGCGATGCGGCGATCCAAGCCTGTCTCACGTTGAAAGTGCTGTTCGGAATGCCTTTGAGGCAGGCGACGGGCTTTGTGGAAAGCTGTTGAAGTTGGTCAACCTTGACTGGGAGGTCCCGGACTTCAGCACGTTATGTCGTCGTCAGAAAACGCTGTCGGTTGCCATCCCGTATCAGGGCTCAAAAGGCCCGTTAAACCTCCTTATCGACAGTACCGGCATCAAAGTTGAGGGCGAAGGTGAGTGGAACGCTCGCAAGCATGGCGGACCAAAACGTCGGTTGTGGCGCAAGATACATATCGGGATTGATGAAGAAACGTTGGAGATACGCGCGGTCGAAGTGACCAGTAGCAACATTGGAGACCCACCCATGTTGCCCAACCTTCTCGGTCAGATCGCACCAGATCAGAAGATCGGCAGTGTCACAGCAGATGGGGCGTATGACACCCGCAAATGCCATGATGCAATTGCTGCCCGCAATGCCCGTGCTGTCATACCGCCACGCAAGAATGCCAAGCTATGGAAACCGGATACGCTGGGGGCCAGAGCCCGAAACGAAGCGGTACAGTCCTCAAAGGATCTCGGCCGCGCCCAATGGCGTCGCTTGAGCGGATACCACCGCAGGAGTCGCGTCGAGACAAAGATGCATTGTATGAAACTACTCGGTCAGCGACTTGCCGCGCGGGACTTCGATCGGCAGGTTGCGGAGATTCAAATTCGCGCCGCCATCCTCAATGGCTTTACAGCTCTTGGCATTCCCCAAACAGTGGCTGTAGGCTAAATCCGTTCGGGGTAAGGGGAAGTCCAGCCTCAGACCAATTTGTGCAACAAAGCCGGCTGCTGTGGAAGTATTTGAAGGGACCCCGTTTTATCATGGACGGATGCTACGAAACCGCCCTGCCCATCTCA
>Ga0105055_10009684_pt1 | contig 12256 bp, 14 predicted proteins | sample BON03_FD_78090 | JGI IMG/M metagenome (GOLD analysis project Ga0105055, IMG submission 78090) | Freshwater microbial communities from Lake Bonney liftoff mats and glacier meltwater in Antarctica - BON-03 | ecosystem: Environmental > Aquatic > Freshwater > Ice > Glacier meltwater | place: Lake...
GAACTGTCACACCGTGCCGGGCCTACTGTGACACTTCGACCCGAAATTCGGAGCGAGCGTCGCGCTGGACGCAATCCCGGCTCCGAATTTCGGGTTCAGGTCAGGGGTCGCAGCACTTCGACATGAAGCGGTCGAGGTCGACCATCACGCGGGTGATCTTGCCGGCTGCCACCAGGCCACCCGGATCGGAAGCCGACACGGTGAACTTCAGACGTCGGCCGTCGATCTTCTCGAGCACCGCCTCGGCGACGACCTCGGCGCCGACCGGTGTGGGCTGGAGGTGGTCGAACTGAATTCGCATGCCGACCGAGGTGATGCCCTCGCCGAGGGCGTTGCTGATCGCATTGCAACAGGCCTCCTCGCAGAGAGCGACGAGCCGAGGAGAGCCGAGGACCTCCACGATGCCCGAGCCGAGTGCCAGCGCGGTGTCGGCCTCGGTGACCACGAGCTTGGCGTCGCCACGCATGCCTGTTTCGAGATTCACCTCCACGACGCTAACAAGGTCGCGCGTTCGAGCGTCGTGACACCTGCGGCCCGTCATCGCGCCGTGGCTTGCTCGACATGCGCCCGGCGCATCTCGAACGTAGGCTCGACGAGGTGATCGACAGTGACGTCCTGCAACGAGTACTCGCCGGCGCCGTCAGCGGAGGAGCCGAGTTCGCCGAGGTGTACGCCGAGGACAAACGGTCGACCTCCGCCGGGCTCGACGACGGGCGGATCGAGCAGGTGTCGAGTGGGCGCGATCGCGGTGCCGGCATCCGTGTCGTCGCCGGCGACACCACCGGGTTCGCCTACACCTCCGACCTGTCCGAGACCGGGCTCACGGTGGCCGCGTCGGCTGCGGCCGCGGCCGCAAGACAGGGCGGCGGTGGTGCTCGCACCATTGCGCTCACGCCGTCGGCGCCGCACCGGCCGAACACCATCGAACGCGACCCCGACTCCGTCGCCAAGGCTCTCAAGGTCGAGTTGCTCGAACGCATGAACGAGGCCGCCCGATCGTTCGGCCCCGAGATCGTCCAGGTGTCTGCTGGCTATGGCGACAGTCGCAAGCAGGTGCTGGTGGCCAACACCGATGGGGTGCTCTCGAACGACGAGATCGTGCGCACGCTGCTGCGCGTCAGCGCCGTGGCCGACGGCGACACCGGCATGCAGACCGGTTACCAGTCGATGGGGCACACGGTCGGCTTCGAGATCTTCGACGAGGTCGACGTCGAGGAACTCGCTCGCGAGGCAGCCCGTCAGGCGATCACCAAACTGCGGGCCCGTCCCGCGCCGTCAGGGTCGATGCCGGTGGTCATCAAGCACGGCACCGGAGGTGTGTTGTTCCACGAGGCGTGCGGGCACGGACTCGAGGCCGACCACATCCAGAAAGACGCGAGCGTCTACGCCGGCAAGGTCGGCCAGCAGGTGGCATCGCCACTGGTCACGCTCATCGACGACGGCACCATGCCGGGCGAGTGGGGCACGCTCGGATTCGACGACGAGGGCCACATCACCCAGCGCAACGTGCTGATCGAAGACGGCATCCTCACCGACTACATGTGGGACTACCTACGTGCTCGCAAGGACAGCCGACCGCAGTCGGGTAACGGCCGGCGTCAGAGCTATCAGCACCTACCGATGGTGCGGATGACGAACACGTTCGTGCTCGATGGACCCGATGATCCGGACGACATCATCTCCTCCACTCCCAACGGGGTCTATGTCGCCAAGCTCGGTGGCGGGTCGGTGAACACGGCGTCGGGCGACTTCGTGTTCGGCATGACCGAGGCGTACCTGATCGAGAACGGCGAGATCACCGAACCGTTGCGCGACGGCAACCTGATCGGCAATGGGCCGAAGGTGCTGCAGGACATCGACATGCTTGGCAACGACTTCGCCATGGGCAGCCCGGGCACCTGTGGCAAAGACGGCCAGGGTGTGCCCGTCGGCGACGGCCAGCCGACGCTGCGCGTGAAGTCGCTCACCGTCGGCGGCACTGCATGAGCGGGTTCGAGAGCGAACTGCAAGCGGTCGCCGACCGGGTGGTCGAGCAAGCGGCGACCGGCGAACAGATCGAGGCGTTCGTCGCCCGCGGCGGCGAGACTGAAGTGCGAATCTACCAGGGCGACGTCGAGCACTTCGTGTCGGCCCAGAGTGAAGGCATCGGCATCCGGGTGATCCGTGACGGCCGCACCGGCTTCGCGTACGCCGGCACACTCGACGAGGACGCCATCCGTGAGGTGCTCGCCGAGGCTCGTGACAACGTGCAGTTCGGCACGGTCGACGAGTGGGCAGCGCTGGCCGAACCCGATGGCGTCGCGGTCACCGAGCAGACGCTCTGGAACGACGAACTGGCCGACTACCCGACCGACCGCAAGATCGACCTCGCGAAGGAGCTCGAGAAGCTCGCATCCGGCGCCGATCCGAGGGTGCGCGTCGACGACTCGAACTACGCCGATGCGTACGGCGAGTCGGCGGTGGCTTCGACTACCGGCATCCGGATGTCGGGTCGCGAGAACGGGTGCTACGTGTCGTTGTCGACACTGGCCGACGAGGGCGACGGCGACGACGCCGAGACCCAGACCGGGTTCGGATTCTCCGTCGGCCGCTCGCCCGACGAGTTCGATCTCGATCGGGCGGCGCGCGAGGCCGTCGATCGAGCCACCCGTCTCCTGGGGGCAACGCAGCCTGCGAGCAAGCGGCTCACCGTGGTGCTCGATCCGTACGTGACTGCCCAGTTCATCGGGGTGATCTCCTCGACCCTCAACGGTGAGGCCGTTGTGAAGGGTCGTTCGCTGTTCCGTGACCGCATCGGCGAAACCGTCGCCTCGCCACTGTTCACGATGGTCGACGACCCGACCAACCCCAAGGCGTACACCGCCACCGACGTCGACGGCGAGGGTCTCGCCGCCCGCCGCAACGTGCTGATCGAAGACGGTGTGCTGCGCCAGTTCGTGCACAACTCGTACTCCGCTCGTCGTGCCGGCACGGTGTCCACGGGCAATGCGACCCGTGGCGGCTTCGCCGGTACGCCAGGCGTCGGCTGCCTCGCCCTGTCGCTCGTACCCGGCACGCGTACCCAGGAGGATCTGATCGCCGACGTCGACGACGGGCTGCTGGTGCAGCAGATGCAGGGTCTGCACTCGGGTGTGAACCCGATCAGCGGCGACTTCTCCACCGGCGCCGCCGGCCTGCTGATCTCCAACGGCACCGTCGGAGCACCGGTGCGCGAGATCACCATAGCGTCCACGCTGCAGCGGATGTTGCTCGACATCGTCGAGATCGGCGGCGACCTCGAGTGGCTGCCGATGCGTTCCGCAGGGATGAGCCTCGTGATCCGCGACGTCACCATGTCGGGCTCCTGAGGCAGTCGAGTCGACCGATGGTGGCAGCGTCGCCCGAGGCGATCGCCCGACACGCTCATCTCGGTGAGCTGCAGCGGGCTGGGAGGGTCCGCGTCGACCTGCACACCCACACGATGTGGAGCGGCGATTCGACCACGACCCCCGACGAGTTCGCCGCCGCTGTGGAAGCCAGCGGGCTCGATGTGGTGTGCATCACCGACCACAACGCCATCGATGGCGCGGTCGAGTTGCGCGATCGGTTGGCCTGCCGGGTGATCGTCGGCGAGGAATTGCGCACCGCAGCAGGCGAGATCATCGGACTGTTCCTCACCGAACGGGTGCCGATGGGAAGCTCGCATGTCGACGCGGCCAAGGCGATCCGCGACCAGGGGGGCGTGGTGTACATCCCGCATCCGTTCGACCCGATGCGGCGCAACATGAACGAAGCGGCGCTGTACGAGTTGGCCGAAGCCGATCTGATCGACGTCGTCGAAGTCTTCAACGCGAAGACGTCATTGGCGAGCCTCAACCGGCGAGCGGCCGAGTTCGCCGCCGAGTTCGGCATCGTCGGCGGTGCCGGCAGCGACGGTCACGTTTCCGATGCGCTCGGCGCCGCCTTCGTGGAGATGGTCGATTTCTATTCGCCGATGGAGTTCCTGGCGTCGCTGGCGTCGGCCGACGTGATCGGCAACCACTGGGACGAACCCCGCGCCTGGACTCCCCGTATCGTCCCCAGCGTCAAAACAGGGGTCAGACCCGCGTTGTGACAACTCCGGCTGCCGGCTCGGACCGGTGGCGGATTACATCGCCGGTCCGACCCCTGTTGTAATCGTCGGTTCGGCCGAGTTGGGGTGTAGACAGGTCGACCGTGCCGATCTATCAGGCGATCATCCTCGGAATCGTGCAGGGGCTCTCGGAGTTCCTGCCGATCTCGTCCAGCGGACATCTCCTGCTCGTGCCGTGGCTGGCCGGCTGGCAGGAACTCGACCCGTCGATCAAGAAGTCGTTCGACGTCGCGCTACACCTCGGCACGCTCGTGGCTGTCGTCGGCTACTTCCGGCGCGACGTGACCACCTACGTGGTCGAGGGCACCAAGCTGGTGTTCGCCCGCAAGGTGCCGCCGACCGCCGACGGCAAGCTGGCATGGCTGTTCGTGCTGGCGACGCTTCCGGCAGCGGCGGTCGGCGCGTTGTTCGAGGACCAGATCGACAGTCGACTCGGCACGCCCACGATCATCGCGATCTCGCTGATCGGGTTCGGCATCCTGCTCGCGATCGCCGACCGCACTGTGGGGCGCCGCAAGGTCGGCGAGTTCCGTGCCAGGGACGCGCTGCTCGTCGGAGCGGCGCAAGCGTTGGCCCTCAACCCGGGTACCTCCCGGTCCGGGATCACGATGACGGCCGCCCGGTTCCTGGGCTTCGACCGCGAGGCAGCGGTGCGGATCAGCTTTGTGATGTCGATACCGGTGATCTTCGGTGCCGTCGTGTTCAAGTTCGCCGGGATGATCGCCGACGGCATCCCTGATGGGCTGCTCGTGCCACTGATCGTCGGCATCATCACCTCGGGTCTGTCGGGTTGGCTTGCCGTGTGGGGCACGCTGCGGATCGTTCGCACCCGCAGCTTCATGCCCTTCGTGATCTACCGCATCGCACTCGGCGTGGTCGTACTGGTCGTCGTCGCCACCGGCATTCGTTGATCGGTTCGATCACGGGAGGTAGAGCAGGCTGGCGATGCCTTGCTGGGCGGCGGCTGCGACGGTGGGACCGTCGAGTTCGCTGACCGCCACGAAGATCACGTCGTCGACGATGGCAGTCACTCGCGCTCCATCGGCCAGCACCAGACCGTCGGCGGTCACCTGGACGTCGAGTCCGACGGCGACGTCGCGGGCGAGCGGATCGGACAGCGCAACGACCACGGTGCCGGGCTCGGCCAACGATGCGGGCCCGACATTGCCGGCGACGTCGAGCGTGGTGAGCACCTCGCCGGTGGCGACTCGTTGGCGAATCGAACCGGTCTCGGGGACCTCGCTGAGTGCATCGACGGGAAGCGCCGCGAGCGGAAGCTCGACGAGTTCGGCCACGATTTGATCGCCGGGCTCGAGCTGGCGGCTGGCGACGAGCACGGTCCGTGTGGCGCCCCAGCTGTCGCGTTCGGCGGCGATGGAGGCCACCTCACTGCGCATGGCCGCGGCGGCGAGGAAGGCGAGTGTGGCCACGACGACCCAGTAGATCCAGGGGCGTCGGGCAAGAGCCAGCCGGGCTCGGGCCGCGACGTGCATTGGTGTCTCCTCGGATCGGTGGACGATCGGAGGGAGTCGGTCTGACTCGACGCTATCGACGAGGGGGCGAGATCGTCAGTCGCTCGACGATGACTTCGACGATGAGCCGGAAGAACTCGAACCGCCGGAGCCGCTGGTGGAACTCGAACTGTCAGATTTCGTGGCGGATGACGACCCGCTCGACGAGCCACTGTCGGAACTCGACGAGGTGGAGCTCGTCGAGTCTTTCGACGCTTTCGAGTCGCCCGAATCCTTGCTGCCCGACTCTTTGCCACCCGACTCTTTGCCACCCGACGACGGCGTCGCCGACTTCTTGCCGCGGTTGTCGGTCTTGAAGAACCCGGAACCCTTGAAGGTGACCCCGACAGGGGTGAAGACCTTCTTGACGGGCCGGACCTCACCGGAGTCGGGGTGGGCGATCTCGGTGAGGTTGTCGTCGTGGAAACCCTGTTGGACTTCGATGGTCTCACCGGTCTCGACGAACTTGTACACGTAGGTTGGCATTGGACGTTGGAGGATATCGTCCGAGCCATGCAGGTCCGCAGTGCTGTCATTCCCGCGGCTGGTCTCGGAACTCGATTCCTTCCGGCCACCAAGGCCGTCCCGAAGGAGTTGTTCCCCATCGGTGACCAGCCGGCGATCCAGATCGTGATCGACGAAGCGCTCGGCGCCGGCTGCGATCACATCGTGATCGTGAGCAGCCGATCCAAGCCCGCCATCGACGCCTACTTCGCGCCGGACGAAGCGATGCTCGACGCGCTCGAAGCCAAGGGCAAGTCCGAGACGGCTGAGCGCCTACGCTCGATCGGGCGCGACTGGCGTGTCGACATCGTGTACCAGGACAACCCGAAGGGCCTCGGCCACGCCGTTGGCTGCGCCCGTGAGGCGGTCGGCAACGAACCGTTCGCCGTGCTGCTGCCCGACGAGTTGATGTCGAGCTCCGCGTTGCTGGCCCAGATGAACGGTGTGTGCGCAGCCACCGGCGGCAGCGTCGTGGCCGTCGTGAACGTTCCTCGCGACCAGGTCAGCTCGTACGGGGTGATCGATCCGGCCGGCGAACTGACGCACGACGGTGTGATCCCGGTGAAGAATCTCGTCGAGAAGCCGTCGCCTGAAGATGCCCCAAGCAACTTCATCCTCACCGGCCGCTACGTCCTCACGGCCGACGCGTGGGATGACATCGCCGCATTGACGCCCGGTAGCGGTGGCGAGTTGCAGCTCACCGACGCTCTCCGGGCGCAGGCTGCTCGTGCGCCGTTCCATGCGGTGGTCGCCGACGAGAGCCGTCTCGACACCGGCACACCGCTCGGGTTCCTCACTGCGTCGATCGAACTCGGGTTGGCAAACCGCGAACTCGGGCCCGATCTCCGCGAGTTCCTGCGGAACCTCCATCTCTGAACGAAGGGCCACATCGCGGGTCTGACCCCTGATGTCATCGAGTCAGAGGCGGCGGAACGTGTCGGGTTCGTCGTGGACCAACCCGTACTCGTCGACGTCGAACTCGGTGATCTCACCGTTGTCCAGGTTCGTTCGCCGGAATCGACGGGCGGTGAGCCGTTCGTAACGCTGCCGGACGGGCACCACGCCGAGCGCGTCGATATCGATCGTCGCAGCGACCACATCGGCGCTGGCGCCCACGTCGAGCTTGAGTCGGCGGATGGGGATCGAGTTGGTGAACGGGGTGACTGCGAGGTCGACGTCGGTACAGCCTGCGAGGTCGTGGCGGTGGTCGCCGTTCATCTCACCCCAGCGGCCCGTGCCGTCGGCACCGAGCCACAGGTCGGGCTCGTCGAGATCGCGGAACAACAGGAACTGACGAATCTGCCAGGTGGCCGACAGCCGCAGCACGTAGGTGACAGCCTCCCGGCCGACTTCGCCGGTGGCGGTCCAGCCTTCGTTCTCCCAGCGCAGCGTGAGGGTTTCGAGGTGCTCGTGGTCCCACGTGCGCCAGCGTGCGGTGTAGCCGTCGGACGGAAAGGCGGTCAGCACATCGGACACGATCACAGAGGCTAGGGGTACCGGCTCGGCGGGCCCTGCGGTACCTTGCCTACGTGACCCCATTGGAGGACGCTCAGGCGTTCGTACTCGAATCCTGCCCGCCGCTCGATGCCGTCGAGGCCGACCGCGAGGTGGCCGCCGGGCTGGTGCTCGCAACGCCGATCGTTGCCGACGAGGTGGTGCCGCCGTTCGACAACAGCGCGGTCGATGGCTACGCCGTGCGTGCCGCAGACGTGGCGAGGGTCCCGGTGGAGTTGCGCGTGGTCGGCGAACTCGCGGCGGGTGCCGCACCGACGGTGGTGGTCGGCGCTGGTGAGGCGATCAGGATCATGACCGGCGCACCGATGCCAGAAGGCGCAGACGCCGTGGTGATGGTCGAAGACTCCGAACGCCTCGGTGACCACGCCGTGCGCCTCACCCGGTCGGTGCCGCCTGGCGCAGCCATCCGAGGCGCCGGCGATGACGTGCGCATCGGCGACGAACTGTTCGCAGCCGGCACCACGATCACGCCGGCAGTTGCTGCTGTACTCGCCAGCGTGAACGCCGCCCGAGTGCACGTGTACCCGCGAGCTCGGGTAGCGGTGCTGTCCACCGGCGATGAGTTGGTCGACGACGGCTCACCGTTGGAGATGGGCCAGATCCGTGAGAGCAACAAGACCATGCTCGCCGCCCTCTTGGCCGAGGCTGGGTGTGACGTCGTCGATCTCGGCGTGGTGCGCGACGACGAGGCCGAGTTGGAGCGCGTACTGCGTGCGGCGGCCTCCGACTGTGACGCCATCGTGTCGAGCGGGGGCGTGTCGATGGGTGACTACGACGTCGTCAAGGCCGTGCTCGGTCGGATCGCAGAGATGCACTGGATGCAGATCGCGATCAAGCCGGCCAAGCCGTTCGCGTTCGGCCGGCTCGGCGGCACACCGATCTTCGGATTGCCCGGCAACCCGGTCAGTTCGTTGGTGAGCTTCGAGTTGCTCGCCCGACCGGCGTTGCGCCGCATGATGGGTCACCGCCGCCTGACGCGGGCGAGCGTCGTGGCGGTCGCTGACGTGCCGTTCGGCCGGCAGCCCGACGGCAAGGTCCATTTCGTGCGGGTCAACGGCGAGTTCGGCGACGACGGCCGCTATCACGTGCGCCCGGTCGGAGCGCAGGGCAGCCATCAGCTCGCGGCCACAGCGCTCGCCGATGCCATGGCCGTCGTCCCCGACGGTGACGGCCTCCCCGCCGGCGCCGATGTCGCCGCGCTGCTGCTCCACGGTGATGCCTGATCCAGGGTGGTCACTAGGCTGACGCGATGTCTGGGGGGAGTGACCGCACGCAAGAGGAGCTGATCGATCCGTTCGGTCGTCTCATCGAAGACCTGCGGATCTCCATCACCGACCGTTGCAACTTCCGCTGTACGTACTGCATGCCCGAAGAGGGAATGAACTGGTTGCCACGGTCGGAGGTGATGACGTTCGAGGAGATCGAACGGCTCGCTCGCATCTTCGTGCAACGCTATGGCGTCAGGGGTATCCGTCTCACCGGTGGCGAACCGACGGTGCGGGCCCATTTGCCTGTGCTCGTCGAGAAGCTCGCTGCGATCGAGGGTCCGAATGGTCCGGTCGATCTGGCGATGACGACCAACGGCGCCACGATGAGGCTTGTCGCTCAGACGCTGCGTGACGCCGGGTTGCGTCGTGTGAACATCAGTCTCGACACGCTCGATCGGGCGAAGTTCCATCAGATGACCCGGCGAGACGAACTCGACCACGTACTCGATGGCATCGAGGCGGCGAAGGAAGCCGGATTCGCCCCGGTCAAGATCAACGCGGTCATCGAGCGTGGCGTGAACGACGACGAACTCGTCGCTCTTGCCGAGTACGGCCGCAACCGAGACGTCGAGGTGCGCTTCATCGAGTTCATGCCGCTCGACGCCGACGGCCACTGGATGAACGACAAGGTCGTCGGCCAGGACGAGATCGTCGCCGCGATCAGTGCGGTGTATCCGCTCGACCAACTGCCCGCCCGCGGCGCTGCGCCGGCCGACCGGTTCCGCTACCTCGACGGCCGCGGCACGATCGGCGTGATCCCCACGGTCACCAAGCCGTTCTGCGGCGACTGTGACCGGGTGCGTCTCACCGCCGAAGGCCAGTTCCGCACGTGCCTGTTCGCCACCAAGGAGTTCGATCTGCTGGCAGCGATGCGCTCGGGCGAGACCGACGACCAGCTCGCCGTGCGAATCGAAGCCGCCGTGGCCACCAAGTGGGCCGGCCACCGGATCAACCAGGTCAACTTCATCCGGCCCGGCAAGTCGATGAGCCAGATCGGCGGCTGAGCTCCCCGCCGAAACCCCGCCTGAAACCGACGAACTGTCACATCAGGCCCGGCACCGTGTGACAGTTGCGTGTGACGGTCAGAGGTCGGGGAAGGCGCGGAAGCGTTCGGCCACGGCGGAGTCTCCGAGGATCTCGACGGGGCGACCTTCGCGACGCCACAGCCACAGCAACAGGTCGTTGGCCTTGCCGCGGACGGCGGCGTCGCCCTTCGCGTGCTCTCGGGTGAACTCGATACCCGACTCGTCGAGGCGGCTCACGAGCCACTCACCGTGCGCAGCCGAGCGGTCGTCGGACCCCTCGTTGACATCGGTGTCGGTGCAGTGCAGGTGCACGCTGCCGCCGACTGGCTCGGCGTCGGGGTGTCGGTCGTGGGCGAACCACATCAGGAACTCATCGATGCCGTCGGCGGCGACGGCTGCCGGGATCTCGTAGGGGATGCCCACTGCGTTCGAAGCGTCCCAGCGGTGCATGGCGGTCTCCTGCGTCATCCGTCGTTCCACCCAGACCTCGGGCTGGTTCGATCCGGTCCACGTCCACACCTCGGTGTCATCGCTGGTGATCGCCAAGGCCGAGGACAACCCGGTGTGCGCTGCGGTCACCCAATCGATCAACAGGTCGTCCGGCGGGCGGCCGGGTCGCTCGATCGCCTGCACGCCTTCGAACGTGGTGATGCCCTCGGACACGATGCGACCCCAGCGAGTCCACACAGTTCCGAGGTGCCAGGCCAGGTCGCCCAGATTCCAGTCGGGGCACGACGGCACCACGTGCTCGAAGCCGTGCTTGGTGACGATGTCGATGAACTGCACGGCATCGGTGCGGAGGTGTGCGTGCGGGTCGTAGGGGAGTTCGGTCGGAGACGATGCGGCGGCGTCGGTCATGTCGGCGACCGTACCCTGGCCGGGCCGGACGCAACACGCCCGGCTAGCCTTCGGAGCCACATGAGCGATCTCTCCTTCACCCACCTCGACCCGCTCGGACGAGCCCGCATGGTCGACGTGACCCCCAAGGAGCCCACCCACCGGCGGGCCGTGGCGATGTGCAAGGTCTTCATGAAGCCGGAGACCACGGCGGCGATCGCCAACCGCGAGGTGAAGAAGGGCGATGTGCTCTCGGTGGCCCGAGTTGCCGGCATCCAGGCGGCCAAGCGCACCTCCGACATGATCCCGCTGTGTCACCCGCTGTTGGTCGGTTCGGTCTCGATCAACTTCGAGATCGGCGACGACTTCGTCGCGATCGAGTGTCAGGTCGACACCGTCGATCGCACCGGCGTCGAGATGGAAGCGCTCCACGCGTGCGCGGTCGCGGCGCTCACCGTGTACGACATGTGCAAGTCGGCCGATCGTGGGATGGTGATCGGCGAGCTGGCGCTGTGGGAGAAAACCGGCGGCCGATCGGGCGTGTATCGCCGCGATGGCGACGTCGATGCGAGCCCGTCGACGTGACCGACGCCTCACCGATGATTGCGTTCATCGTCACAAATGTCGTAGGATCGTCACACAACGGAACCGGCCCATCGGATCCGCCACACGAACTCACTGCACCATCTCCACTCTGACTCATGGCCCAACTCGTCCTCCTCGTCGTCGCTGCCGCTTGGGCAGCTGTTCTGATCCCTCCGATGTTGCGCTCTCGTGTCGAGAACCGACCGAATTCTTCGGTCACCGACTTCCGACGCCAGCTCAGCACCCTGCAGAGCACGTCGACACCTCGCATCCGCACGCTCGGTCGCCCGCTCGCCCCGTCGCCGCTGCAACGCCCGGCGGCCGGCGGTCGTCCTGGCCATGCTCACCATCGCCAGGCGGCGCTGCACGGCTCGACCAACACTCGCACTCGTCCCGCCGACGGTCTCCGTCAGGCCGATCGTCCGGGCCAGGCCACGTTCCGCTCGCACGGCGGCAGCGACCCGGCGCATCGCCAGACACACATGGACCGCTCGCACAGCCCGGAGCGCCCCTCTCGCGCTGCTGTCGACCCCCGGTCCGGCGTGAAGCGCCGTCGCAGCAACGTGCTGTTCCTCCTTGTCGTCACCACGGCATGCACGCTCTTCCTCGCAGCCACCACCTCGTCGACAGTGATGCTGTACGTGTTCGCTCTGTCGTTCCTGGCTCTGTGCGGCTACGTGTACCTCCTCGCCCAGCTCCGCCAACGTGAGTCGGCCGGCTGGAACGACGGCTGGCTCGATCAGCGCTGACCCGGTCGATCTCCGATCCGGCGGTCGCCAGCGCCGACCGGCAGCGTCGGCGCTACACTCCGGTTCGCCCTTGGGGCTATAGCTCAGTTGGTAGAGCGCGTCGTTCGCAATGACGAGGTCAAGGGTTCGATTCCCTTTAGCTCCACCAGTC
>Ga0105055_10009688_pt1 | contig 12249 bp, 8 predicted proteins | sample BON03_FD_78090 | JGI IMG/M metagenome (GOLD analysis project Ga0105055, IMG submission 78090) | Freshwater microbial communities from Lake Bonney liftoff mats and glacier meltwater in Antarctica - BON-03 | ecosystem: Environmental > Aquatic > Freshwater > Ice > Glacier meltwater | place: Lake...
CGCCTGCAGTTTTGGGGCAGACATCGGCAACTCACAAACGGACGCCTCAACCACATCCGGGGAGGCTTCAACACAAACAAGACTGACGCGTGTCAGTGACTGCGCAAAGAGCTGACAGATTTCTCACTGTTGTTTGTCGTGGGATTCAGAACCGCGCTCACCAGAAGACCTGGGAGCCTTGCAATGATGACCGCAACCAGAATGCCGACCTGCGTCACCGTGCGACGCACTGCAATCTGCGTGATCATTGGCGGGGGAGCGATCCGGCGTGACACAGCAGACGTCCCCGCAATTGGCAAGATGCCATGCAGAACCGCATGTCGAGAGGATCGCGTACGCTGCTGTCAGGAGCGTTATCGCAAAATGTCGGACAGAGCCGCGCATGCAGCTTTCTCTTGTAAAAAATTGAGCGGCCGACCAGTCGCTGCGGAAGATTCTCCCGTAACTACGACTCTAATCAAGCAGTTCGTTGGTAATTCTTTCGGAAACAGAGCGGGTTCCTTCTTATGACGACAACCGCTAGAAGATAGATGGCTAAAGGCAGGACCAAACAAGTCATCGTGGAACTCGCACGGGGCCAGACTGCCCCGGACCACTGCAACATGGTTCGCCAAATGACGTGATGAATCAACACCGCAGCAAAGAGGTGATTGAGAACCTTGAAACTTCAATTGCCTTCGGCAGTGGCCAGCATTTCGGTTCGACCGTTCCGGAAACTGGATATGTCGGAATTCTGCTTTCACCGCAGCCGGCCAGCAGGGAAATGCAAAGCAACGTCATACAAACAGACGATAGGTTCACTGAAAACGTTCGCGTATAGAGAGGCCTCCCACGTCCGATTTCTTCCGACCAGTAAAGAAATCAATCGCGACATCCAGCCTGTGCTCTAATTCAGAAACGAACACGTGAGAACGCTGAATTCCAGATTGAAATAGAGAAACGACGAGATTTTGGAAGCAAAATCGGTAAAGCTGCCGAAATCAGGCCGAGTTGGCGTCTCGCTCATCGCGAGGATTAGTCTTCAGAGCTCGTCTCGGAATGCATGGCTCATACGGTTGTGTGATCTTGAAATTCGCGCGATGAGCTTCATGACTTCATCTCGTTCCTCGTCTTCCACTTCGTGTTCGAGCGTCTCTAATTGTTCGCGAAGCAGTCGAGCTTTCCAGCGGTGGTAGTCGCTCAATTCTCCATGACGAAGGTACGCGCCGACTTCAAGTTTGCGAGTCCAGTCGTCGTAGCGTTCCGACCAGTACTTTGTCTCTGTGTGATCCATCGACAATGCCGCACTGAGGGCACCGACTCGAGCGTCGGTCATGGCCTCAAGGCATTCGTCCGGGGATGGATAGTAGGCGAAGCAACCCACGACGCTCAGCACGACAAGTCCCGCGAGCGACAACAGGCCGAGTACCGGCCCCGGGACAATGATGTCTCCGCGGCCGGCGATTTGACGTGGTGGAGCAGCTTCGAGCCATTGTTCCAGTTTTGAAGACCGATCAGCGATCTGCAAGATCACCCCGGATAGAATCAGCAGTCCGAAGATCCACAACGGACGCCACTCGAATGGGCTGATATCTCGCTCCAGCTTGAGCTTTGTCGCTTCAAAGTAGGACGTCGTCAACGGTCCCGAAAATGGCTGGCAGTAGATATCAAACGCATGCGTGTGGTTCGCGGGTTCAATGTCTTTTGGAAACAGTGGCCGATCAACTCCGTAAGCCAGACCCAGCACAATGCTTAACAGCAGGACCATCCAAATGGTTCCTCGCTTGAAGCCGTATTCGCGATACAGCCATGCCACGATACCAGGATTCATGCCGGCACCCAGAACCAAAAGAACAAAGGCAGCGCCGATGGAATTGGCATGCTGAAACATCATTCCCAGTTGAGACATAGCCAGCATCGGTGTCGCGTAGACTGGAATCGCCATGCCGGTCATGTAAAGAGGTGCCAGCGGGTTGTCGTAGTTGAATGTATGCTGCAAGCTGTTGGCAGGGATGAACGCACCAAGCAGACCGACTCCACCAAGTCCCAGAAGGATGTAGAGCAACGACGCTGACGTGGCTTCGCGTCCTGCCGCAGTACCAACTGCCAGCATACGTCGATAGCCGTAAGCAACCGCTTTTTCCTCAACGATCGGCAACGCGGAATGCGGAAACATACGGTCCCAAATCAGTCCAACAATTGTCACGATGGCAAGTGAACAGGCCGCGAAGGACAGAATGGCGATCGGTTCTGAAAGAGTCAGTCCGTAAAGCAGCGATAGCGGATTGAACAAAGGCCCGGACATCGCAAACGCCAGAATCGTTCCGCCTCGAATTCCCGCGCGCCGCATTTCGCGGATCACTGGAATGGCTCCGAGCGAACAGACCGGCAACAGCATGCCGATCAGCCAGGCTCGAAATAAGGCCGAGCGAGTGCCTTCGCCGAAGAGTTTTCGAGTCTCTTCATAGCCAAAGAATCGGCGCAGAATGGCGGCGACAGCAAATCCTACAAGGATGAACGGTGACGCCTGAATAAGGCTAACGGTGAATCGTGTCGCGAAACCCCAGAACATCATTTCGGCCATGGTTACATCCGATCCTTTCGATCCTGTGACTGCGGGACAAGCTTTCTGAGTTCTTCAATGAGCGGCTCAATCGTTGCGGCATCAAACGGCTTCGTACTTTGAGGGCCTAGAGTTTCTGCAAACGCAGCCGTGAGTTTGTTTCCCGTCGCGACTGCCGATTCAAAATCAGCTTTCATTAATTCGCTGTCCGCCGCCAGTTCCGGAATCCAGCCGACAATGTCAGAGAACTCCTGCAATGCTGTTGCGTGCCCACCGCCGCTGTCACTGTCACTGCCACTGCCACTGCCACTGCCACTGCCACTGCCACTGCCACTGCCACTGCCACTGCCACTGTCACTGCCACTGCCACTGCCACTGTCACTGCCACTGCCACTGCCACTGCCACTGAGACTGTCACTGAGACTGTCACTGCCACTGAGACTGTCACCTGGCTGGTTGGCTTCTTCCAGCTGTGGCGCTCGCTTCGCTAATTGGTCCACGAGGTCGGCAAAAGTGTTCGGTTTATGAGCGGGAACGAAGTGCTCAAGATGCTCGTCGTGGTGCTCATCGTGATGTTCGTCCTCGTGCGATTCTGCCGAAGAGCCACAGCCGGAGAGCGAGATTGCACAACTGATGAGTGCGATGCAGCACCACGGCAAAAAGTGACAATGGTTGTTTGTCGAAAAGTCTGGCATGGAAATTCCCTGAAAGGGCGAGCGGCAGGGCGGCAGCCCCATGGCACTCGGTTTGTGATTAAAGTAGCCGTCACTTTCTGAGTGACGAATGCCAACGGCGGCGTTTTGCGGCCCGCCTCACTCGGAGAGTGAGGTCTACTATGTGAAATCGAGTGCCATTGACGTCAGCCCTCCGAGGATTTGCGATTTGATGGATCGCGAGTTGAAAAAGGTCTCACTCACAACCACAACAACGACAACACAGAGAGCAGACATCCCCGCTCGGTGGAGGATTACTCCTGATAACTCGGCACTGGAACTTGACTGAGTATCTCCTGAATCACCGAACGAGCTTCCGCCGGCTCCAGGCCAAAACGAACGCTCAACACAGGTTCGGCAACGTCCTGCACATCGTCGGGTGTTACAAACGTCCGTTCTGACAGCCACGCTCGTGCCTGAGCCACCCGTTGCCAGGTCAACAATCCTCGCGGACTTAGTCCCAGAGCAATGCTTGGATGTTGACGCGACGCATGAGCCAGCCGAACGAGATAGTCCTGAATGCTTTCAGCCACAGCCACACCAGCCACCGACTCCTGAATTCTGTTCAAACGCTGAAGTTCAAGAAGGGGCTGTTCGTCGGTTGCTCGACCACTCCCACCGACCGCGTCCTGCAACATGCGGATCTCGTCGGCCGGACCGGGATAGCCGATACTCAGTTTCATCGCAAAGCGGTCAAGCTGAGCTTCCGGCAGGGGATATGTTCCATGCTGATCCACCGGATTCTGAGTTGCGATCACGAAGAACTGACGACTGAGCGTGTAGCATCGAGTATCCACAGTCACCTGCCGCTCGGCCATGGCTTCCAGCATCGCGCTTTGAGTGCGAGGCGTCGCACGATTGATCTCGTCCGCCAGGAGGACTTCCGCAAAGACCGGGCCCTGCCGAAACTCGAACTCGTGTGAGCTTTGGTTGAAGATGTTGAAGCCTGTAATGTCGCTTGGGAGCAGATCGGGCGTGCATTGGCATCGTGCAAATCGACCGCCGATCCCCGACGCCAGCGACTTTGCCAGCGTCGTCTTTCCAAGCCCCGGTTTGTCTTCCAGCAGCAGATGGCCGTTCGCCAGAAGACAGACAAGAACCAGTTCGACGACGTCGGGCTTTCCTCGCAACGCGCGGTTCAGACGGTCTCGAAGTTTTGACAACGAGGCAAGATCCGCCTGACGAGAAACAGAGAACTCAGCCACACTCATGAGAAAGCAACTTCATTAAATAGAGGACACAGTCATACACACGATTAAATCAACACTCCGCCAGCGCACTGCGGCCGATTGAAACACGATGCTGTCCAGTGAGGGCAACTCGCTGTAAACCGGCCAGTGTTAAATCCCGCTCAATTCGGTCGCAGCATTCTTCAGTGACGACAAGCGGCACGGCATTCGAATCGTTCTCATTGCCCCAGGCCGCGCGGTCCGCCAGACTCAGGAACTCGGGCAACACAGGCGACATAGACTGTAGCTCGGGTTGATTTCGCAACCATTTCGTCAGGGTCGTGCTCGAAGGGCGAGGCAGTCCGGCGAGCCGTAGTCGTTGATCGAGCAATCTCGCTGTCTGCAGCACGCGGCTTCGAGCTGTTGTTGAAGGAATCAGTCTCCACACGAAAGAGTTGCATCGGTCTGTCAGAAATCGCCGCTTCAAGAGGACGGCTGACACCGCGATTGAGGTCGAAAATACGATCAGCCAGTGAGCCAGCATCCATTCAGCGACTTCGACCATTAGAAGCATCGTTCGTTGCAGAAGTCCTGGCGGCGGGCTGAGCACTTCGTAGCCGGGCGTCGGCTCCAGCGTGACCCATGTCCCGGCGCCTACGTAAACTTCGCACCAGAAGTGGACATCGGATGAATGAACTGCTGTGTGACGCTTGCGAGCGTCATATCGCTTTGGATCGGCATAGAATCCTGAAACCAGCCGTGTCGAAAATCCCAGACTTCGCAACATCAGAGTCGCCGCCGTGGCAAACTGATAGTCGGGGCCGCGTCTGGATTCGAAGAGAAAATGGCCGACTGGAAATGCACAGTCTTCCGGGACTCTGGCTGACCTGTCGAGCGTGTAGTTGGATCGCAGTTGCTGACTGATCGCTTCAACTCTTTGATAGCCTTGTGGAACATCCTGCGTCCAATGTTCGGCCAGGTTTTTCAGTTCGGTGATCTGGTCCAGACTGGGCAACTGGATTCGTTTCTGGTTCGACAAAGCCGAAAACGTCAGTTCCTGGTGAGTCCGCAATCGTGCCCGATCCATGCATTCCGACATGAGCTGAATCGTTATCAAATCCGGGAGGGATTTTCGGTTCATCTTTAAAACGGTGTCGTTATGCCAGCCAAACATGTCAGCTCGGTCGACTCTGTCGATGTGCAGGGCTCGCAGGTCGAGCGGCGCGGGAATGACATTCGACCGAAGATTAATGACTTTGATCGCGTGCGTGTCAGTGCCCGCATAGAGTCCAAGACCTCGGCTTCCGCAGGGAACTCGCAGCCACGGCCGACCATTGGTTGGAACAATCGCCATTCCCGGCGGCTCACCAGTTGTCGTTTCGGCGATCCATTCGATCCCATCGAAAATATCGTACGTTTCCATTCGTAGATGCAGGGGAACTCGGCCAGCAACATACAGCAACGCGTGGCTCTCCAGATCTTTGATCTTCTTCCGGTCGGGCCTTGTCAAACGTCGGAGCGTCGAGAACTCTCTTCCCGCCTGTTCGGCCTTCGCCATGCGAGCATTGATTTCCGCAAGCGTCTCGGCAGGCAACGCAATCGTTCGGTCCTGGTCTTTGATTTTGCGAACAGGCTCATCAAGCGATTCGTTGAAGACATCGTAAAGACTGGGCTTGTCATCGTCCGCAAACGGAGCGTCTTCGATGGGACCAAAGGACTTGATGTTGTCGGTGCCAGCCACCAGATTATCGCCGTCGTTGACTCCGCCTCGCGAGAACGGATCGGACTCACCAGCACCGCCCGAGCCCGGCAAAAAACCTCGCATTGATGTTATTACGGTTTGTCCTCCCGTGGCCGAAGCCAACAGCAACAACAAAGGAATCGATGGACCAATCAACAGCCACCGAAGCGGCAGGCGACGAGATTCTCCGGCAATCAGTCGCGACCGAAGAGTGTCCCAATAGTTGGCAATCATCCAGCTCACGGCGGCGAATCCGTAGATGGCGATCAGCCACTGGATCCGATGTTCGCGTGCAATGGCCGCACAAAAGATCGCCAGCGACACTCCGATGACGATCGATAGTCTTTGGTATCCGACCCAGCAGCCGAAGACTGCAGCACCCAGCATCAGATTCTTCTGGCTCTGCATCACCATCATTTCAAACGGACGACCGCAGAGCAGAAACCAACGCTGGAAGGGTTCCCAGAGCAGACTGGCAACGACAATGATCAGCAGCAGCGGAACAATAAAGGGAGCGTCATTCATCATCGCCAAGCGTCGGCGAACCAGCCAGGCGCAACCGAGGGTCGCCGCGAACTCGAAAGAAATTTGAATCCAGAGCGATGTCGAACTCCGTCCTCCGTCGGCATCGGTCAACACAAAGATCAGCGAAGCCAGCAATGCCAGCGCGACGGTCAGCCCATGCAACGAGGACGTTGTACCGCGGGCGATACCAGCAGATGCTTTTGCAGATCGTGTCTGACGCTTTGATTCGCGACGCGGGCGGATCTCGCCACGAACTCCGAAAGGCGACGTCGATGCAGGTCTACCGAACATCACAGGCTCCCTTCCAGCGGCGAGGAAGCACAGCTTCGACGTCTTGGGATTCTTCCAGCGAAATCCATGCTCCGGTCGTCGGCAGCGACTGTTGCATCGTCGATCCGTCAGACACACTGATCGTGTGCTGCCCGGAAAGTTGCCGTCCTCGCCAGCGAAGTCCCATCGGAGTTGTCACTGTGATGCCGAAGTTCGCCGTGGCCACTCGACGACGATTGTGTGTCGATGTGGTCTCCCCGAGTTTCGCCTGTGCCAGAACATCCATGAGTCGATGAAAGCCGGCTGTCGATTCGCCCGCCACAAACAGTTGATCGTTCAGCACAAGTTCGATGCGGCAGTGCTGACGATTCAGAGATTCACAGACACTGGCGGCAACCTGAACAGCAAGTTCCACAGAGTCATTCGCGTGACGTTCGGACGCGTCGCAATTGGGATGACTGGCCAAGGCGACGTCGAGCGTCACTCGCACGGACGTTGTTGCGGGGGCCTGACGTTCACAAACAATCAACTGTTGCTGGCGAGCTGTTTGAGCCCAATGGACTCGCCGCAGAGAATCTCCCTGGCGAAAAGCCCGTGTGCCCAGCATGTCACCGAACTCGCCGACTCGCCGATCGGCCAGTTGCTCGTCAGATTGCCGCGTGTCCGCTGCATCTGGCAACCCCGACAGCGTGACGGTTTTCGGCCACACGACAACATGACCATCCACCGTGGCTGTGCGCGCGGCTCGATAAAGCCCGAAGGGAAATCCGGTCTCAATCGCCGGAGTTGTCAACGGATACATTCCCCGAATCTGTGGAACGAACGGCCATGAATACTCGACGGTCGCCCAGCCAGGAACTCGTGCCAGTGAGACACCTTCTGCGGTATCGGTCGCTTCTCGCAGCGCGAAGCCACGCACAACCGACAATCCCCAGACCGGCCAGGGCCATCGATTGCGAACTCGCAGTCGAACCAGCACCGGCTGCCCGACTCGGCTGCGGCGAATGTCGAACGTCAAATGCGCGTCGATACCTCGCATTGCCAGCCACGGCATCAGTACTCCAATGCCGGTGATGAGCAGAAGAATTGCGGTAATGAACAGAGCTTCGGTTTTGAGAAAAATCCCACAGATCAGCGAAAGCCCCGTCGCGAGCACCAGGCTCCAAATCGGACGTTTTAGCCAATAAAGCCAGCGATTCGCCCACGGGCAAAAGTCGTGGTTGAGCGCGGTGTTTGTTTTTTTCAGCAACGGCACCAGGCTTCCAGAAGACTCAGAGCCTGTGGATATCGCAATCGTGAAATCAGCAGACATAGTACAGCACCAGCAGAATGGAATGTGCGCAGATCGAACGGGGCGTCCTGAGTAGTCGAATCGGATTCAATCGAACGAGCGACAGGACGCCTGGTTGTCGCAATGAACTCACGCAAGACTGCAACGCGCTCATCGCGGATTAGTCGCCGTGTTGTCGAAACGGACGCTGCAACTGGCGACAGAGGGACGTGAGTCCCCTGATTCATGATGTGCCGGCGCGGTCAGAACTCTCCAACGACTTCACCACCCTGAATGCTGGCCAGGGATTGATAAACACCCCTGTCGATGTTTTCGGAGATGAATCGAACAGATCCATCGCCGAGGCAGAACTGGGCACCACCGGTGTGGACGCTGCTGAAGTCATCAAAATGCATGGAGGGATGATTCGGCGTGTGGTCGGCTGAACCGCAGACTCGCTGAAACGCCTCTTCGCCTTCTGCAATCATTCCCGGCCACGATGTGAACCAGTCCAGATTGGCGACTGTTTTTCGCTCACCAACCAAAAAGGTGCTGGATGTGCCGTCGGTGATGTCGGAGATGCGGACCTTGCTGTTGTGATAGAACGGGCCGTCGCCTCTGCAGGTTCCGTCGGCCATGACGGGAAGATCACCCGGAGCATTCTCGCAGCCATCCAGTTCTTCAGTCCCAAAGGATCCGATGTAGTTGGCGATCGGCAGTTCAGCAAGGTCCGGTCCGCCGCCTTCTTCGGCGATCGTGAAGAACGCTGGCTGGGGATCCGACGGGCACTTGTAGGCAGGAATTTGGTTCCTCAGGAACGCAGCATTGAGAGGATCAGTCAGTGGTACATTGGCATTGAACTGATTGTAGATGTTGGTCTGTTCCATGTACGGCAGAATCATCGTTCCCCAGGCGACACCACTGGTTCCTTCATGAGCACTTGGTCGGCGGTTCTCATCGACTGCAATCCAGCCGGGGGGAAACACGCGAGAGGTATCGTGATAGTTGTGGAGTGCCAGTCCGATCTGTTTGAGGTTGTTTTTGCACTGAGTTCTTCGAGCGGCTTCGCGAGCCTGCTGCACAGCTGGAAGGAGTAATGCGATCAGAATGGCGATGATGGCAATCACCACTAGAAGCTCGATCAGCGTGAATCCGTGATGAGCGCGAGTTGAAGTTTTCATAAAGAGAGTCCGCAAAAACAGGATGATGTTTGAATGATTGAGAAGGCAGAACGCTCGGCAAACCCTGCGATAGAACACGAGGTTGCCGGATGGGTCGAGCACGCATGACCGTCCATGAAGTGCCAGGCGAAGATCAGTGTGGACCAGTCAGCGAGAACGGACTCACGAAGGTTCAAAAAATGAGCCGCAAGGCGACCGCGTGTTGTTGATTTGAAGGGTTTTCAGAACCCGAAACGTCAGTGCGGGAGGGAATTGCCTGTGTTCTTCGCCACATATCCCACCAGGGTAGCCGGATTCCGGAGAATTCGGTTGCGTTTCTGAACTCACCAAGGGTGCCGGATTCGTGAGAATTCGGTTGCGTTTCTGAACTCTCACGAGTTCAGCTACCGTTTTGTTCGCAGTCCTAAATCAACAACCCGATCTCGGTGGGTGACTGGCAAATCCAGGAAACCCGCGGCTAACGCCGTGCGGGCCAGGAATTTACGCGACCGGCGGGGCGCGGCATTGAAGAGGCAGCCCAAATCCAAGCAGGGGGTCTGCACATTCAGCGATGGAAATAATTTCAATCTGCTCGGTTTCGACCGTCAGAACCACAAAAGCGGCCAGCACTCTTGGAGCGGCAATGGCATGACAGATTGCACAGTTTGAGCAATCATGAGGTGAGTTTGGTTCGGATTCCGATTCGTTTTCTGAATGGGAATGCGACGTCTCAACAGCACCGTGCGAATGCGAGCAGCTGGAATGCGAGTGAGGCGTTTTTGTCGATTCGCCGTCTATCGCAATCCCGTCTTTCGCCACGCTGCACGAATCCGCGCAACAGCTACCATCGATCAGGGTATGCAACCACGGCGCACCTGAAGGAAGGAGTAGCTGCCAAGTTATCAGCAGCCACGAAAGAAGTTGGAAAGGACGCCGTTGCATGCTCTTTGAGCCAAGTGGACAAAAATCCGACGGAACCAGCCCGGAACAACGGGCGCACGAATATCCTATCTGTGCGTACGGCACGGTCAAAGGAGATTGCTGGACGAAACAACAAATTTCGCCGGGCAGACAGAATTTTGGAGACTCACAATTCGGTCAAGGTGACCAGATACCTCAAAATACGCGGTGATTGTTAACAACAAATTCTCATTCTGAACGACTGACTCCGACTCCGTTTCCTTAGGGGCAACAGAAGCCGGATCTGTTCGGAATCAGAGTACATGGGTTGCTGAAGTCCATAGAAAACGCCAAATTACATGATGCAGGACGGCGACGAGTAAAAAGTCTTGTGCCGTTGAATGGCCGTTTGTCGGTAGGGCCGTTTCGCTCATCGCTCGTCGGGCTAAAGTCACCACGACGAATCCTGCTGCGATGCCGCCCGCGGCCTGCCAGCCAAGTGCGGCTCCTATCAAGGCTATCGCACAGATCAATGTTTGCTGAGCGGGAAAGTCGGTTTTCCCCTGACAGATGAATCGCACGGCCGCCATGCCGATCAGCAGGCCGCCGATTGTTCCCGCAACTCCTCGAGCTGCTCTGTCCATGAGCGTCAACGGATTGACCTGAGTTGAACTTGCCAGCGACGAGAGACTGGGAACAAGAGCGAGGTCAGGAAAGACGATGGGTAAAATCAAGGCGACGGAGAAAGCGAAGACCAGCAGTCTTCGAGGAACACGATTGCCGTCAATCGCTATCAATGCCCAGACGAGCAGGGTGCTGAAGAGAAAACAGTGATACAAATACAATCCGATCAGATCCCATTTGGGGTACATGATAATCCACAGTACGCCGCCATAGTGGTTGATCGGTCGCACCGGCAAATTCGCACCGCCGGAGATCAGTTCCACGAAATACAGCAGCAGAAAGATGCATCCGGTGACTGCTTCGACACAGGGATAACGCGGTGAAATATCGGTGCTGCAGGCGCGACACTGCCCGCCCAGACTCAGCCAGCCGAAGATCGGAATATTGTCCTTTCCGGCAATGGCCGTCGCACAAACCGGACACCGGGATTTCTCATACACGATCGACTTGCCCAGTGGCATCCGCCAGACCACCACGTTCAGGAAACTTCCGATATTGCATCCCAGAGCGAAGAAGCAGGCCGTCACCAGCGCTTCCCCGCAGCGGAATCCAGCGTGTTCGATAAAGTTCATTTCTTCCAACTGCGCTTTGCCCAGCGACGGTCGGCTGAGTTGATGAATCAAAGTCACCGCCGGAACCCCCAGCCCCCACGCGAAGAACAGCCCCGCAAGAGCCAACTTCAACGAGCGACCATCTTTTTTGCGTCGTTCGGGCAGGCTCAAGTCCGCATGAGCACGCTTGCGACAGTCGATAAAATCCACTACCAACAGCAGGCCCAGCATCACTGTCCAGACAACGGGTGACACCAGGCTGCCGCTCAGCCAGGGCGGCACATTGGACACACCTGTGATGGCCAATGTGCCGGTTAACAGAAGCAGGAGCGCGGAAACAATCGTGGCCCATCGATCACCCGCGAAGCCACCCACGGCGCGAAACGCAATCCACAATCCCGCTGTTGACATGATCAGCGATGCCGGGTTCTGCAGGAGATGCGTGGCCCAGCAGACAACTCCGAACAGCGAATGGCACAACAGCAGGAGCGAAATATATTCTCCGAGCAGCGACGATCGCAGGACAGTGTTTCGGACAATGCTTCCGTTCGTCCAGTTGTTGCCGGAATCAATCCTGTCTGGATTGGTCCTGCCGTGACTGATTGGGGTTCCGATGTTCGTGGCTGCTGAGCCGGACTGATCGTTCATGAGTTGACTCTTTATGAGAGCATTCATCGTTTGTCCGCCTCGTCAATGTCATCGGCGACGTCAGAATCATCGGCGA
>Ga0105055_10009693_pt1 | contig 12241 bp, 7 predicted proteins | sample BON03_FD_78090 | JGI IMG/M metagenome (GOLD analysis project Ga0105055, IMG submission 78090) | Freshwater microbial communities from Lake Bonney liftoff mats and glacier meltwater in Antarctica - BON-03 | ecosystem: Environmental > Aquatic > Freshwater > Ice > Glacier meltwater | place: Lake...
TGCTGTTTGTTCAAAGGAATTCCTCTGGAAGAGCATTGTATGATAGTAACACACGAAAACCTCTATTACTGGCCTACGGTGTTAATAACCTGGGATTTGATTTCAAACAACTTGACATCGAGGGTACTGGTATTGAGGAACAGGCACAAGCCTTTGCTGATGCTAGTATTGTCATATCTGTTCACGGTGCACAACTATCCAATTTAATATTCATGACGCCTTGTGCGAAATTCCTTCCTGCTGTTATTGAAGTGTCTTTAAGGTATGGATATTGTGGCTACCGAGAACCTGGAAACTATGAATCCAATGAAAAACTTGTAGAATCCCAATCCAATAAATGCTCATCCACAGGAAGAAGGTATATTAAATCTGAATTCTTTGGATTAGTGAAAACAACAGGTTATACTCGTTATTTGGAAGTCGTCAACAATGGAATTGTGAACCAACTACTTGATGGCAACCCGATAAAAGTAGACGCTGTTTTGGTAGATTCGAAGGTCATTTTGGACCAACTCGGAAAGCTCCGAGACATTCAAGGTTATGACTACCGAAGCCAACCAATAAAAGGGGAAATCTCAGGGATCGAAAAATATGAAATAACTTAAAATGTTAACTCCTGAAGTCCCCGTCAAAACCTTGGAAGTTGGTCAGCATGAAAATAGAATGAAACTTTTTCTTTTCTAGTTTCGAGCACCAATTCCATACCGACGTCAATCTACCATCAATGCAAGACCCGCCATCATCTCCAGAACCGTCAAACCCGTGCTTAAAAAAATCTGCAAGAATCAGTTTTCGTAACTTTTCCTTTCCTTGAAAATTCTTTTTCATATATTGTTTCAAAGATGAATCATTCTCCAATTCGTCTATTTTATCCAACGTTTTCACAATTGGGGTTAATATCCGAGGAACTTGGGTGTATTTGTCAATGAAAATCAAAGCATTTGGCACATCGCGATCACCCAAATGAACCACCGAGAGGCCAATCCACTTTCCTACTTTAGACCTCACATTACCAAGAATGGTTTGCATCTCTTTGGAAACTCTAGGGGCCGACTGGCATCGTTGTAAGCCCTGACCAGTGTTACTCAACCGATACGAATTCCGCTCATCAAGCAGGTCGTCTTCGGCGGCAATCCACAATTTGAAAAAGTTTCCCATAATCTCTCTCCAAAGTGTGAGTGATTGTAAAACAAAGTAATACTGCGTCTCGTGACTATGAGTAAGCTTTGAACCACCCTTTCCACCCCTGATTGCGAGAGATTCTTCCGGTACTGAAGGAACCACATTTGGGTTAAAATATTTCTTCAGATAAAATATCAGGCGATCTACGGGATCTCGATTACTTCTCAAGAAACTAAAATTATCCGAGATACTAGATATCACAAGATTTAATGTCTCAGGTCCCAGTTTACAAGAATATACACGCTGCAATTCCTCAAGAGCTCGTTTTTTCTCCTGTTGAGCTGCAGAAATAGCTCCAACGGATCCATTGTCGATTTCAGATGCAGCAACACCAACAAGCGGATTTTCTAACAGATCAAGTGCATCGTGTTCCGCTAGGACCTGCTTAACAGTTTTCACTGGCACTCTAAGCTTCATCCCATATCGTTGACCTATCCTTGGATTAATGTTATCCATCAACGCGTAAAGAAGTTTCCCATAAGTACTTCGCATCTTATCGGGGTTCATAATTTTGTATCTACGACCTATCTCGAGACAATGCTGAAAAAGTTCCACGTTCTCTTCTAATTTTCGGTCCAATAACCCAACACCACCGGTTTGATACATAGTACTAACACGAAGTCCTGCAATGTTCTGACAAAGAGATTGTAACTCTTTTATTATCACATCTTCTTTATTGTTCGCTGTCCTTGCGACATAATCGTTAGCACTGACGTCCACATGGTCGGTGTATTCGCTAATGTCAAGAGCACCTTCAACAATACCTAGTAAAGTACGTTCTTCCTCCGATAGCCTCATTGGAATGTATTTCACTCTAGAGCGAAGGTCGGCACTCATGTTAATTCTGTCTCTCATCAGCACAGCACCTTCTGAAGAAGAAACATCTAACTCATCTTTAACTTCAACTTTCAAAGCCTCGCGCACCAGCTCCATCTTGCTCTCGTCCAATAGCTCTTCTTTCTCCTCGACAATGGGAGCTTCCATTATCTTCTCCTCCATAGCTTGTAGCTGCTGGTTTTCAACGTCACACGTGGTAGACCCTCAAATAAAGCATAATAAACTGATTAAAGGATGCAATTAAATTACATCAGGAGAAATATAATGCGAATTCAGTGATTCCACATAATGTTCTTGCTTCTGATTACCTCACGGATTGCCATCAAGCTCTTTTCTTTCAACAAGATACTCTTGTTTAAACACAACAAAAATCGATTTTTTTAAAGCACACCTAGGTTGTTTATTAAGAAATTTGATGGCTTTTATCCACTACTAGTAGTGCTTTAAAAAAATCGATTTTTGTTGTGTTTAAATTCAAAAACAACCTCTTTTTAGAAGATTTAAATGTCCAGAGTTGCCTCACCATCGATTTCAAGAATCCTCGCGATGAGAACCTCTTTTTTACCTGATACTGGAACCTGAAGCTCACTGCATATTAGCTTGAGCTGGGCTAGAGTAAACTGACCAAGATTGTCCGTGTGCTTTCTCCAGTCAGTAACTTCCGCTTTTACTTTTTTTACAGCCTTTGAAGAAGAGGAAGATGTTCCAGTTCGTTTTTTCTTTGCATCAGCTTCAAGTTTCTTTGCATCTTCTTCGGTCTCCGTGCCGCCATAGGAGCTACTAAATGTCTCGATTGTCTCAACCATAGAGGCATCCAATTCATACGGTCGAGTTTCATCGCATTCTTCGTCACCCTTCCAATCTACCGTATCCGTTGTGAGAGCTAATTTTTCGAGATAAGCATAATGCTTTTGAATTGCAGGGTTTTCAGGGAAGATAAACCTGTTGTTGTCATCCAAATCACATTCCATTTTTTCAAACATTGCTTTCGCTTTCGAGATGGTTTCATTGTCTACTTTTGCGTGGTGGTCTTTCGGGGTTTCAATCCAAGGACGAATATCGTGAGCCCAAGGCAAGAAAATCATTTGAAATCCAGCAGCTTCAACTACGTCACCATCACCATTCTTCTTCTCCTGTTGAGGAATTAAAGCAACCAATTTCAAAGGTTCATTATTTCGCAAAACAACTGTCGCGATCATTACTTGGTTCTTGTCAAGCATGACTTGCAACAACGCAGCAAACAACGACGTACTTCCTTCAATGCGACTATTGCTAGGAGTGAGCAAGTACGAGGGTCTTTTCACATACCATGGTTTAATAGCTTGGTCAAATGGTTTAAAACCGAGCGTAGTCACGACTCCAGCATTTCCAAATTGCTTCATTTTTCTGATATCCTCGGGAGATATTTTAACCTTTAGCGATTCACCATATTCCAAAAAGTAGCCGACTTGGTCTGGGGTGAGTATGATTCCTTCACTTGGACACAGCATTCGAGTCTCCGTCCTAACATTAGCACCTGTCTCAGGATCTAGCTTCACTTGCGTTTGTATCGAGGCCTTGATGAACATTGGATACAAATCCATCCCAAAACTCAAATTGTTTCCCATATTAATAGTAACTGGAGCAAGTCTTCGCTTTCCTACATCTCGCTTTTTCACCTGGTCTTTAAGATCGGAATCCAACTGTTCGTGAGTGCACTTGTTGATAACCACATTATCATTTTCTTTCGTGACGCGCTCATAGAATTTTGAACCATCAAATACTTTTTCTTGTGGCCAAATTTCAATCGAAAAGCCAGCCTCCAATACATCACGAATACGAGTTTCAATATTTTTGAATATTTTCTCATCTCCAAAGTCGGGGGTCTCATCGTTACTAATCAACCAAATCGTTTGTTCGTCTTCAAATTTGACGAAACCAGATTCCTTCATTCGTTTGATTCCCAAGAACATGGCATCACCTAAAGCGGTTCGATTTGAATTTCCAGGGCCGCCAATAGCTTCTGGACAAGCGTATACTCCGTTTTCTAAGTCAGTGGATATGTCTTGTAACTCCTTGAGCTTTTCAACTTTGAGTCTACTTGCAAGCTGAAGCTCAAATACATTTTCAATGTTGCAATTAGACTTGGCACAACCAAAAAATATAATGCCGGCAACAGTTTGAGGAGACGTGAAAACCTTTCGCTTAAGACAGAGAGAAATCAACTTGATGGCAGTAGAAAACCTTGATGGAGTGTTTTGAAACATTTGTTCATGGCAGTCCACCAGGAATAGAATTCCTCTCTTTGCATTCACTAATTTCTTTTGTTCTTTGTTCTCTTCTGCTTCACCGCTCTCATCTGTCACCCAAACAGCGCTCAAGTCTTCCTCGTCCATATTTTTTATTGGTACCTGTACTGTACAATGTACCATGGTACCAGATTCTAAACTGGGTAACGGATCTCTTTTCTTACTAACTAGTATGTGTTGCAGTTCACCAGCCGAGCCGCTCACAGTTGTTTTGGGCAGCAGAATAGTCGATGTGAGAGCATCCTTGCAACACTCGTTCGATAAAATGGCCGATGAAAACGGCAATATTCAAAAGTACAAATTAAACCAATTGTTAGAAGACTTGGAACTCTCTTTGAATACATCTGAAATGGAGGAAGCCCTGATGGCATTTCCTGAAAGCATAATTACATTTCGACAATTTGAAACATGGTGGATTGGCAATTAATTCCAGAGTATGAAGTATTGATTAAGAATAAGTTAAATTGGCAAATAATTCCCAATCCAAGGTTAGAATACCTTTGCTAATACTAAAGTTAATTTTAATTTAAGAGAATCGTAAGTTTCTTTGTCTTGGTACTATGGGCGCAGCACTTGGAAGAAGTTCGTGGTAGCTGTTGCGCAGTCGAACATTAGGTGGATGTGTTTCCTCAAAAGAAATCGCCAAATGAAATCATGATACTACAAGAACAGATATCAAGATGATTTTGAACGAGAAGATCATTGATAAGCTGCAGCTATTATTCTAGATATAACTGAAGGACGGAATTTGAATCTCGAGTAGTTTAGTGGAAGCCTTTCGAATACTATTCCGGGAAAAGGAAGTGATTACGGATGTAGAGTTCTAAATCATTTTGCTATTTCGTTGGTGGCTAGCAACCCATTTTTCTGTTATTTAATAATAATATTCAAATTTGAAATCCTTTCAGTTTTCGTGTTTCGATTGTAGCCAGGATAGGTCCCCGCATATTCCTATTGATGGGACGAACTAGTTTGGTGACGTACGAACGTAATGGCGATGTAAGTCAAGCAAAAAATTATAGTTATTCGTATTTCAAATCCTATTGTTATTCATTAGGTAGTAGTGTTACAAATGGATGATGGCAAAATGAATTCGTTTAGTTTTGAAATGATCAAGCAAGTGAATGATGCATTAGACAAGTTGCTTCTCGAGCCAGGGCTCGTCTCGTTGCTTCTAGTTGGAAACAAAAAAGCTTTCAGTGCAGGTTTTGATCTAAGCGTCATGGGTGGCCCCCCGTCAGAGATCAAAAGGCAGTTGTTTGTTGAAGGGAGTAACCTAGCGTTGCGGCTTTTCAATTTTCCAAGACCGGTGATTTTCGGATGTTCTGGTCACGGTTTAGCACTTGGTGCTATTATCTTACTTGGGGGCGATTTACGTAAGTTAATTGAAAGTTTGAATCGTATAGAATCTCAAATGGAGAATACAGGCACTGGAGTTCGTGGACCAAAATTCAAGATTGGGATGAACGAAGTCACTATTGGTATGGTAGTACCTGTTAGTGGCGTGGAATTTGCCCGTCACAAATTGGATCCTCGTCATTTAACGAGGGCGGTTACACTTGGTTATGTGTACACTCCAGATGAGGCACAGGAAGTTGGATATTTGGACATCGTTACGGATGAGGAGAGTTTTATGAGCACTTGTCTTGAGCATGCAGGGAAATTGGCCAAGCTGAAAGACCATCCTTACAGAAGCACCAAACGTTATGAAAAAGGCCACATAGCAAAAAGGGTCGAAGAATCTGTTTTCTCAGACTCCCAGCGCCTACTTGCCAAAATGTGATTTCATTTCAATTTATATATATTATAATAACAATTTAAGCGGATTGAATATGCGGAACTTTTGGATCTTTTTTCATTGCCACTTTTGCAGCAATTTTGTGCGCCAAACTGGATTTCTCAGCTTTTACCGGCTCGGCCTTTTCCATCATTGCATGTACCTCTTCTCTGGCTGTCAGCAATGAGTTACTGAACATTGTAGCTGTGATCATCAATTGAGTGGAAGAGCATTTAGAAGGGAGTTCACCATGCATTGTGAGTAGTTCAATTGAGAGTTTTTCAAGTCCTCCCAACCTAGATTTCAATTGCTCGATAACTGGCTGTCCGTGTTCTTCCAAAAAAGGGGTAAAGGCTTTTAAAAATTCAGCAGAACCAGATGCTCTATCTGTCTTTCCCGAAGCTACCGCAAGTTTGCATGCCTTTATCTCTCGCTCCACCAATTCGCATCCTTTGCATAGTTGAGCAAAGTCAGCTTTCAAGTCTTCAACTTTGATGTTGCTGCACAATTCCAGTGCTTTCAGCTTATCAGACAATTTGAAAAGTTCCGGGCATTTACTCTCTATTACTTGTGCTACCCAGTGAAGTAGAGTGAATTTTGAATTGGCGGTAGATTTTGATTGAGACAGTTTTTGTAGACCTGTGCTGACTTCAAACCCCCATGCACCTCCTGTAAATTTATTTCCACTGTTAAGATAGTTTCCTGCACTAAGAACCAGATGTAGCACTTTCTTCCATTCTGGTGATGTTTTCAAAAGCCTGAGAGCGGCTAAATATGCTTCCATCGACTCGAGCAGCGTTTCTGTTTGTCTTTCAAAAGTCATATCCACAAACAAACATTGCAATCGTTGACGTAGCCTTGGAATGGAGGACATTTCAACTACAAATTCATCAACTTTACTTAATCCGGATTCAAAAGGCCCTTGCCCGTGCCACTCAGCTCTTGCATTCTCCACAAGCTGAATTTCCTCAGTAGTGGGAACCATACTAAGCAACTTGTGAGTAACTTCCATGGTAAAGAAATCCTGATTGAGCTTAACAATGTGACTTTTAAGTTCTTTCGCTGATTCTTTGAACCGAGCCAGCCCTATACCCAGATTCTGCTGTCGTTGGGCGTCAAGAAGTGGGGGGCGTTCTGCACCTTTGTCAAGTTTGGCTTCACTGCAAGCTTTCTTCACCACCGTTTTACAAGCTACTTTTGCGAAATCTCTTTCCAAGATGCTAAATTCCGATTTCAAATTGATTGGGGGTTCGTCGGCCATGGAAGTCCACATGGACGTTTCCACGCGTTCTCCAGGTAATACGTTCCAAAAGATACCACGGAGTTGGTCTCCTGGTTTTGTACACAATCTTAAATCTTTTCTCTTTTTGATATCGTACTTGTGCTTTGGTGCTTCGACAATAGCAGGTTTTGGGGTCGCAGGTGTTGCAGACACAGGTGCTGCCCCTCCGAAAAAAGTACTTGGAAGCTCAACTCCATCTCTAGCAGCAGCTTGCATAATGGCTCCTTCAGGTAGATTAGCCTTCTGCATCTTTCGGTACTTGGACAACTTGGGATCTTCTGCTATAACTGCTGGGGTAGCGTTGCTGGACGTAGGGATCTCAGTGAAAAAAGTACTTGGAAGCTCAACTCCGTCTCTAGCTGCAGCTTGCATAATGGCTCCTTCAGGTAGATTAGCCTTCTGCATCTTTCGGTATTTTCCATACTTTGAATCTTCCTGAACATTATTTGACTCTGGGATGATCTCACCATTTGATAGACACGAATTTTCCCTCTTCAGCCTTTCAATCTCTCGTTGCAATTCAATAATGTGATCTTGACTCTCTTGTTTAAGCTCTTCTATCATCCCTTTTACGTCTCCTAACTTTTCTTCAGTGAGAACTCCTGCTTTAATGCGCGAATTTTCTTCTTCCAACTCCGCAATTCGTTTTTTCTGGTCCATCATTTCCTTGATCTTATCGCGACTCAACGCTTGTAGGTCTTTTTGAATATCAAGCGGTACGGCTACTTCAAGCTTCATTGGAGGCGCTTGTTCTTTATCCAGTAAACTGCTTAATGCACTCATTTTTTTGTTGAACCTCTCAGCGAAGTTTCCTTCCGTAGGTTTGTTGTGTGATGCTTTGGAACTCCCCTTTTTACTAAACAAACCTTTTGGCATCTTTAACTTCCACATTCCAGGTTTTGTTTTGGCCTGTACATCTGACACCCAGTTACCCATGAATTCACAGTCTTTGCAGGTGCTTGCAGGTTCATGTTGTTCAGCTACCTTCAATTGCTTCACGCATTTTCCGCAAATAACGTTGCCACATTTGACACATTTGGTACGCGCTTCAAAGGCCACAAAGTCTTTGCTGCAGCATTGGCATGAATCTATGTCTTCCATTGATCACGCGCAATTGATTACGATTTGATTACCTTGCAATTGACAAATTATCAAAATAGTTTGCCTACACCAGTGGGACAATTTCGACTTCTACGTTCCCCTACAAAGTATCCTAAGAGTCCTTTCGAGTAAACCCTGGAAAAGGAGACAGAAACGAGGCAGTGTAGCGATATAGTAGACTCTATTTTAGTGGAAACGAGGTTCATAAATGAGGGGACCGTTTCCATTCTATTCCATTCTATTTTTGACTGGACTGGCAGCCGTTCTGATACAATTGACGGTTTGCAACAAGCTGGCTCACAAGTGTCACGGAGGAAAAGTGCTCAACCTATTTAATATTCGTGGAGTGTAGTCAGCATGGCCGAAGAACCAGTTTTCGATACGTTTGACGACGACTTCATAGAACCGAAAAATGAGAAAACTAATTTGGAAGTGATTGGTGAAGTAAACGAAGAGTTTTCGAGATCCACAAGAACTGTTATGCGACGTCAAAGCTCAACTAAAGATCCCTCGCCAGAGCGTTCAATAAAAATGAAGTTGACTCCAACTCATTTCGATATTCTCAAAGTGGTAGGTAAAGGCGCGTACGGACGTGTTTTACTGGTACGTGAAAAATCAACTGCAAGATTGTTTGCGATGAAAGTCCTTCAAAAGGGGCATGTTATTCATACCAAGAATGTGAGATATGTGAAAGAAGAAAGGAACATATTAAGTAAAGCCGATCATCCGTTTGTTGTCAAGTTTATTTGTGCGTTTCAAACCATGGATAAATTGTATTTGGTCATGGAATACATAGCTGGTGGTGAATTGTTTTCCAGATTAAGAAATGAGGGACTCTTTGTGGAAGTGGACGCGAAGTTTTACGTGGGTGAGATTATCCTAGCGGTCGAATATCTTCATTCAAATGGAATTATACATCGAGATATGAAACCAGAAAATGTGCTCTTGGACAAAACCGGCCATATTAGAATCACCGATTTTGGTCTGGCTAAAGTTCATGATGGGAAATCCGATGTCAAAACAATATGTGGCACTGATTTATACATGGCGCCTGAAATGCTTAGTGGAAACGGTTATGGTAAAGCAGTAGACTATTGGAGTGTTGGTGCGATTCTTTATGAGATGCTGACTGGAGATCCTCCTTTTTATGCAAAAGGATCAAGAAAACTTTACAGCTTAATCATGAGCAAAAAACCTCGATTTCATTCTTGGATGTCGCAAGATGTGGTGAATTTGCTCAAAGGTCTTTTAAACAGAAATGTAGTTCAACGATTAGGAACAACTGTAACAACTATGTTTAAAGTTGGAGGCGTTGCGGAATTGAAAAACCAGGCATTTTTTAATGATCTAGACTGGCATCTTCTCTTAGACCAAAAGATCGCTCCTCCATTTGTACCAGTTGTAGCGAATTTAGAAGACACCTCTAATTTTGATGAGATATTTACTAAAATGGAACCTAAGGACCATGATGAGGAAAATGCGCAATTTGATTCACTCTTGGAAACGGGGAAGCCTGATGACTTTGATGGTTTTTCCTACACTTGTCCCAGCTATTTAGAATCCGCAATGAAATCCATCAATATAGATGCCCAGAAACAAGTTGTAGCGCCTACATCTCCTATCAAATTCGCCAAAGAACCTACATCCCCTATCATGTTCACTGCCGCTACTGTTTCAGCATTGGGGAGCAGAGAACCATCCTCGTCACCGTTGCGAACGATCGTGAGATCTGAAACTGTGGTTACTTGTTTGGAATTAGATCCCCAAATTCAAGATGATATTTTGCTAGATACAAATTCGTCCAAGGAAACCAATTTTAATGGTGGTACGACTGTCACTATGCAGCAGCCTGTATTGAATCCTAACGCTTCTGAATGGAAACCCGCTTGGATGAAATAGATAATTGTAATATTTGATTAGATGAATACTTGGACATATTATAGAATACCAGGTACTAGTTACGATAAAAACTCAAATTAATAATAATAAATAAATACTTGGGATAAATTACAGAATATGAATTTCCTTCCGAGGAAACTCCGCTTCTAGAATAATTTGAAATCGGTTGAAATAGGCGATGAGTTCATTTTTGCTACTAAGCGACTCCCTCGATGGAAGTAATACTGAATCGACCATGCTCTTCAGCTTGGGAGTCATAATTACGGTCCCTATTTCAAAAAGACAGTAGCCATTCGAAACCATGTGCTTCAATAGGGTAGTGCACACTCGCAAGGTCATAAATTCGTCCTCGGACAGCATGCCACTCAATTCATTTTGCAGCATGTTCACCTCTGCATCAGTATCAAGACATTTCACATAATGAATTATCTCATGGCTAAAGGGCTTCTTCGCTTGAGGCCAATTCATCCACTCGAGTGTTACCACATCGTCGTCAGAATCAAAGCTGTTAGTACCGAGACGATCAATTCGGGGTAAACAAAGCCCATGGTCAATAGGCACCAAACGAAGAGAACTCCTGAAGTCTTCTCTCTGGGAACTCTCACAATATGACATTGTGCGTCGTTGTCCCATTTTCTTACTCAGGTGAAGAGAATTTGATCCTTCCATAACCGTTTGGATAAGAATATTGCCCCCGTGTCTATCAGTATTAAGCAAACGAACGTCAAGAATCCCGATACGGTGAACCATATCAACTGTAAATAAGCTTGGTCCGACATCTTCAGCACAACTATGATGCGACACATATGCTTGCATAGATCCAACTTTAACTGGGCCTTCAAAAGGTACCCTATCTATTGAATCTTCGTAACAAGATGTGCTTCTAGAGAGCCTGTTGGTGGATTCAAACGATGATTCAAGTGTCGTCCATGAAAACACAGAGTCAGACCACTTTGAAGAACATACTTGCACGATTGCTGTTGGAGGTACGCCTGCAAACCCATCATGATCGAGCAAGTATGCAGCAGCTTCTCTTACATACCCTTCTCCTACTGGAACGCCTGTTCTCACCATTTTCATCTTATCACCAGTCTTGCGTGGGGTTCCTGGTTCTTCATCAGCTGGCTTAAACACCGCACAAAAGTGACCAGAGGTAGACTTCAAAAAGTAAACATTTCCAGCGGATTCATCATCTACTTGAACAGGAGCAATATCCATACGCAATGCTGCATCAGCTTCAGCTGCGAAGTTTTTCTCGTCTTGGGTTTTGAGAGATGAGACGAGACACAATCCACCGGGATCGCAGTGTGATTTCATCGGCCATGTCTCGGATTCCAACAACAGCAAGGATTCAAATTCGTCGTTCGCATCGAATATATTTACACTCTTCTCTTTAAATCGATCCGGTAACTTCAGTGAGATTCCAGCCTGTGCTTTCTTCATGGTGACACGACTCATATTTATTCCTAGTCAACAATTTGAAATACTCCTTTTTGAAACAACACCCAATGCTATTGGTCAATCTATGCGGTGGCTGTACTTCGATGTGCTATGTGATTCACTAACCACCAAAATACTTATCGATGAATTGCAAGTGCGCTCCGGACGACTACCAAAGTCGTCGACAAACTACCCCACAAATGAAATTCTTTGAATCATTTCTCCCAAGCTATGATACTATATAAATCATTCAAGGGGTGGCGTCTCTCATTAATTTAATGGTCTTCTAAGCATAGTAGAGAAATATCTTGGTGATGACTTCTATAATTTACATTAGAAACTACTAGTATTTCGATATTTGCACACAGGGGTTGTATTCCAACAAGGATTTTTTAAACAACAAAAATAGATTTTTTTTTTTTTTTTTTTAAAAAA
>Ga0105055_10009699_pt1 | contig 12237 bp, 10 predicted proteins | sample BON03_FD_78090 | JGI IMG/M metagenome (GOLD analysis project Ga0105055, IMG submission 78090) | Freshwater microbial communities from Lake Bonney liftoff mats and glacier meltwater in Antarctica - BON-03 | ecosystem: Environmental > Aquatic > Freshwater > Ice > Glacier meltwater | place: Lake...
CGCGTGTCTACGTGTGTGCGCTTGTGTGCGCTTGTGTGCGTGGGTGTGTGTGCGTGTGTGTGTGTGAGCGAGAGAGCGGGCGGAGTCTCCGCAAACGGACGCACCCGAGCGGCGTGAAGAGGGCCATGAGGAAGCTCCTGTACTGCGGCATGCTGTTAAGGTACCATGCGTAGTCCGCGCCCACGCTGTAGACCAGCTGCGCGTACGTCTGCGCGAGGTCCTCGCAGTCCCCGCCCGGGAGCAGCGGCGAGCCCTTGCACATTTTGCGCCAGAAGACGCGCGTGCGGATGTCCTCGCCGCACACGTCGCGGCGGTAGCTGCTGGTGCCGAGATACGTCTCCTGGATGGCGTGCGCAATGGCCTGCAGCACGAGGTCCTTGAGAAAGTGGCTGTCGGGCATCACCTCATGCTGCGCGCCTATGCGCGAGAAGGCGCGCAGCAGCACGCTGCAGGCCATGAGCCGCGGGACTTTGTGCTGCTTCATCCACGTCTGTGTGTTGCAGACGCTCGAGTGCAGGCCGTACATAAAGTGGTACGTGTAGATGTTCTGCTTGGTAATCATGCTGTCGCCCACCGGCGCGCGCCGGCGCTCCTGGTTGAACGCCGAGAGCGCGATGTCGCCATACACCATCACGTCGCGCGTCTCAAACATGTCGCGCACCGCGCTCGCCTCGGGGTGCTGCAGCCACGCGCCGTGCGCGGGCTGCACCCCGCACGGCGCGCCCGGGCTGTGCTCCCACATCATCCCGTTGAAGGCCGGCAGCGCGCGCGCCCCCCCGTTGGCGCGCACCACGGGCACGAGCCCCGCGAAGTTGTTTTCAAACTGCACCGTGTCGTGCGCCGAGAAAAACACCTCGAGCAGGATCACGTCGGGGCAGAGGTGGAGCGCGACGACGGCCTGCAGCCCCTTGCGCCAGGTGCTCGTGGGCGACATGGCGGCGGCCAGGCGCGCCGAGAGCGCGGCGAGGCGCGCGGACGCGCCCGCGTCCTGCGCGGCGTTCTTCTCGTCCCACAGGCCCGGGCTCACGCGCGCGACCACCGCGTCGTGTCCGCACACGCGCGTGCGCACCTCGCGGTGCGTAAAGAGCACGCGCGCGTGGAACTGCAGCGCCGAGCCGGTGTTCTCCGGCATCAGCACGCCCGCGCTGAAGCGCAGCAGCTCGACCTCGTGCGCGGCGCTGTCATCCGCCGCCGGGCGCTCGCCGGGCTCCCTGCTCCAGAGCTCGGCGCCAAAGAGCTCGTGCAGCGGCGGCGCGCTGGGTTCCGGGAGCGGAAACGGGTGCGCCGCCATGGCCCATACGGACCGCCGCGCCCCGCGCGCTTATATACGCCGGGCGCGCCTATTCGCCGCGGCGCGGGCGGGGGGTCTGTGCACACGGTGGGTGGGGGCGACAAGCGCGCGTACATTGGCACATCCGGTTGTTTATTATCACAGCCTGAAAATTTGAAAAAATAAACTCGGCCCCGGGCCTAAAACACGAGGCGCTTGCACGCGGCACAGCGCGGCGCCGAGAGCGGCTTGCGGATGAGCGCGGGCGGTTGCGTCGCGTCGGTGGGCCGTCCGCGCGCGGACGGCGGCGAGTCGAAGCAAGTCGGCGGCGGCGGTGGGGGCATCGGGGCGTGTGGGTGTGTTTTGTGCAGGCGTGCATCTGTATTTGAAAGCGTGTTGCGACCGGGAGCGGTCGCACGACGGAGTTTTTTTTTTGTTTTCCTGGATTTTTGTTTCCCGTGTGCATGGGGTCCGCACACGAACCGCTCTTGCGACCCCCCGCTTTTTTTTCATTCCCGAGCACGGGCGGCGCGGCACACGGGATCCTCGATGCTCTCGTCCATGCCCGTCCAGATGCTGCTGGACTCGCCTCCGGGCTGCGGCGCGCACTCGGAGTGGGATCGCATGCTGCTCCTGGACCTGGACCTGGACCTGCTGCCGCAGCTCGGGCAGGACGACCTCACGCACGAGCTGCAGTGCTTCGGCGACGCGATGCTTGTGCGGATGCATCCGCACCCTGCGGACCTTGCGATCATGCCGGAGACGAGGCCGGCACCCGACGCGCAAGAGGCTCCGTGTGCGAACGCTCCGCACGACCCGTGCGCCCCACCCCTGTCGCTGGCACACGACCCGTGCGCCCCACCCCTGTCGCTGGCACACGACCACCGCGCGGCGGCAGTGGTGCAGAAGGAGGCGCTGCGGAAAAGGAACAACCGCGTGTCGGCGCACAACAGCCGCCAGCGCGTGCGGGAGGCGTCGGAGCTGCTCGCGCGCACCGTGGCGGAGCAGAAGCGCCAGCTCGACGCGCTGACGACGCAGGCCGAGCCGGCGGACGCGCCGGCGTCGCTGCTGGAGCAGCGCGTCGCCGAGCTGCTGAGCCGGAACCGCGAGCTCGAGGACGCGCTCGCGCGCATGAGCGAGCGCCAGGAGGCGCTCGAGCAGGCCGCGCGCGGCGCGCGCGAGCAGTACGAGGAGGGGCTGCTGCTGCTGCAGATTCAGGCGCTCCGCGCGCCCGAGGAGCCCGAGGACGCGCGGCAGGGCCGCGCGTGCAAGCGCTCTGCCGCGCGGCTCTACGGCTCGCTGTATCCGTAGGCTGCGCACTCGCGCAGCGTGGCCGCGTAGTCGACGCGGAAGTTGTTCATGACGTCCTGCAGCACCACGTCGAAGATGCTGTGCGTGTTGGTGTCGCCGCCGGTGTGCGGGCCCGCGCTGCGCAGCAGCAGCAGCACCGCGCACAAAAGCGTGCCGACGCCAATGACTTCCGAGGTGTCGTCGAGTGCGATTTCGCACGCGTCGCTCTGCTCGGGCTGCCGGCAGCTGCAGCGCCCGCTGTTGCAGTAGCTGCCGTAGGTCTGCACCATGCTGCTGAGCACGGCGAGCACGCGCGCGTCCATGACCGCGTACGGCACGTACAGGCTCTTGCTGAGGCGCACCCCGCGCTTGTCGAGGATCACGCGCCGCTTCTCCTGCACGATGCTCACGACGAGCTGCGAGAGCGTCGCCATCGGCCGCTGCATGAGCTGGTTCGGCTGCGACATGGCGTGCAGGAGCCCCAGATGCATCATCTCGGGGGTGTAGAGGCTCGCCTTGGCCTCGCCAGGCGCGAGCAGCATTGCGTTGGCGCGGTTACGTGTGCACCAATAAAGACCCAGTTGTGTCCCTCCGTGTCGCGCGCGTCTGTGGCGCGCATTGCGTTTTTTCCCCCCGCTGGCTGCGGCGGCGCGCCGCCGCCCACCCAGGTTCTCGGGCGCGGGTGCGGCGCCCTATATAAATAACGGCGCCCCCCCGCGCGCGCTTGCCGGCGGACTCGCTGCGCGATGCACGACGCGCCCGCGCGCATGCAGGCGCTGCTGCGGGCCATCGAGTCCAGCCCCGCGATCCAGGACTACATGCGCCAGATCTCGCTCGAGCTGCGCGGCCTCATGCAGGCGTACGCGCTGGACCTCTCCATGTGCCACGCGGGCGGCGTGCTCACGCCCAACGCGGCGCAGTACTACAAGCTTTCTGCGCACCTGCTGGCCACCGCGACGCGCAGCAACATCCGCAACAACGCGAGCGGCGGCGTCGCGCTCGGGCACGTGCAGTCCGTGATGGCGGCGGGCAACGTGCGCGAGCAGTGCTGGGTGCTCTCGAACCTGCTCTTCAAGGACCCGAGCTTCGCGCTCATGCGCTGGCTGCTCTCGCGGCCGGCGCTCGGCGCGGGCCCGGCCGGCGCCGGCGGGGTGCGCTGTCTCAACGAGCACACCGTCGCGGAGTACAGCGGCAAGGTGCTCGCGGGGCGGGTCGGGGGCTCGAGCCCGCGCCTCAGCATCAAGAGCATCCTGTGCGGACAGTGCTCCGCGCACAACCGCAACATCCGCCGCCCGCGCCACCGCAGCGAGCGCGCGCTCTTCCGCCTGCATGCGGCGAGCATCGTCCCCGAGCTCTCGTGCCGCGAGCTGCCGCTCGTCGGCGACTACCTCGCCGAGAGCGGGGGCTTCCTGCCGTGGCGCACGGGGCACATGCAGTGGGAGCTGCGCCCCAGCAGCAGCTTCGTGCAAAACGCCCTCTCGCACAAGCAGAGCACGATCTCGGGCTTCTCGGGGCACACCGACGCGATGCTCACGTTTGCGCGCATCTTCGCGAGCTTCGACATGCGCCTCATGACGCTCGTGTGCGTGCTGTGGCTGTGCGGCTGCGAGCACCACAGCGTGTACGAGGTCGTCGCGACCGCGCGCGAGCACGGGCTCCCGTTCGCGCACGAGGACGCCATCGAGTACGCGCAGGGCATGCTGCGCGCGCTGAGCCCGCCCGCCGCCGCGCAGGCGGTGTGTGCGGAGGCCGCGCCGCGCCAGGCCTGCTGCGCGCACTGAGCCCCGCGTGCGGCCCGCCCCCAAGTAAAAATTGGCGCCATTTTTTTTTTTGGCAATTCGCGCGGGGGGTCGCATGCGCCCGGGCCCGGGCCACTCCGCCGTAAAAGGCCCCGGCGCGCCGGACCGGTCGCATCCACGCGCGCATGGTGCGCGCCGCGGAGATCCACGGGCGCACGCTGTGCGTGCAGAACATCCTGTGCTCGGCGAGCGCGCCCGAGGACTACCGGGGGCTGCCGGGCACGATCCTCGCGTACCTCATGAAGAAGAAGGGCCACCGCAAGATCTCGATTGCGTTCGACATGCTGGCGCCGGACGGCCAGCGCCAGCAGCATCTCGCGGTGGTCTACGACGAGCCCAAGTGGGCGCAGGCGGCGCTCTACGACATGCGCAGCCACTGCGCCGCGATCTATCCCGACAGCAGCGCGCGCCCCCTGGTGGCGACGGAGGACCGCCTGCGGACGCCCATCTTTCCGGTGTACGTGCGCTACGAGGACGAGCTCGGGTTCACGCCGCCGCGCCAGGAGGCGCTCTGTGCGCTCGCGTCCAAGTACGGCCGGCTGAACGGGAACACGCCGTCGCGCTTCCACGGGCGCGAGGGCGCGTGCTTCTCCGCGTTTCTCAATTTCGCCGACTACCGGGGGGCGCTGTGCTTTCTCGCCGCGGACGCCGCGGAGCTGCTGCAGCTGGACGGGCGCGCGCTCTGCGCGAGCGCGCAGAGCAACACGCGCTGGCTCTCGGAGATGCGCGAGCGCATCGCGAGCCGCGCGGAGCTGGCCGGGGGCTTTACGCTCGCGCAGGCGATGGCGGCCGCGTACGCGAGCCCGGGCCTCGTCCTGCGCGACAACCCTCGCGCGGTGCTCTCGGCGTGGTTCAGCGACACGACTGCCGACGGCCTCTTCCGCGCGCCGCCGCCGCCGTCGCGGCTCGGCGCCGGGGGCTGCTGGGCGCCGCCCGCCCCCCAGCGCGCCGAGCCTGCGCCCAAGCGTCCCGAGACCGGGCTCGAGCCCGACGCCGACGCGCCGGCCGCGTGCGTCGCGCGGCCGCAGCCTGCGGGCCCGCAGAAGGAGCCGCGCGGCGCGGGGCGCGCGCCGGCGCTGTGGGAGCTCTCGCACGAGGAGCTGCTGCTTTTCTTCCGGCGCCACGAGCTGCCCACCGCCGGGCTCGAGCTCGCGGGCCTGCACGGCGGGCATCTGCGCAGCATCATCGAGGCGCGCGGGGCCTGCGCGCTCGACACCTTTCTGCCCGCCCCTCCAGACGGCCTGGGCTTTGAGCACAGGCTCAAGTACACGGTCGTGTTTGTCGGCGCCGTGCTCGAGGAGTTTGGCATTGCGCTCCCGTGCATCGCGGCCGCGCCTCGGAGCGGCACGCCCGCGTCCGAGGGCAGCGAATGAAGCCCCGCCGGCCCGACGCGCTCCGATATTTTTACAGATAATAAAGACCCTTTATTGCACGCCTATGTGTCTGGCGCCGCCGCCTTGGCGCGCGCGCGCCGGCGGGGGGGGGGGGGCGTATATATGCGCGAGTCTGCCAGACAGGTGCACACGCCTTGTCTCGCCCCGCCGCCTCTGTTGTGGCGCCATCGCAATGTCGCTGTGCGAGTGTCTATACGTCGACGAAAACGGGGAGGGAGGGGCGCTGCCGAGCCTGCTCGCGTGCCTGTGCCCGTGCGTGCCCTTTGGCATCGTGGCCTCGCGGATTCCCGGGGCGCGCTGCGGCGCGCCCGCGTGCTGCGCCGCGTACGTTGCTGCCGAGCTGGCTGCGACGGGGTGCGGGGGGGGGGTCCTGCAGATGCTGCTGCGCCAGCAGTTCCACCAGCGCGTGCTGCACGAGCACGAGAGCTGCCCCGAGTCGTGTCTGCTGGGCTGCTGCTGCTGCTGCTGCGGGATCGTGCAGATGCAGAAGCAGCTGCGCGCGCGCGAGCGGCTGGCGGGCGCCGTGCACGGGCAGGGCGCGCCTGCGGGCGCGCCGCAGGACTCTGCGCACGACGCGCCCGAGGTGGCGCTGCTCGCGCCGCCCGAGGCCTGGGGCGAGCCGGCGCTCGCAAACGGCATGGGCTAGCGCGAGCAGCCCGCCGCGTGGCTGGCTTCGATCTGGCGCGCGTGCTGGCGCGCGTGCGCGCGCAGCGCGCCGTCCCACGGGTCGGCGGGGGCGCTCTCCGTGCGCGCGTGCGCGGCGGCGAAGGCGCTCGCGTGTGCGTGCGCGAGCCCGCGGAGCGTCGCGCCAATGTGCACGAGACGCACCGCAGTGTTGGCGTCGTTGAGCACGCGCGCGCAGAGCAGGGCGACGCTGCGCGCGGGGAGCCCCGCGTCGCCGGCGAAGACGACCCCGCGCCGGAAGAGCAGCTCATTGAGCGCAAAGGGGTACGCGCACAGCGCGCGCTGCGCGCCCGCGAGCGGCCCGGCCGCGTGCAGCCCGATCTGCGGGACCGTCGCCGTCTCGAGGCGCAGCACGCCGACGTGCCGGCGGCCGTTGAGCGGGAGCACCTTGCCGTAGAAGCTGAGCCCGTCGCCGCCCGCGCAGCCCGCGGGGCTGCGGATCTGCTGCAGCGTCGCGATGGGCGTGAGCGCCGCGTCGGTCACGAGCAGCGCGGACGCGCCCGCGCCCGCGCCCCAGCGCACGGAGACCATTTCGATCTGCAGGAGCATGCCGCGCGCGCGGCGCGCGCGCGCGCGGCGCCGAATATATACCGCGCGCTACACGCAGCGGTGGAATCCGGGAATGGCCGCGCCGAGCCGCAGGGCCGCGCCGACGCGCCCGGCGAGCCCGCTGCCGTCGGCGCGCGTCTTGCGGTGCTTGATCTTCCACTCGAGCGAGAGCGCGTCGTGCCGGGACGCCAGCTGGAACATGGCGTGCACGCGCCACGGCTGCGCGCTCCTCGTGTAGCGCGCGCCGCCGCAGATGGCGCCGTTGTGCTGGCGCAGGCGGCGCGCGATGTTGTTGGTGACGCCGACGTAGCTGCGCGCCGCGTTGGCGCACGACACGAGCACGTACACAAAGGTCGTCTCGCGCGGGCGCGCAGGCGAGCCCCGCTTGGCCTTGGCGTGCCGCATCGCAGGGGCGCGCGAGCTTCTGCGCGCGGTATATATAGGCGCGCGTGCGCGCCGCGACCTTCTGCGCGCGGTATGTACAGGCGCGCGTGCGCGCCGCGGCCGTCTCCGCGCGGTATGTACAGGCGCGCGTGCGCGCCGCGGCCGTCTCCGCGCGGTATATATAGGCGCGCCGCCGCGCGGCGGCGCGGCGCGCATGGCTCTGCTGCCGGAGCTGCCGCGCTCCGCGCGGTGCGGGCGCGACTATGAGTTTTTCCTGCAGCAGCGCGCCGAGGACGAGGCGTGGGCGTCGGACGTCATCGGCGCGCTTCCGAAGCTGTGCGCGGGGCTGGGCGTCTCCACGCTCGTCGGGGCGGCGGGCGCTGCGGCCGACAGCGAATTCGCGGACTGGAGCAGGCAGCTCGGGCTTTCCGGCGCCGCGGGCGCGGCGCCGCGCAAACGCGAGCAGCTCGTGCGCATGCCCGCGGCGATGTCGGACAAGATCAAGGCGCACCAGCGCAGCGCGCTGCGCTTCATGTGGCGCCGCATCTGGACGCCCGGCGAGGGCGGGTGCGTGCTCGCGCACGGGATGGGCCTGGGCAAGACGCTCGACGCCGTGGTGCTCATTGAGGCCTTTGTGCGCACGTACCGCGAGCACGGCCTCGCCGCCAAGGTCGTGTACGTGCTCAAGCAGTCGGTGGTGGGCGCGCTGCTGATGGAGATGCGCGCGTTCCCGGACGTGTTTGCGTTCGTGACTCCCGGCGACAAGTCCAAGGTCGCGGCCGACCGCATTGCGGTGTACAACTTCAACGAGGCCCTGCGGATGGTGGACTCGACCGCGCCCTTCTGGCTTCAGCACCCCGTGTACGAGCACACGATCCGCCGCTGGCACGCGTCCGGGGGGGTGCTGCTGCTGCTCGAGACGTGGGGCGGCGTGCGTGCGCTGAACGCGCTCGCGCACGCGCACGGCGACGCGCCAGGCGGCGCGGGCGCGGGCGCGGATGCGTTTGAGCGCATGAGCCGCCTCTTCCCCGTCCACAGGAGCGTCCGCTTCTGCCAGCGCCCGGGCGACAACGCGCGCAAGCATCATGCGGTTGTCGCGAAGGTAGGGCACACCAACGAGCACAATGCCGCCAACACCAAGTACTTTGAAATGACGCTGCGCGACGCCGTGCACAAGCAGACCGTGTTCGATCTGCGGGTGCTGCAGTCGACAATAGCGTTGATCCCGCCCGGCGGAGTCAGCGCAGGGGAGTGCATCGAATTTGAAATTGTGGGGGGTGGTGATTCAAACGGGCTGCACTCGACCCTTTCCCAGCCAAGCTCAAAAAAGCCGAATACGCAAGTGTGGGTCGAAGCCTGCGCTGAGGCGGGCGCCGCGGGCGAGTTCCAACCCGCGCTGCTCGTCGTGGACGAGGCGCACGGGCTCTATGCCAAGGATCTGAAGGTGGGCCGGGGCCTCCGCTCGCGCGAGTCGGGCGAGGGCCAGCGCGAGGGGGCGCGCGTGCTCTTTTTCGAGACGCGCCAGCGCGTCATGATGACGGGGACCCCGCTGCTCAACAGCGCAACCGACCTGTGGGACCTCATGCACGTGGTGCGCGGACGCACGGGGCTCCCACCGGCGCACGAGGGCACGACGGACAAGCTCCCCGCCATGCTCAGGGAGCGCAAGGACTTTGCGCGGCTCCTGTCGCTGCTCGACACGGCGGACCTCAAGCGGGCCGCGGCAGACTGTCTGCAGCACTACTTTGTGCGGGGCTTCATGGACATCCAGAGCCAGGAGCAGCTGCTCAGCAACGAGCTCCCGCCGCGGCGCGAGTACGCAGTCTTTGTGCGCATGAACGACGAGCAGACGAGCCTGCTGCGCGTGCTCGCGCAGCAGCCGCCGCGCGGCGGCCTCAACGACGCGGCGATGAACAGGACGATCGCCATGCACCCCAAGGCCTTCCGGGGGCTCGCTGCGGCGCCTGCGCGCGGGCGCGGGCGCGGCGGCGCGTCTGCACCGCCGCCCGTCGCATCCAGCGCGCGCGGGCGCGGGCGCCGCGGCGCGTCTGCACCGCCGCCCGTCGCATCCAGCGCGCGCGGGCGCGCGCGCGGCGGCGCGTCTGCACCGCCGCCCGTCGCATCCAGCGCGCGCGGGCGCGGGCGCGGGCGCGGGCGCGGTGGCCCGCAGTTGGTCGCGGGCGGGGCCGGCGCGGACGGCGACGACAGCGGAGACAGCGCAGACGAGGACGAGAACGACAGCGAACAGGACGAGGACGACGGCGACATGGACATTCTCGACAATCTGCTCTGTGCGGACTCGCCGAAGATGCTCGTCGCGCAGCGCCTCATCCACGCGTGCCTCTCCGTCGGCGAGCGCGTGGTGGTCATCAGCGCGCGCCTCCTGCCCCTGCGGATGCTGGCGCGCGATCTCAGCTCGTTTGCGCCGCCCGGGACGGCGTGGGCGCCCGGCGTCAACTACTGCGTTGTGGACGGCAGCCTGCAGGACGACCGCCGCAGCACGGTCTTTGAGCTGGTGAGCCGGCTCGACACGAGCGTGCGCGTGCTGTTTCTGAGCAAGGGCATCGGCAACGCCGGCATCACGCTCAACGCGTTCAGCCGCATGATCATCTTCGAAATGGACTTTACGCCGTCGATTGACGCGCAGTGCATGGGGCGCATCTACCGCTACGGGCAGCCGCGCCCCGTGGTGTTCTACCGGCTCGTGGCCGCGGACACGCTCGAGGAGGCCATCCTGCGGCTGCAGGCCGCGAAAAGCCGGGTCTTTGCGGAGGTGCTCACCAGCACCGTCACGAGCGACGCTGCGGCGAGGCCCGACGTCGCCATCAACACCAAGCCGCCGGTGCTCACGCACGCGCGCGCCGCCGCCGCGGTCGTGGCGCGCGCGTGCGACGACGTGCACCCGGTGTTTGACGACGCGGTGCTGCAGCGCCTGATGGAGCCGGGCGCGGGCGGCGCCGCGCAGTGCGTGCAGCGCGTCGAGCAGCCGGGCCCCGCCCCGGCGTCCGTGCCCGCCGCGCCGAGCGGCAGCGCCGCGCTGCGCGCCAGCTCCGCGGCGTGGCAGCTGGCCGCGGCGGCGGCAAAGTTGGGCCGCGCGCACCGGCGGCAGCCCGCCGCGCAGCGCACGCTGCGCTGGCGGTGCGACGTGTGCTGCGCGCCGATGCAGCACGCCCTCAAGCCGGACTACGAGCTCGAGGCCGCGGAGCTCGAGGACTATGCGGCCAAGAAGCGCCGCGCGCGAATCAAGCCGCGCGCGCGCCAGCACCGCACCAAGTTCCTCGAGGAGCTGCTCGGGTGCCCGTGCTGCCGGAGCGTGTTCCGGCTCAGCCACCTGAGCGTGCTGGCCTTCCGGCATCTGCAGCACGCGTCGCCGGTCGAGCGGGCGCCGGTCGGCGCGATGCTCGGCGCGCTCGCGAGCGACGGCGCGGCGCCGGCGTCGGCGGCGCTCGGGACGCCGTTCCGCTGCTGCCACGAGGGCTGCGCGCGCATAGTCCGCGTGCGCGCCGCGGCGCCCGCGGACGCCCTGCAGTGCGACCACGGCATCGCGACGGCGGCGCACGCGCACCGCCTGCTGCTCTGCAGCACGTGCCAGGCGCACACGCTGGCGCTCGCCTGCACCGCGCCCGACATGCTGCGCTGCGTGGGCTGCGGGGACGCGCTGCTGCCCGCGGGGTAGCCGCACGCGGCCGCGCGCGCGTATATAAGCGCGCAATCGGCGCGCGCGGCGCCGGCGCCGCATGCCTGCACGCGAGCTCGGCGGCGCGCACCTGGCCTTCTTCGGGTTCGCGACGAGCGGCGGCATGCGCCGGCTGGCGCGCACGCTGCTGTGCGTGCTGGCGCCGGCGCTGCTGCAGGTCGCCGCGGTCGCCGAGGGCCGCTTCGAGGGCATCGTGTCCGTGCCCGCGCGCGGCGGGGCGGCGCGCGCCGAGCGCGTGCTTGCGGGCTTCAAGATGCACATTGGCGTCGTGGAGCTCGACGCGTACATGTCCGACGGGATGGCCGCGTGCCTCTGGCGCATCATGCGCGCGCCGGGCCCCGCCGCGGGCAACCTGCTGCTGCCCGCGGGCGACGCGCTGCGCCGCGACCTCGAGGCGCACGCACACGCGCGGCTCCCGCGCGGCCGCGGCCCGCGGGAGCCGCGGGCCGGCTACGAGGCGCCCGAGAACGTGTTCCTGCACGCGCGCAGCGTGCTCTACACGCCGACGCACATGCTGCGCGCGGCGTGACCCCGGGGCGGCGGGTGCGGCGGCGGGGAAAAAAGGGAAACCCAGCGAGGGAGCCGCGGCGCGGGCCGCAGCGCGCGCGCGCGGGAAGCCATGGCACAGATTCCCAGCAACTGGGGGAGCATCAGCCTCAAGGACCCCGTCGCGCCGCGCGCGACGGGGCAGGCGCCCGAGGAGGGGCGCAAGGCGCACAAGCGCAAGGGCGGCGACGGCGGCGGGCGCGCAAGCGCGAAGAAGAAGCGCGCGGAGGAGCCCGCGAGCAAGCCCGAGCTCAGCCTCCTCGGCGTGGTGCCGCCCGCGCTCCGGAAGGAGGGCATCGTGCAGGCCGTCGTCGACGGGCAGGCGGACCGCATCTACCGCAGTGAGATCTGCGACAACATCGCGGCGTGCGCCGCGGGCGTGGCGGGGCGCGACGCGCAGATTGGCGCGATGGTCGCGGTGGTCTCGAAGAGCATCAACCAGATCATCGCGCAGACCGGGTACAAGACGGTGCTCGCGGGCATCGACACCGCGCACGTCGTCTACACCAACGACCTGCAGTCGGTGCCGAAGGCGTACGAGGACACGTACCTGCGGCAGGCCGTGTCCGCGGGCGAGCGCGACTGCGTGCGGGGCGAGCACTGCGAGTGCCGCTTCATCGACCG
>Ga0105055_10009700_pt1 | contig 12237 bp, 4 predicted proteins | sample BON03_FD_78090 | JGI IMG/M metagenome (GOLD analysis project Ga0105055, IMG submission 78090) | Freshwater microbial communities from Lake Bonney liftoff mats and glacier meltwater in Antarctica - BON-03 | ecosystem: Environmental > Aquatic > Freshwater > Ice > Glacier meltwater | place: Lake...
GAGGAGGGAGGGAGGGGCGGGGGGAGGGGCGGATAATAAGGAGAATGAGGAGGAGGAGGAGGAAGAGGAGGAGGAGTGGGAGGAGGAGGGAGGGAGGGGGGGGAAGGCTGCAGGAGGAGGAGGAGGGGGAGGAGGAGGAGCAGCAGCAGCAGCAGCAGCAGCAGCGGCGGCCAAGCGAAGACGACGCAGTAGTCTACGGAGAAGCACCAGACGAGGTAGTGGAGGAGGAGGAGGGGAGGAAGAGGAGGAGGAGGAGGAGGAGGAGGAGGCCGGCGCACCTGCAGCAGCAGCGGCAGCAGCGACAACAGCAGTGTCAACCGTCACGTTCGCTAGCACCAGCAAGAGCAGCAGCAGCAGCAGCAGCAGCAGCAGCAGTAAAATAGTCGGCCCTCCCTTCATCCTCTTCAACCTCCTCTCCACCGTCCTTGACAACGCCTCCTCCTCCCTCCTCACCCTTCAACACCTCTCCCAAAACAAGCCTCCCTCCCTCCCTTCCTCCTCCTCCTCCTCCTCCTCCCAATCTTCGACTGCAGCTGCAGTAGCGAAGAAGGGGGAGGGATGGAGGGAGGACGTGCTGCATGCAGGAGTCCAGGCAAGCCTTGGGATGCAAGTTGCTGTGTATGCGATTTCGGGGAGTGGAGGGGAGGGAGGGAGGGAGGAAGGGAGGGAGGACGAGGAGGAGGGAGCGGGAGGGAGGGAGGACGAGGTACGATGGAAAGGATTAGTCACTCACGTAGCAGCATCAGCAGCGCGGCTCTTGCCGTTGCTGCCCTTGTACACAGACCTCTTTCTTTCTCCCTCCCTCCCTCTCTCCCTCCTTCCCCATGTCTCCCTCAATCTAGCCTTGACTTGTGTGAGTGCCATTCCCTTAAGCTACAGAGGGAGGACGAGGACGAGGGCGGGAGGGAGGAAGGGCAGGAAGGGAGGGAGGGAGGGAGGGAGGGAGGGAGGGGCGTTGGCGCCTTTGGTGGCAGCAGTGACGGACACGGTGTGGCAAGCGTTAGATAGTCTGGGGAAAGCGAGTCATGTGAAGGCGATGCTCCAGGAAGGGAGGGAGGGAGGGAGGGAGGGAGGGAGGGAGGGTCTCTGGGAAGAAGAGGAGGGTGAGGACGGGGAGGAGGGAGGGAGGGAGGGAGGGGAGGTGGCTGTTGAGAGTTTGGCACGGGCACAGCGGTTGGGGTGGTTGGATAAATTGGTAGTGTTTGTCTTCTCGGCGGGTTCCTTGGTGGTGGAGGGACGCCCTCCCTCCCTCCCTCCCTCGTCCTCCTCTGCTAGTCAAGGGCGACGAGTGACGGATGAGGAGAAGGGTTTGGCTGATTGTCTTGCCCAAGCGATTAAGAACAAAGAGAGTCTTGCTGCTGTGACTGCTGCGTTGAAGGGCTGGCCTGTGCTAGAGAAGGTGCTACAGCTGCTGCTGGCAGCGAAGGAGAGGTCAGAGCGACCAGTGAGGGTGGCCCTCCTTCGGTCACTTCCTGTGCTGTTGGAAGGGATCAGCTTCGAGGGAGGGAGGGAGGAAGGGAAGGAGGGTGGAGAGGAGGAGGAGATGGATGAGTCGTCGAAGTCCGAGTCGGAGGAGGAGGATGACGAAGAGGGGGAGGAAGGGGGGAGGGAGGGAGGGAGGGAGGGAGGGAGGGAGGGAGAGGAGTTCTTGTTGGTGGTTGCGGGGTGTTTAAGTGTGGGGCTTCGTTTACTTCATCTGTGGAGGTTGCCTCAAGATCCTTCTTGGACTGAAGCTGATGACCCCGCCCTGCCCTCCCTCGCTCGCTTCCTCGTTCAATCCCTCCTCCTTGTCGACATCCGCAACCGCAGCAACAGCAGCAGCAACAGCAGCAACAGCAGCAACAGCAGCAACAGCAATAGCAACAACAGTAGCCTACCAGCACGCGTCCGTCTCGCCCCTTCCTCCCTCCACTCCTTCCCCCCCGACCCTGAAGATCTCAGCCGCATCCCCCTCTGCTGCGCCCCGCACCTCTCCCTCCTCCTCCTTCTCGCCCTGCCCTTCTCCTCCCTCCTAGACGGTTCCCTCCCTCCTTCCACACGCTTACCGACCATTCATTCCCTCTTCCACCTTTTGACCATGTCCCCTCCCTCCCTCCTTTACTCCCCTCCCATCAAACCTTCGGCCCACGCCTTGTGCCTGGCCTTATGGGGGCTACTCGGAGACGGAGAAACAGAAGTGAGGGAAGCAGTCGCAGAAAGATCTATCGGGTTTTTGGTCCAACAGGGGAAATTAGCGAGACTCATGGTGAGGAACGGAGGGAGGGAGGGAGGAGGGAGTGCGTCAGCATCAGGGAGGGAGGAGGAGGGAGGGAGGGAGGAAGGGGACCCGGGGCGGATACCGTGTGAGTGGGCGATCAAGGATTTGGTGAATAGGCTTAAGACGAGCTTGAGGGGGAGGCAGGCTGCTTTGGAGGAGGATGTGTGTGTGGCTCCTCTTTTGTTAGGGACGTTATTGCAGGCTATGGGTGCGATTGCGACTCGAGCGCCGGTGGAGAAGGGGTTTGAGAGTGTGTATTTGTGGGTTGTGTTGAGGTTGGTCGAGGTCTGGACGGAGGAAGGGATGATTTGTAGCTCGTTTGCCTATGAGCAGTTGGTGCGGGTGGCACGGAAAGGGAAATATAGGATGGAGGAGGCGATGGCGAGGGATGCTGATGAGGTTTTGCCGTTGTTGTTGAGGAGGTTGGTGAAAAGGGGGATGGTGGAGGCTTTTGTCCGTGAGGTTTTGACGGACGAAGAGAGCCCAAGGGTGTTTTTGGAGTTGAGTCTCAAGTATGCAGTGGCGGCGGTGGTACAAGAGGAGGAGGAGGAGGATTTGGGCTTGCTTGCTCAGGCGTGGGGGAGGCATGTTGAGCCGACTTTGAAGGGGGGGGAAGGGAGGGAGGGAGGGGTGGTGTTGGAAAGGATGTTGGTGAGATTGGCGCCGGTGGTGGTTCCGCGGTTGCTGGTTGAGAATGTGAGTAAGGCTTGTTTTTTGATGGATCGCTTGCCACGAGGGCATGGGGGATTGAATGAGTTAATGATGACGCACGATCAGACCATGTTCTGTGAGTTGGTCTGGGAGTGGGGCGAGGCCGAGGAACGGGGGGAGGACGACCGCGCAGCCCGCGCGCATCGCGCCCTCGAAATCCTGACTTGTACCAAGAGACATGGGATGTTAATCGTTGAAGACCAGCAGCAGCAGCAGCAGCAGCAGCAGCAGTCGTCAGTGAAAGGAGCATCGGTTGAGGACGTCCAGGATTTCGTGGCGGGGAATTTTTTGTTTGCGCTGAGTAAGAGCGTGTTACCTGTAGATTGGGAACAGAGGACAGTGAGAAAAAATGCGATTGCTATGAGGTGTCTACGGTTGATGCTAGAACTGATGGGTGCTGCGAGAGTCCCTGCTTTCCTACCAAAGATATTGAGCATAATGAAAGTGATGCTTTGGGAGGGTGGAGGAGGAGGGGGGGGGGAGGGAGGGAGGGAGGACGAGGTGAAAGAGATGGCGTGTCATGTCATGTCGACATTTGTACGGTCCTTGCCCGATGCGGATTTACAGGGAAATATGGCTGTCTTGGTCGTGACCCTCCTTCCCGCCATCCTTCCCCTCTCTCAATGGGCGGGTGACAACGCCTGGTATTCCGAGGGAGGGAGCGAGGGAGCGAGGGAAGGAGGGGTGCAGCACCACCACCACCCCTTCCCCTCCCGTCAAGCCCCCCTCCCCCTCCATTCCCGAGGTCGAACCGTCCTACTCCAGCTCCTCCACTGGCTTGTCGTCACCAAGCAGCCCTCCCTCCATCCCTCCTTCAAATCCATCCCCTTCCTCCCTCACCAACTTCCCGAGCTAACAGAAGCAAGGCAGGTCTTGACTGACTCCCTCCCTCCCACCTCTCAAACCACCCTCCACCTCCGCCGGCTCCTCCTCCTCCTTGCCCACCACTCGCCCGAAGTACGATATGCAACACTTAGGCAGCTGAGAGCTTTCTTAAATCAAAACCATACGCAGCTTTTCAATTTGATTTTAGGCGCAGATGACACAGCGGCGGAAGACGTGATTTCGGAGCTTCTGACGGTATGTCCCTCCCTCCCTCCCTCCCTCTCTCCCTCCTTTTCTTTCTTTACTTGCTTCGTTTCTAAAAATAGTAGACTCACCCTCCCTCCCTCCCTCCCTCCCTCACTCCCTTCCTGCCTCCCACAGGTCCTCCTGCGTTTATCCGCAGAGGAAAAAAGCGATGATTTATCTCAAGCCGTCTGTGCTTGCCTCGGCGAGCTCGGTGCAATTGATCCAGCCCGTGTCACCATCACCCTCTTCGAGAACAGCGCCGCCAAAGCCGCAGCTGCTGCTGCTACCTCTTCTTCCTCCCCTTCCTCCCCCGGCACCTCGTCCTCCCTCCCGTCCTCCGCCCCCTTACACGCGCCCTGGAAAACAAACGACTCGCAGATGGCTCTGGTACTGCTGCAGCACATGCTTGTGCCGAAGCTAAGAGCAGCGACCGCAGATAAGGATAGGTAAGCCCTCCCTTTCTCCCTCCCTCCTTCCCTCCCTCCTTCCCTCCCTTCCTCCCTCCCGTCCTGGCTCTGGTGCTGCTGCAGCACATGCTCGTGCCCAAATTAAGAGCAGGCACAGCTGATAAGGATAGGTTAGCTCTCCCTCCCTCCCTCCCTCCTCCCTCCCTCCCTCTCTCTCTCCCTCCCTCCCTGCCTCCCTCCCAGGTTTCCCTAAGCCATTCATCCAAGAGCTTCTGAACCTGATTACATCACCAGTACTCATCTTCCTCCCTCTCTCCCTCCCTCCCTCCCTCCCTCCCTCCCTCCCTCCCTCCCTCCCAGGTTTCCCTACGCCATCCAAGAGCTTCTCAATTTGTTGTATCGCCGGGGCCCGGGCCGACTGAAGGAGGAGGGGGAGGGAGGGAGGGAGGGAGGGGAGGGTGGTGGTGGTGGAGGGCCGGCACCGGGCGAGGGAGGGAGGGGGAGAGGGAAGGGAGCAGGGAAAGGAGGAGGAGGTGGAGGAGGAGGAGGAGGGAGGAGTACACGACAGCGCCAACAGCAACAGCAGGGAGCAGGGGGGACGCAGAGGGATGACGAGGAGGAGGAGGATGAGGAGGGAGGGTTCTCCTCTGGGAAGGATAAGGGGGTGATGCCTGGGTGGTTGCAGGAGGCGGCTGCAGAGAGAGGGATCCTTGACATAGTGACTCCGTTTTGGACTACTAATTATGTGATTTCTCGGTCGATTTTGCCTAAAGGACCGCCATTTTTCAATAGTGGAGGGGGGAGTTTTGAGAGGTGCTTGAGTCAACTTGTGAGGTTTTTGCTGGAGAGAGCCATGGGGCCTTTTGCGGATGTCTTGTATGTGGTACGAGGGTTGGTGAGGCTGAATCACGCCCTCCCTCCCTTCCTCCTTCCGTATCTGGTGGCGGAGACTTGGTGTTATGGGAAGGAGGAGGAGAGGGAGATGCTGCTTAAGGAGATGGTGGGGGTGTTGAGGCAGCACGAAGGAGGGAGGGAGGGAGGAGGGAGGGAGGGAAGGAGGGGGGGAGGAGAAACAGATGACCATGTCGCCACACAGGCCATCCTCTCCCTCCTCGACACTCTCACAGAATGGTGCAACCAACCCATCCCAACCCCTCCCCTCCTTCCTCCCCCGGCCCCTGGCACCACCTCCGCAGCAGCAGCCGCCGCCGCCGCCGCCGCAGCAGCAGCAGCAGTGAAACCGGTGGGGTTGTGGGATGGGCAGTTGCAGAAGAAGTTGAAGGACTTAGTGAGTCGGATTCCGGAGATGTTGTTAGTAGAGGCTTCGATGAGGATAGGCGCGCATTCACGGGCTCTGAAACATTTGGAAATTCATGTGCGACGGAAGTCTGCAGTAGGAGGAGGGAGGGGGGGAGGGAGGGAGGGAGGGGGTGGTGGTGCTGGAGGAGGAGGAGGGGAGTTGTTTTCGGAGGATTTGCCGTTTAATGGGGGGGTAGGGATGGAGGGAGGAGGCGGGGGAGGAGGGGGAGGGATGTTGTGTAGTAGTCCGACAGCGACTGATGGGGCAAATAATACTCTGCCGGTTTTGGAGAGTGAGGAAATTGATTTGTTTCAGCGGATTTTGGCGTGTGTGGACGAGCCTGATAGTATGACGGGGTTAGCGGCGGCGAGACGGAAGTCGAGGAGGCCGACGACCACGACGGTGAGGCAGAGGATAAGGGAGTATGAACATGCGGAGGAATGGAGTCATGCACTGCAGGGGTACGAGCAAGCTTTGCAGGAGCTGGAGCAGCAGCAGCAGCAGCAGCAGCAGGGTGTTACTGGCGAGGGAGGGAGGGAGGGAGGGGCTGGGGGAGGAGGAGGAGGAGGAGGGGAGGAGGAGTTGTCGAGGGGAGTGTTGCAGAGTTTGCTGCAGATGGAGCATAATGAGAGTGCGATGAATCAGTTTTTGGGGATGATCGCGCGGAAGCCGGCCTTGCAACCACACCTCCTCTCTCTTGGCGCTGAGGCGTGCTGGCGTCTGCAGAAATGGCCGGCGCTGCGAGAGATTTTGGATGGGTCCTCCACCTCTTCCTCCCTCCCTTCCTCGTCCTCGGCCTTGGTGTCGGCGTCGGGTTCGCAGAGTGTGGATGAACGGTTCCAGCTGTCGCTTGGGCGGGTGTTACAGGGGATGGAGAGTCGGAGTCCTTTGGCCTTTGCGCGTGCGTTGAGACAGGCACGGAGCGAGGCCATGACGACGTTGTCGGCTGCTGCCATGGAGAGCTATCAGCGCGCGTACCCCTCCTTGGTCCGTTTGCATATTTTGCATGAAATGGAACAGGGCTTTGAGTTGCTAGTCAAGACTGGAGTGTGTAGTATTACTGGTGGCGCCTCCTCCTCTTCCTCCTCGCCCAGAGCAGCAGCAGCAGCAGCAGCAGCGGCAGCAGCAGCAGCGGTGGCCATACACGACGAGACCCCGGCGCGGAAGCTCTTGGAGGAGTGGCAGTGGGATTCAAGGCTCAATGCAATGATGCCTTCCGTTCGACAGTGCGCGCCGGTTATGGCGGCAAGGAGGACTCTGTTTCAGATGGGGCGGTTCCGTGGGTTGATGGTTGAGAATTGGGTGGTTACTGCAGAGAGGGCGCAGGAAGCGGGGAGGTTTAGATTGGCGGAGTCGGCGCTGAGGCATGCGGCGTGTTGGGGCTTGGAGGGGGAGACGCTCGTGGTAGAGGAAGCGAAGTTGTTGCAGGCTCAGGGGAATGTGCATGAGGCCTTGTTGTTGTTGGAGCCGGTGGATGTGGATTTGCCGACGTTAAGACGACGGGTGACGGATGCGGTGAGACATGGCACGCATGCGTTTGGGGAGGAGGTGAAGAGGCAGGCGGCGACGAAGCTGTTGCTCGCGACTGATTGGATGGTGGAAGCTGGAGTGAAACACGGGCAGCAGGTCTTAGATCGCTTTAAGCTTGCGCTGGAACTCAAGCCTAAGAGCGAGGCGGCGTTTTTTGCCCTGGCTAAATACACGGACTTCTTGTTAGAGGCCCGGAAGAAGGAGTTAGGGGGAGGAGGAGGGGGAGGAGCGGGAGGAGGGGGAGCGAGCACGGGCGGGAAGGGAGGGGGGGCGAGGGGGAAGGGGAGGGAGGAGAAGCTGTTGGCGGGGACGGAGGATGAGTTATTGCATGCTTACTTCCGGCAAGCCTTGGAGAATTATGCAGTGAGCTTGCAGCATGGTTTGGATAACATCTTTCAATCCCTTCCTCGCTTCCTCACCCTCGCCTTTGAAGTGGGCGACATGGGCGACGCTGCCGCTGCTGCAGGTGGTACTACTGCTGGAGCCGCAACTGGTGGAGCCGCTGCTGGTGGCACTAGCGCCCGCGCGCGTAGCACTACCTCGGCTTCGACGCGCGCGACGCCCATGGACAAGCTTTTGCAGCATTGCTCTCTGATTTTCCGACGGGCCACCCAGCACGTTGCTTCTTGCGCGTGGTACACGGCCTTGCCCCAACTCCTCTCACAATTCGGCAGCGCGGGCTCAGCAGGGGCAGCAGCAGCAGGAGGGGGGGGAGGGAGGGCAGGAGCGGAAGTGCAGAATCTAGTGCTAGAAGCTGTAGTGAAAGTGCTAGAGATGCACCCGGAGCAGGCTATGTGGTCGACGACGGGTTTGGTCTTTTCTCGGGATCCCTTCCGGAAGAAAGCAGGCGAGAAGGTCTTGAGGCAAGCGCACACGCGTCTGTCCGAGTCGGGGTTTATGGATAATGCGCACATGCTCACAGATAGTAAGAAACTCTTTTCCGAGCTATTGGAGCTGGCGAATGACAACAGCGAGCCTCCGCCGGATAAGCGCTTGAAGATCCAGATTGGGAAACGTTTGCATTTGATGTCCTTTTTGGTGCCTGTCCAGGCGGCGCTGACGGTGAGCTTGCCTAGGCCTCCGCGGACTCGCAGGAGCGCTAACGCGGGAGGGCCGCGGGGGGCGTTGTGGGGGCCGCGAGGGAGTCATGGTGGAGGGGGGGCAGGAGGAGGAGGGGGAGGGTTTGGGGGGGCGGGAGGAAGGGGAGGGGGGTTTATGGCCTCGCAGCGCACGTATTTGATGCCGGATGCGTATCACGATGCTTTTCCTAATGCGCAGATGCAGATTCGGATGTTTGGGGAGACGGCGCATGTGTTGCATAGTAAGGCGAAGCCGAAGAAGATTACGGTTTACACGACGTGTGAGAAGCAATTGACGTTTTTGTGCAAGCAGGAACGGAGCGGGGATTTGAGGAAGGACGCGCGTATGATGGAGTTTAATGGCATTTTGAACCGGCTGTTGCAGCGTGACGCGGAGGGGCGCCGGCGGAAGTTGCGGTTGAGGACGTATGCGGTGGTGTGTTTGAATGAGGAGTGTGGGTTGATGGAGTGGGTCCCCAACACGGCCTGCCTCCGTGGGTGTATCGTCGAGTCAATGCGCTGGGCGGCGCCGCAAGCCAAGTACCTGCGTTTTAATGACTTGCGTCGGATTGTGGATGGAATGCAGGCAAACTTTAAGGAGGACCCGGCGGGGATGGCGAGGGAATTTCGAGAGCAGATTTTGTCGTTTTACCCCCCGACGTTCCATCATTGGTTTTTGCAGCGCTTTGCGGAGCCGACGGCGTGGTTGGAAGCGCGCACGGTCTTTACGCGCTCGGCGGCGGTTTGGTCGGCTGTGGGGCATGTTGTGGGGCTGGGGGATCGGCATGGGGAGAACATTCTGATTGACACGGCGCGGGGGGAGTGTGTGCATGTGGATTTTGACTGTTTGTTTGATAAGGGCCTCACGTTGGCTCGGCCTGAGTTGGTCCCCTTTCGCTTGACTCCCAACATGGTGGATGGTATGGGCGTGACTGGCTATGAAGGGCCGTATCGACGTGTGATGGAGGTGACTCTTGCTGTCTTGCGAGAGCATCGCTTGACACTGCTGAGTGTGCTGGAACCCTTTTTGACTGATCCGACTGTGGGCTGGGACCATATGCGCTCGGGCCCGCACCTTCCCATCATTGATGAACGGCTTCGGGGAATCTATAATTTGCGTGTGCCTCCTCGTCGGCCGCCTTCGTCGTCCAGCAAGAGTAAGCAGCAGCAACAGCAGCAACAACAGCAGCAGCAGTCGGATGTGGCGTTGCCGTTGTCCATTCCGGGGCAGGTCCAGAAGCTCATTCAGGAGGCAACGGCCTTGGAGAATCTGGCGCGCATGTATATTGGGTGGCAGAGCTGGATTTAGATTTATCAGATGGGAGGGAGAGAGAAAGGGAAGGAGGGGGGAAGGAGTGGTGGGTGTTGAGCGGTGGGGTGGGGTGGGAGTAGTGGAAATGAGCAAGGTGGAGGAATGAAAAGTACGTGTATAAGGTGTAAGATAGCAAGCTCGGCGAAAGAATAGAGATAGGAAGGCAACAAACAAACATACGCATCTAACTATAGACGATACGCACGGCAATAAAGAAGGAAGAATACATGTTTATGCGGAACGTATTTCTTCGATGACTGCTCCTTCCAATGTCAACAATCTTTTGCTTTCTAGTCTTTCCGGTCTTGCTTTTCTCAGGGTAGATTGAGAGGCTTATGTGCATGTATTTACAAGATCTTTTATGATTTCTTGAGGTCCTGCGTGGCTGCTAGCCGCACCACTTGCTTGACTGCGATTCTAGTTTTTTAACCTCCCCACTCTCGTACAAACCACGTAATACATACATTTACCAGTAATCGTGGCTATTTGCCATCAGCTCTAAGTCTACCTGCTTGTTGGCCTTGTTGGCCCTTTGGTTTTTATCAGAGAGCGTTGAGAAGGAGCCAAAAGAAAGGCAGCCAGGACGGTGGAGGCTGGGGTAGTAGGGCATCCCCCGTGACTGCATCCTCGTCTTCACCTTGCTTCATCTTGAATCAATGATTACGCCCTTCTCATGCACCACGCATCCACAAACACATCCACCCACAGAGACAGCGATAAATGACATCAGCCATCTGGTAATCGACGCGAAGTTGGGTCCGTGGGCAGGCCGTCATGCGATTTGACATGCGCACAGCTCACACGTCCACATCACTCACCACCTACACGCACCACACACCCACACAGTACACACGTACAGCCATCGGCAAGCCATGGACCTGCCCGCTGTCCACCGGACGTTTGGTGAGCTCATTAAGGAGGGGGACACCCTAGGGCTGAAGGCGCTGGTGGCCAAGGAAAAGCGGTATGTCCTTGCCTGTCAGTACAACCCATTAGTGCAAGAAGCTATGCGTACATTGGCTGGGCTGGCAGCTATGCGGGGAGATCGAGAGCTGGTATTTCTTTGTGGAACAGATGAGAGTCCCCGTGAATTACGTGCCGCCCTGCACCACACCTTACCCTTCCCAGGAGGAGAGAGTGACCAACTCAAGGTGCACCCCGTTGATTGGCGCTACCTTGCCTCTGGGACCGAGGATCTTGCTTTGGACCTGCTGGCAGTGCCTGGTCAAGGAGATCTGGACTTGGGGAGGGACCTTGGGGGCGGATTTACGGTTCTGGCGAGTGCCGCACGGTCTGGGGCAGCGAGAGTGGTGAAGGAACTCCTCATCTGGAGGAGGGGCATTCGGCGTTGTGTAATTCTATCACTTATATGCAGAAGGATGCCATGAACGTACTTTTGGAGGCATATCAATCTCGAGGCCTGCTACAAGAAGTCCTGAACAGCCCTTGCCTTGGAAGCGACGGGACGCCGTTTTCCCTCCTGGCTCACTTCATGGCTGCACTGCCAACGAAGGCCACGTCCAGCTGAATTTCATCAATGTACTCTACGTGGACATGCTCAATGTGTTCTTAAGACTAGGCGAGACTGGCGGGCGGAGCCCATGATGTCATGAATGGGTACACGCCTGCATCGCGCGTGATGTACCCGAGGAGGCGCTATCGTGTGGAAAAGGCGGAAAGACCTCGTTGGGTACATTCATTTTTCAAACGTCAAAGTGTTTTTTTGCTGAGGCATTGATGCGTCTGGGGGCAGGGTCAAGCACCGATGCTAACATGGTTGCAGATCTTCGGGGGAAAGGTGCCCCGCTTTCTGTGATGCGGGAGTCGTAGTCGAGGTGGGGCCTGGATGTCCACACGCCTTATGAGGAGGATGGTGTACAAGCCCTAGCCCTGCATGCCGCGGCATCTTACGGCCACTTGCCGCGCGTGGAATATTTCATCGAGGAGTGTGGGTTGTCCGTGGACGAATTGGCGCCGGAGGGGCACTACACGCCTCTCACCTATGCCTGCTGCTTTAGCCGGGTGGATGATGAGATGCTGCTGGTGCAAGTTGTCAAATATCTGCTCGATAACGGTGCGGATGCGACATCGCAGACCGCGGAAGGGCGAGTGGCTGAGAAAATTGCCATCACGTCAAAGCTGGGAGAAGTCTACAATCTTCTTGTTAAGCATAGGCGTGCCCAGCAAGCATATCGGGCGAGGAAAAAATCGGCGACGACTGAGGTGGTGGACGCTGCGTCGTTTGCGGCCAAGCAGAGGGAGGCGGAGGAAGCAGCGCAGGCCCTGCTCGCGGAGCTGGACGCCGAAGAGACCTACACTGATACAAAGAGAAGCAAGAAGGGCAAGGGCGGGAATGGCGGTGAGAAGAAGAAGGATGGTGATGGCAATAAGCAAGGGCCGGCTGAAGCTGAGAGGAAGGAGAAAAAGGAGGAGGGCGACGCGGGCAGGAGAGGCGAGGCGGTCGATGACAGAGAGGGAGCGGATACCAAGAGTGGGCAAGGACAGCACGGGAGTCAATCGAAAGAGAGAGATGCGCTGCTGGCAACTTATCCCCTTGGTCTATTGGAGCA
>Ga0105055_10009705_pt1 | contig 12231 bp, 11 predicted proteins | sample BON03_FD_78090 | JGI IMG/M metagenome (GOLD analysis project Ga0105055, IMG submission 78090) | Freshwater microbial communities from Lake Bonney liftoff mats and glacier meltwater in Antarctica - BON-03 | ecosystem: Environmental > Aquatic > Freshwater > Ice > Glacier meltwater | place: Lake...
CGAGCCACCCAGCGGGCATTGACAGGAAAACCATGCGAGCAGCCAAAAGCGTGTATAACGACAAAACTCTCAATAAGGGATGACAAACCTCTCAATAAGGGATAGCCACAACACTCTTTCGCAGAATGCTTTCGCAGAATGCGCAGCAGCACACGCGTCACGCCACCCTGCTCCCAGACGCCCAAGCACCCTCAAAGACGTCTCCGCCGGACTCTCTTGCACCAAGCCACCGGCCACGCAAAAACAGGAAGCACCCCCCCCGCACACACAGGCAGCGCTTCCTCCACTCCAACAACCAACCCCAGCACGGCATTCCTTCATCCAGCCCACACAAAACGTACCGGAAGAACATGTAGAGGATGGGGCCAAGGACCAAGGCCAGCAGCAGGAGGGCACCCAACACATAGGAAAAGGAGAGGTACTGGACAGCGACCACACCCGCACCGGCCCCGCCGGAAGCTGCGGCGGCAGGGGCAGCCATCGTAGGTCGTCGTCTGTGGGTTGTAGAGTGTGTATAGTGAGTGTGGCGGCTGGCCTGTGGAGTGTGAAAAGGAGGCATCGCCGCGAAGAATCGAGATGACGGTGACGATGGAAAAAGCGGAAGTGCTTTGTGATTGCCCGCCTCTGTGTCTAGTCCAGGCCCCCACGCTACGCTGCTGTTGTGGTGGGAGTGAGGAGGAGGGTGACGAGGAGTTGGAGGCTGTGTGGTAGTCGCTTGAGTGTTGTGATGTGAGATGCAAAGGAGAGCGTCGTGCTCTTGTGAATCCGAGAGCAAGCACTTCTCCTCCCTCTTTGACCGCCATAACCACTACCCACACACCACCACCACCACCACAGAACCCTCAGCTGCAAAACTACGAAGCCAGGGAGCCAGTCCTGCGGTGCGTGGCGGCTGCTTATTCATTTCCAGTCCCAGCCAGAGCACTCGACAACCCGTCCCCAATCGCACGCGGCAGCTCGGACCTATCACCCCAAAGCCCCAGCCTGCTGCCACTCTACCCCACACCCTACACGCACTGTACCCACACGCCTTCCCTCCTTCTCTCTTTCACACTTCCCTATTGACAGGAGTTGGCATGTCGGCCACCTTTAACCCGCCCATTGCGGCGTTGATTGCCTGGACGATCATCTGCGGGTCCGCCATCATCCTCACCAATGTGGCCAAGTTCACCAAGTACATCGATAAGGACAACGCCGGGTACGTAGATTGTTTGTTTCAGGAGTGATGGGGACGGAAGGGAGTGAGAGGTCGAGCAGTGTTTTCGTGTGCGTGCGCGTTGCTTACTCTTTTCTTGCCCTCGTCTCCACTTCCACAGGATTGCCGTTGTCTTTACCATTACAGCGGGAATCGCCACCTACATGCTCTGGTACGTGCGACGCCGACGCTTTAGTTTGTTGTCTGTCTATTCCTTCTTTTCTTCCGTGTCGTCCTTTCCCTTCTTTCTCTCTGCGATGAGGTACGTTCACATTCTCATGCTCACCCTTCCACTTCTCTTTCCCCTCCTACCAGGTTGATCGCCTGGATGCAGCAATGGCACCCGCTCCTCACACCCGTCCTACCCGCCAAGTACGTATAAAGATTAAAAGATATGCTGCTTTGAAGAGAGGTTTTGTATGTGTGCGCAGGCAGGCTGGTTGTTGGGGGAGGAAGAATTTGCACGCCTTATTCGTACGCACTCACTCAACCTATTCACCTCGTACCCTCCCAATTACAGAGGATAACACGATGACGCCGCAGCGCGAGACCCTTTTTCGCAGTGCGCGATTCGTCGTCCGAACGTTTTCATGTATTTATCTGTGGCCTGGCCTTGAGCGGAGAGAAAGAAGGAAAATAGAACAAGAGGGGCTGTGAGAGGACGAGGCATATGCCCCATCTACCTTTTTCAGTCAAGCAAACCACCACCCAAAAAAAAACAAGAAAGAACAAATTGTCAGCATCGTTTTGACTGCTAGAGAAGCGATTGTTTTTTGAGTTTCTTTCGTTTGCTTTGTTGTTGCGTTGCTTTTCGAAATTTATACCTGTCCGCAGAGGCTGGCCGTCCGTAGCAGGGAAACCTCCCCACCAAAAACGCCACGCAGCATTTCATCTACCCTCACTGCCCAGGCCACACTCACATCTACACACTCCCACGCACACACACAGCACAGGCACGTCACGACAACGCTCCTCGTCGGCCCGCGCTTCAGCCAAACATGCTGGTTTTTAAGGTATGTACAGCAGCACTCCCTCTCTGCCTTCCTCCCTCCCTCGGCCCCTGCATCATCAACTCACCCAACATCCACTCCCTTCCTCCCTCCCTTCCTCCCTCCTGCACTCCCATCCCTATAGCTCCCCGCTCTCCTCCTCCTCCTCCTCTCCACCTGCGTGCACGCCGCGCCTGTCTTCCCCTACTCCCTTGGCATTCGGGACAGCATCATGATTGCCCATTCCTTCAAAGGTTAGTACGACTAGGGAGGCAGGGAGGGAGGGAGGGAGGGAGGGAGGGGTGGGATTTAGCATGTGTGTTGGATCTGGCCCAGGGAATGTGTGTGTGAGGGAATGTGTGTGTCTTGTGCTTTGATTTGTGTCTTGTGCTTGTGTTTCTAAAGTGTGTCCGAATAATTAGGACCCTCCCACACTTGTGAGTCATCAAAAGACTCAACAATCAACACTCAAAAATCCCACACAATCAAATAGGGGAGCAATTCGGCCCTGCGCAAAACTTGCACGGCGCGACCTACACCGTCGATGTCACCTTCCGCAGCAAGGCCCTCGTGCCAAAATCCAATTGGGTCGTCGATATAGGCGAGGCCTCAACGGCGCTAGGCAGCGTTTTGAGTAAATACAATTTTAAGAACCTGGATGAGGTGTTCCCGGAGGGGGAGAATACGACGACGGAGTTCATGTGCAGAGCAATCCATGGGGATCTGGCCAAGCTTTTCTGTGCGGACCGAGCGAAGACGGGGGGAGGGGAGAGGTTTAGGGGGGCGATTTGTGTGAAGTTGTGGGAGAGTCATAAGGCTTGGGCGTGTTATGAGGCGAATGTTTAGAGGAGAAGAGGGGAGGAGGGAGGGAAGGAAAGAAGGAAAAGACTGGAAGAAACGACAGTGAATGAAGGTGGTGGGGTTTACTTGTTGCCTAATAGTGCTCTCTGTTTTCGTATTGTTCTGTCTGTGGGAGAGTCAAAAGGCATGGGCGTGTCATGAGGCGAGTGTTTAAAGTAGAGAGGAGGGGGAGGGAGGCAGGGAAGGAGGGAAGGAAGGCAAAGATTGAAGGGAAATACACGTGCTTGCTCTTATTTGTTCGTTTGTGTTCTTCGTTGATTTGTTTTGTGTGTGGGAGAGTCATAAGGCTTGGGCGTGTTGTGAGGCGAGTGTTGAAAGTAGAGGAGAGGAGGAGTGAGGGAGGGAAAGAAGAAGCAAAAAAAGACGCGAGAGAAATGAAGGAGATTCGTTTATTTTACGAGGCGTGAACTCTTTGATTTATTCTTGTGCTTCTTCGTGTCTTTGGGTCTGGTCCTAGTCCTACTCACATGACATAATCATTTTATGTGCACACTTCGCCGCCTTTTTCCAAAGTGCTTCAGGCACATTCCCTGCTGCTCCCTCCCTCCCTCCCTCCTCTTATATACACATCGCCAGCTTCCCCCCCGCACTTCCCACACCTAATAGTCGTATAATCCTCATGTCCATCAGGCAAAGCCAACAACAATCCTCCACACCCACCACCTCTTCCTCTCTCCCTCCCTCCCTCCCTCCCTCCCTCCCTACACACACATCGCCAGCTTCCCCCCGCACTTCCCACATCTAATAGTCGTATAATCCTCATGTCCATCAGGCAAAGCCAACAACCCCCCACACCCACCACAAGGAGCAGCAAAAGCATTCTCGTCCGAATCCTCCTCCAAGGGAGCCAAGATTAAAATCGATGATTTCTTCTTACTGCTGCTGCTGTTGCTGCTGTTCTTGTGCTTGCTGCTGCTACAGCTGCGGCTGCTGCTGCTGCTGCTGCTGCTTTTTTTGCTGGGTTTGATGGGGGGGGAAGGAGTGGGAGGAGCGGGGGAGGCCAGAGGAAATGATCCTGAGGACGAGGAGGAGGAGGAAGATGAGGAGGAGGAGGAGTAGGAGGAGGAGGAAGAGAGGGAGGACTGTGGTGGTAGCGGCCCGCTGCTGCTGCGCGTGCTGCTGGCTGCTGGAATTTGTGCGAGGAGCGAGGTGTAGGAGGGAGGGAGGGAGGAGTAGGAGGGGGGGGAGGGGGGGCTGGTGATCCCCACGCCCATGCTTCGGCCTCGACGGTGTGTTGAGGAGGAGGAGGAGGAGGAGGGAGGCATGCCAGCTGTAGTGCTTCCTCCCTCCCTTCCTCGTCCTAAGTTGCCCAACATCCCACCAACCACTGGAAGAGAAACTGCGCGTTCTCTCCGTGCTCCTTCCCTCCCTCCCTCCCTTCCCCCTCCTCCTCCTCCTCCTCCTCCTCCTTCTCCTCCTCCTCCTCCTCCTCCCGCCGCTGGACCCCCACGACGCAAGTGACCATCGACATTCCTGCTGCTACTACTGCTCTTCTCCTGTACTTCCTTCTCACCACCCCCACCACCCCTCCTCCTCTCCCTCTCCTCCTTCTCCTTAGCCATCAACCTCTCCCTCGCCTCCACCCTCCTCCCCCTCTGCTCCCTCTCCTCCTTCCTCCTGGGATCATCCTCCACCTCTCCCAACAACAAATCCACCCTCGCAATACAATCACTCACCACCCCCCTCCCTCCCTCCCTCCCTCCCTCCCTCACCCACGCCGAAACCAAGCCTCTATCTTCCCTCAACAGAGAAACAAGTTGAACACGAGCCGGTCGCAAAACGCACAAATTTTCTAACAGCAAGAGCGCTTGTCGTAAAGTAGGGATCCACACACTCGAGGAAGAAGGCTTCTCCCTCTCTCTCTCCCTCCCTCCCTCCCCCCCTTCCTCGCTCACCATCACGCTAAGCACACGCACATACGCCGCTGCTACTGGCACTGCAGGGAGGAGGAGCAACAACCGTTCCTTCCCCCCCCTCCCTCCCTCCCTCCCTCCTCCTCCTCCGGACGAAGACAAGGAAACCAAAAGCGAAAGCAACGCATGCCCCAACCGAGTCTGCACCACCCTTATCGCTCCCTCCCTCCCTCCCTCCCCCTCTTCCTCATCCCCTTCCTCCCTCCCTCCCTCCTTTTCTTCTTCTTCCTCTGTAGGATGCTCTATTCCAAAGACATGACATTCATCCCTCAATTGTTCCGCTAGCACCCTCCTTTCTCGTCGTAAGAGACAAGAAGAAGGAGAAGTGGTGCTCCCTCCCTCCCTCCCTCCCTCCCTCAGCCAATAATGAATGAGGTTCAGGAGGGAGAGGAGGGGAGGGAGGGAGGGAGGGGAGAGGAGGACAGCGTGCCCCGCTGCAGTGGAGGAGAGGGAGGAGAGGGTTAAGGTGAGGTGGAGGGAGGCGTCTTGAAGGAGGAGGGAGGGAGGGAGGGAGGACGAGGAGGGCTGCAGCAGTGCTTTGTTCAACGCGGCAAGCACCGCTTCAGTTGCGGGGCCTAGGGCTGAGAACGCCCCTTCCTCCCTCCCTTCCTCCCCCTCCTTCCCTTCCTCAAAATCCAACGCTGCCACTGCCAGCTGCTGCAACAATCTAGCCAGACACAACAACAATTCCTCCCTCCCTCCCTCTTCCTCCCTCCCTTCCTCCTCCTCAGCATCACCACCAAAACCTGCTGCTGCTGCTGCTCTTGCTGCTGCTGCTGCTTTTAGTAGACCCGTAGCTTGAGCAAAAACAATCGAAGCGATTTCTAATCGCGCCTCATCAAGCGAAGCGAGGTTCCTCAAAATCTGAAGAATGGAAAGAAGGGAACGCCAGGCCTCCGAGGAGGGAGGGAGGGAGGAAGGGAGGGTGATGACCCGTACCATAGAGCAGACGGCGAGGGGACCTGTTGGTACTGCTGCTGCTGCTGCTGCTTGTCCAGCCTCCTCCTCTTCCTCCTCTTCCTCCTTCTTCTTCTCTTCCTTCACACCGCCGCCCTCACCATTTTCTGGTGACGGCAAGTGCTCTCCCTCCCCCCCTTCCTCCCCCCCGCCCTCCGTCACTTCCTCCTTCACGAAACGCGTCGACGCCCCATCCACCCCCTCCTGCCCTTCCTCCCTCCCTTCCTCGTCCTCGACTGCAGGCATCGTCGTGATGGTCGTGGCTGTCGTCACATCTACCCCCACCTGCTCCTCCCTCCCTCCCTCCCTCCCTCCCTCGCCTTCTACTAGTGGCGTAGTCACAGTGGTGGTGGCTGTCACTTCGTCCACCCCGACCTCTTCCTCCTGCCCTTCCTCCCTCCCCCCCTCCCCCTCCTCTACTGGCATCATCCTCATTTCCGTGATGGTAGTACACGTCATTTCGTCCACTATTCCCGAAAGGAGAGCAGCGAGTCCCTTCTCAGGTAGCAACAACCGACGTCGCACCGCAACAGCAGCAGCAGAGCAACAACGTAGGACTTCTAACACATTTTCCCTCACTGGTAAGGAAGAGGAGGAAGATAACAGGTGAAGAAGCGTGTCCAACCCATCCCCTCCCTCCCTCCCTCCCTCCCCCTTCTTCTTCCCACCCACCCCTTCCTCCCTCCCTTCCTTGACCACCTCCCAAGGTACCACCATTGGTATCGCCTTACACAAACTCAACAAAGTCCTCAAATCCACCTTCACCGACCATCCCGCCCTCCCTCCCTCCCTCCCTCCTTCCTCAGCGGACAACCTCTCCTTCCCCTCCTCCGCAGCAGCAGCAGCAGCAGCAGCGGCTGCAGCAGCGAGGGAGGAGAGGAGGTAGGGGAGGAAGCCCTTTGCTACCAGGACCTTTGCAAATTTTGGTTTTTGACTCAGTCGTAGGAGGCAGAGACGAGCTCGACGGTGAGTGGAGGCTGCAGCAGCAGCAGCAGCAGTAGGAGCAGCAGAAGGGAAGTCGGTGGTGATGGTGCTGCTGCTGCTGCGGCTGCTGCTGCTGCTGCTGCTGAGGGTTTTGACGGCAAGGACGGTGGCGGGACAAGCATGGAGGAGGATGCGGTCGTCTTCATTGAAGAGAGAGAATCCTTCCTCCCTCCTTCCCTCATTCCCCTCCTCCCTCCCTCCCTCGTCCTCCTCGTGAGGATATAAAGTAGCAATCAAGACGTGGAGGACATCGAGCGTCGAGGACGGGAGGGAGGAAGGGAGGGAGGGAGGGAGGTGTTGGGCGAGGAGGGTGACGTTTGTCAGCAAGGGCTTGAGGAGACCCGCAGAGAGGAAAGCTGAATGTACAAGTTGAGCACCGCTTGGTTGCTGCTGCTGCTGCTGCTGCTGCTGCTGCTGCTGGTGCTGGTGCTGGTGCTGGTGCTGGCGCTGCTGGTGCTGTTGCTGTTGCTGCTGCTGCTGCTGCGGCTGCGGCTGCTGCTGGTGCTGCTGGTGCTGCTGTTGCTGTTGCTGTTGCTGTTGCTGTTGCTGCTGTTGCTGTTGCTGTTGCTGCTGTTGCTGCTGCTGTTGCTGGGTGGCGAGAGAGAGAATATGGAGAGCAGCAGCCGCATCCCGTTGCACCACCGAGGACGAGGAAGGGAGGGAGGAAGAGCCACGTCCGGCCTCCATCAATGCTATCGCCCTTTGTAGAAAAGAAGGATGTTCTAAGAGAGCTAGGCTTGTATTGGGGTCAGCATCACATAAGACAGATAAGGTAAGCATGGCTGCTGGTACTTCAATTAGTACAGCAGAGACCTCTTTTAAGAGTCCCTGTTTTACTAGCGCAGCTGCTTCTTCCTTTGGGGAGTGCAAGCGGGAGATGAGACGAACGAAGGCCTCGCATGCCTTGCCTTGGACGCGACGGAGGACAGGGGGAAGAATATCGGATAAGCGGGCTGAGAGGAGGTAGAGGAGGAGGGGGGCGTTATTACTATGGACCAAATTGGTGATAATAGCCTCGGCATCGCTCCCTCCCTCCCTCCCTCCTTCCCCTTCTGCTCCCTCTGCTGCTGCTGCTACTATACGATAAAGCACCCGTCGTCGTGCCTCCTGTATCTCCCTTCGACAACTCACCACATCCTGACCCTTCACTTCCTCCACTTCCTCCTCCTCCTCCTCCTCCTCCCCTTCCTCCTCCTCCTCCTCCTCCCTCTTTCCTTCCCTCCCTCCCTCCCTCCCCGCCAGCACGGCCACCATTCCCCTCTGCTTTGCTAAGCCCATAGCGACTTCCGGTGCATTAATTAGGAGCAATTCTAAGCACGCATATGCCTGGACACTCACCCGGAGGTGGAGGGAGGGGGAGAGGGCGAGGAAGCGAAGGAGGACGAGGGCCTGGTCGTTCCGCAAAGGAGAATTCCGGCAGGTGTCATGTTGGAGAATGGTGTGAAGGGTGAGGAGGGTGGAGAGGAGGAGGGAGGAATGCCCGTTGAGGAGGTGGGCGTCGGCGGAGGAGAGAAGGGAGAGGAGGGGGAAGAGGCCTCCGAGATGTAGAATTTCTTCCGCATGGGAAGAGAGGACGGAGACACGTTGTAAGATGTGAAGAATGCCATGGAGGAGCCTTTGGTGGGTATCTGTCATGTCTGTAGCAGCCCTTCCTCCCTCCCACCCGCCCTCCCTCCCTCCCTCCTGACTCGTTTCTAGCATTAAATTTTCAATTAACCCTGGTAAGGCCTTCCCTATCAGAGGCAACCAACACGCACTATTCCCCGAACATGCCTCCAAAACCCTTACTGCTTCCAACGCTCCCTCCCTCCCTCCCTTCCTCAACCCCCTTGCTACCACTTCTATCCCTACTGCAAGCTCGGGGCTTTTGCCTGCATACACACACATCTCTTCAAATGTCCCCAAGGCCAACTTAAACCCAAACCCACCACCACCACCACCACCACCACCAGCTGCAGCAGCAGCAGCAGAAGCAGACCCATCACCACTCCTCCTCCCACCACCAGTAGTAGTAGCAGCAGCAGCAGCAGCAGCAGCGGTGGAAAGGGCGCGGACGACTAGGGGCATCCCACCTGTATCTACTAGGCGGCGGGCCCCTGCTGGGTTATCAGTTGCGAGGGCTTTCACCAACCTTAACGCAGCGGTAAGAATGATGTGCGACTGCTGTTCTTGAATCGAAGGAGTGCTGGTTGTGATGCTGCTGCTGGTGGTAGTGGGAGGAGGAGGGGAGGGGTTGGAAGGAGGGAGGAAGGGAGGGAGGGCGAAGCGGGAGAAGAGGGAGAGGAGGGGGGAGGGAAGGCCACGTTGGCTTAGTAGACGGCGGATCTTGAGGGAGGAGGCATCGGAGGAAGGGAGGCGGAGGGCGTGCAGTTCTTCCTCGCTCCCTGCGTCCTCGATATAATTAATGGTCTTGCTGCTGCTGCTGCTGCTGCTGCTGCTGCTGCTGCTGCTGCTGCTGCTGCTGAGGAGGGTCGTGTCGATCCCACCAGTCGCCGCCGCAGTCTCTCCGAGGACTTGCTGCTGCCAGGAGGTGGAGGAGGAGGAGGAGGAGGAGGAAGAGGAGGAGGAGGAAGGCCGGACGAGGATTAGCTCTTCAGGAGGGACGGGCGCGTAAAACCCACAGAGACGGGTGAGGAGGAGCAGCGCTGCTTCTACTACACTTGGCGACTCGGCCCCCAGTAGATGGATAATGGAAACCAATAACGAGGAGGAGGAGGAGGAGGAGGGGGACGACGAGGAGGAGGAGGAGGCAGCAGCAGCAGCGTCGAGGCCTAGGGAGGCTACCACTAGAGACTGGACTTTAGGGTGGGTTGAGTTGGCGAGGGCGTGGATAAGTCTTAGGACCTGCCGTACGACGTGGGGGTTCCGTGCGTGGAGGAGGGAGAAACAGGAGGAGGTGAGGAGGCCTCTTTGGAGGATGTTTATCACTGCTGGGTCTCCTTCCCTACAGGCTAAGGAAATCTGGACGAGGCTGACAAGGGCGTTATAGTACAAAGGGACGGGAAAGACAGGGGAGTCGATATGCATATCCTCCCTTTCTAGATGCGACGCTAACCTCACCAAGCCCGTCCCATCCCCCATAGAAACGATCTCCGAACAATACTCCCTATGCAAGCTAAAAAACCTCATCATAGCAGCCGCTTGTTCCCTAATCGACACATCCGAGTTATCCAGATAATGCAACGCTAATTTCAATCCCCCCTCCGCATGTACCTGCACCACCCCTCCCTCCCCCCCTGACCTAGCAAGGTTACTCAAAATTGCCAGTGCAGACTGCACTGTCTTGATGCCCGCTGCGGGGTGGGCGGTCAGAAATTCCACCACTGCTCTGATCACCCCTTCCTCCCACAGAGTCCGAGCTACCTTTGGTTGTCTAGTCATCAAGGCGGCGAGAGAGATAGCCTGTGTTGCGACTCGAAGATCAACTGATTTAATGGAATGAACCACCGCACCCATGGCCCCGGCATCAGCCACCATGGTGATAACCTGAGTAATCGCCACCGTATCCTCCTTCCTCTTCCTCCCTCCCTTCCTCCCTCCCTCCTTTTCTTCCTCCTCCTCACTATCCTCCCCTTCCTCCTCCTCTTCCTCCTCCTCCTCCTCCTCCTCCTCCACTGTGCTCGCCGTCCTTATCACTGCTGATATGGCGCTCAATGCATGTGCCTGCACATCAGGCAAGTCACTACACAACAGACACCCCAGAACAAACAAACTTCCACTCGTCAACAAAAAATCAAGCAATTGCCTATTCCCCGCTACTAACGGCCTCACACTCGCCGCCACCCACCTCTGTACCGCCTCGTTCGGAGAGGTCAGAAGGTCAAAAATGCGATGCCAAGCCGAGACTTGCTTTAGGCTTTTCTGACACGCAGGCTCGGCGGCCGCGTAATAGATGACACGGGCCGCATGTTCTTGTAATGGGGGGTCGTCAAGAGAAGAGAGGACGAGGGGGAGGAGGGGGGGGAGGTGCGTGGCGTAGGGCTGTTTGTAGGTGGGGTGGCTGAAGGCGAGGGCGAGGACGTGACCGAGCGCGACTAGGGCCATGTGTCGTACTGCTACAGGAGGAGCAGCAGCGCCAGCAGTATCTAGAGTATCTGCAGCAGCAGCAGTAGTGAGTAAGGGGGCAAGGGCTTGCAAAATAGCTTCGGGGCCACCAGCTTGTTGTATTTCGGCTATTTTCTGCGCGCCGTCGTCGCCTAATTTGACATCTCCTTTCCAATGTGTATGGGGATCCAGCGCCTCCACCAGCAGCCTTAGAGCAACATACCGTTGTGCAGCAGTGCTTCCCTCCCTCCCTGCCTTCAAGGTGGTGATATACCGAATTAAGCAACGATAATTCCCATGAGTCGCTATGTGAGTATGGCAGACATCACACACCCTGTGCCCTTGCGCTTGCCCTCCCTCGGTCCCTCCCTCCTTTCCTGCTGCACTGCTGCTGTTGCTGCTGCTGCTGCTGCTGCTGCTGGTTGTTTTTTTGAAGGACTCGTGGTGCCGGGGGAGGACGAGCTTGGCTTGGGAGCATTTGTCGCAGATGATCTCGCCGCAGCACCTAGGAAGGGAGGGAGGGAGGGAGGGAGGGAAGCGTGAATCAAAAGCAATTAAAAAAATAAATTGATTAAAATAAAGCGTACCTGCAATGATGACGCCCTCGCACCACCAACTGAAATTTGACCCCACACAGGTTACAGCCCGTCCGCATGCCATCAGGGACATAGAATGGATCGACATCGTCTTCCTTCAGCTCTTGCATCTTGATTGGGTCGTAGGTCTGGAAGGAGGGAGGGAGGGAGGGAGGCAGGCAGGGAGGGGGGGAGGGAGAGGTGAGAAATATGAATGTGTGCATGCCATCAGGGACGTAGAAAGGATCGACGTCGCCTTCCTTCAGCTCGTGCATCTTGATTGGATCGTAGGTCTGGAAGGAGGGAGGGAGGGATGAGCGATAAGCATGCATCCTATTGGTGGAGAATGAAAACGTAGGAGAAATGAGGAGAGAGAGGAAGTTCTAGTAAGGAAAACGGTAGTCTGCCTTGAAAAAAATAGATAAATCAATAAATCAATTAAAAAAATAAAAATAAAAAAAATAAATAAAAAATAATTAATTAATAAATTAATTAATAAGATAAATGAATAAATAAATTAACAAATAAATAAACAAATAAATAAATAAATGAATGAATACATAAATGAATAAATAAATATAAATGAATAGATAAATAAACAAAAACTAAATACATACCTGAAAATCAGCCAAATTTGCAGGAGGGGCCGCCAAGCCACTACTCATACTTCCTAGGCCCAACGAGCCCGCCCCTCCCTCGATCCCCCCACGGAG
>Ga0105055_10009717_pt1 | contig 12224 bp, 17 predicted proteins | sample BON03_FD_78090 | JGI IMG/M metagenome (GOLD analysis project Ga0105055, IMG submission 78090) | Freshwater microbial communities from Lake Bonney liftoff mats and glacier meltwater in Antarctica - BON-03 | ecosystem: Environmental > Aquatic > Freshwater > Ice > Glacier meltwater | place: Lake...
ACAAGACCTGAGCACCCTGCCCATGGGGGTGTGATGCTCTGCACGGTACAGTGTAGGCCTGCTTCGGCATGCGCCAGAAAAAGCCCTCCCAGAGGGTGCACTCGAAAGAAACAAGACAAGACTCTCCCACCACCCTTCCTCCCTCCCACCCCGCACAGGCTCACGCCAGCACCAATGGAACCAGACGAGACTTACGACGAAGCACTGACTGCACCCACTCCTGTTACGGCGGAGGACATCGCCCCAGCACCACTACCCGCCTCGTCCGCAGCAGAGACAGCGGCAGCATTAGAGGATGGGGAGGTCGACGTATCTTCCCAGGTAGACGCTGCTGCTGCAGAGGCGGTTGCGGCGGCAAAAGCAGCGGCCACCGCCATGGCTGCCTTGTGGCACCTTCCCCCGCCGCGTGACCTGGACTTTGACGCCCCCGGGGGCGCGGTGATGGTGTGCGAGGCCATGCAGGCCTTTGAACGCAGCAGCAGCAGCAGCAGCAAGACGACGGGGCATCGTGCATTCAATAATGTCGTCAAGGCCGTGCGCTTCTCCCCGGATGGCACTTGTCTCCTCACCTCGTCCGAAGACCACGTCCTGCGTGTGTTTGAAGTCCCGCACCACCTCATTTATGACACGGCTTCTACCAGCTCCACTGGCACTGCCGCAGCAGCAGACCCCGACAGCAATAGAATCAACACCAACGCCAACGCCGCCAATAGCAACGAGTGGCAGCCCTGCCTCGCCTGCCCCGAAGGCGAAACCATCTACGACCAAGCCTGGTACCCCTTAATGAACGCGCGCGCCGATCCGTTGACTGCCTGTTTTATCAGCAGCAGTCGCGATCACCCTATTCATTTATGGGACGCATTTACAGGCCAAATCCGCGCTTCGTATCGCGCGTACGACCACATGGACGAACTGGCCTCGGCGCACGCGTTGGCATTCTCCCCGTTCGGCGACAAGATCTTCGCAGGGTTCGAGCGGATGGTCCGGGTGTTTGATACCGCAACGCCGGGCAGGGACTTTGACGAGCGTCCGACTCGGCCGACGAAACGGAGTCGGCGCGGAGGCCAAAGTGGGATTATATCCACGATCTGTTTCAGTCCGCAGGATGCGGCGACTGGGATGTATGTGGCGGGGTCATTTGCGGGGTAAGTATTGTGTGTCTAAGGGGGAAGCTGGGAAAGGGGGCTGTGTGTGTGTATGTGTGACTGATTGAGTGCTTGTGTGCGCTTGCATGTGTGTTTCATGTGTCTGTGTCTGTATCTTTGTGCGTGCTTTCTGTCATCGTGCCTGTGTCGACATACGCGCGTGCATGTGCGTGTGTCAATGTGTGCGACCTGTACTCACCACTTCCTCCCTCCTTCTTCCCTCCCTCCTTCCCCTTCAGCTCCATGGCCCTGTACGACTACCGGATGAAAGGCGACGCCCTCCTCTCCTGGCCTTCCCCCCACAATGGCCAAGGCCTCACCACCCTCCGCCTGTCCTACGACGGCCGCCTCCTCTTCTCCGGGGCACGCAAAAATGATCACGTGCATTGTTGGGACTTGAGGAAGGGGTCCTTGCTTTCTTCGTTTTGGAGGGACGCGTCGAGCAATCAGAGACTGGGGATCGATCTCGATCCCGCGGGACGGTATTTGGCGACGGGGAGAAGAGAAGGAGGAGAGGGGAGGAAGAGCGGAGCGTTGGTGTATGATTTGAGCACGGGGCAGGAGGTGGGGGGGTTGGGGCCGGTGGAGGACACGGCGAGCGACGTGAGCTTTCATCCGTATGCGGGATTGGTGGCGGTGGGGATGGGAGAGCGGCATTTTGATGAGGAGGAAGGGGAGAAAGGGGAGGGAGGGGAGGAGATGGTTGTGGAGAAGGCGACGGTGAGGAGGCGGAGTGGGGTGCGTTTGTTCCAAGTGCCATTGGCGGGAGGGAGGAGGGGGGAGGTTGGAGAGGGAGGGGGAGGGGAGTAGAAAGAATTGTACAAAGCAAATACAGAAGAACAGAGGTGAAAAGCTAATTAAATCATCTATTTCTCGCTTTTGTTTGCAGAGGCTGGTGAGATGTGGGCCTTAATGGCAGAGACATTTGGCACGTATCGATCCAACCTCCTACCCCTTTCCTTCGTTGCCCTCCTCGGACCCAGGCTTGCCTCTCTCCTCTTCTCCCTTGCATTTCTCCCCCCCTTCTTCGTACAAGCATAACACATTGGAAAACCGCTCACGCTTTGCGGGGCATGGCACGTCGAGCCGCGGTCGAGCCCTTCTTTTCGTCGCTCACCATTCTTCAATTTAGGCACTGGCGACGGCGGCAACGGCGAACCCTCCCTCCTTCTTTCACACCACCACCTCACCCAACCCACCGCCCCCCCACCACACACAGGCACGGAACGCGGCACTATTATCGACGCGCAGCCTAATATGGACGACGGCATTCCTGCCGCAGCGGCTGCCGGAGCTCCTCTTCCTTCTTCGCTGCCCCTCCTCCTAACCCTGCCCAACCTGGCCGACGCCCCGCCTCCTTCCTACCAGACGCACGTCACCGCCGCCCTTTCTTACCTTGACAGCCTCCTCATTCATCACATAAACCCTACCCGCGAAACCCTTACCCTTGTCTTTGGCTTTACCAGCCGCGTGTTCGCCCAGCATCAGCAGTCACCATGGAAAGACAAAGGAGGAGCAGAGGGCGAGGCCGCGTTTGCTGCCTGCGTGGACGGAGTCCTCACCCTCTTGCCTCGCCTCCTCGAGCCCATGAGTAAGGCTACTTGGTTGTCTCCTCCTCCTCCTCCTCCTCCTCCTCCTTCTACCTCTCCTTCTTCCTCCTCCTTCTACTCTCCTCCTCCTCCTCCTCCTCCCTCCTCATCAACCATCAATCAAGAGCATCTCGACTCCATCTCCTTCGCCTGCAGCAATCTCCTCGCCCTCGACACCCACGTGTATGGGGACACCCGCAAGTTAATGTTCGTGTGGAAACACCTCGTTTCTCTTGCCACTGCTCATTCACACGCTCCGGCCCTCGCCTCCTTCTTGACGACAGGAGGAGGAGGAGGAGGAGGAGGGAGGGAGAGAGGAAAGGAGGGGGGAAGCGTGGTGTTCAGCGCGGAAGAGGCGCTGAAGGTGTTGGTGAGGAAGTATGCTGAGGAAGGGTTGGGGCAAATGGAGAAGGCCTTGCGACGCTTGTCTTTGGCCTGTACCTCCTCCTCCTCCTCTTCCTCCTCCCCTTCCTGTACTACAGCAGCAGCAGCAGCAGCAGCAGCAGCACTAAGTGAGTTCGAGGCTCAAGCAATCGCCGCCTCCTTTGCGCAAGCCTCTAAATTAATGACCCTCTTCCTCCTCCGCATCGCCCTCCTCATCCTCCACTTCGGCCCCTCCTTCTGCCCCCTCCCTCCCTCCCTCCCCCCCCCTCCTGCCGCCGCCGCAGGCATAGGAGGAGGAAGGGAGGGAGGAAGGGGTAGAGAAAGTGAGGTATTACCTCCTTGTCCAGGTGTGCTACAACAGGTCGTCATTCTCTTTATCCGGCTTCGTGGTCTACTCGACCCAGCGCATCCCCTGTGGCGCCCCCTCCTCGAGCAGCAGAAGCAGCAGCAGCAGCAGCAGCAGTCACAAGCACCCACCAACCCCTCCCTCCCTCCCGCCCTCCCCTCCCTCCTCCTCCTCCGTCAGCACGTTGACACCAAACTCCTCCCCAAAGTAGAAGCCGCCTTCCTCAAATGCATCCTGGGTAGCACCTCTTCCTCCCCCGCTTCCTCCCCCGCTTCCTCCCGCCCGTCCTCCTCAGATTCCAACCAAACGTCCGCAACACCACCAACAGGAGCGGCAGCAGCAGCAGCACTAGGAGCAGCAGCAGGAACAGCAGCAGCAGCAGGAGCAGCAGCCCTCTCCTCCTCCTCCTCCTCCTCCACCTCGTCCTCCCTCCCTTCCTCGCCCTCCTCCTCCTCCTCCTCCAGTGGTGTAGTAGGCGCTGTCCTTCTCACAAGCATGACCAGCCTCCTCTCCGCCCAAAAACAACTCTATCTTGACTCTCTCCTCCTCCTCCAACAGCAGCAGCAGCAGCAGCAGCAGCAGCAGCAACAACAACAACAGCAGGAGGGAGGGAGGGAGGGAGGGCTGATGAAGAAGACGAGGAAGAAGGCAGCGGACACGAATAAGAGGACAGTGACCTTTGCTTTGGGCGCTCTGAGATTATTGCATTGTGTAGTGGCGAGGTTGAAGGAGGGAGGGAAGGAGGGAGGGAAGGAGGGAGGGAGGGAGGGAGGGTGTACCCCGCTGGAGCAACGGGCCCTCCCTGCTTTTGTCTCTGGCATGACCACGGCGGTTATCCTTGTCATTGAAGCTGACATCCCTTCCTCCCTCCCTCCTTCCCTCCCTCCCTCCTCCTCCTCCTCCTCCTTCCTGCACACCACCGCCACCGCCCTCGCCCTCCTCCTCGCCCGTCACTGCACCCTCCCTCCCTCCCTCCCTCCCTCCCCTCCTCCCCTCCACACCGTCCAACGGCACCTCCTCTCCCCCTCCCTCTTCCACCCCCATCCCCTCCCTCGCTCCCTCGCCTTCTTCCTTCTCCTCCTCTTCCTCCGTGATTACTGCCACCCAAAGCTGCAACAAGACCTCCTCCTCTCCCTCCTCGCCCTCTTTCCCTCCCTCCCTCCCCATCGCCAGCACCACCTAGCCACGGCCCTCCTTCCCTCCCTCCTTACCCACGCCCTGTCCTCCCTCAAGACCAAAACCGAAATCCTCAAAATCCTAGTCTCCAACACCCTCTCCTCCCTCCCTCCCTCTCTCCCTTCCTCCCTCCCTCCCTTCCTCCTCCCCTCCCTCCTCACCACCCTCCGGCTCCTCCCTCCCGCCTTCGCCTCCCTCCCTCCCAAGTCCCTTTTCAAGCTCTTAAAACCCTTATCCGATCAATACCGTACCCTCCGTCCTCCCTCCTCGTCCTCGTCCTCCCTCCCTTCCTCCCTTCCTCCCTCCCTCCTTCGCCTCGAAGGAGGATTAGGGTTAGCCTGGGTGCTGCTTGCGTGGGGGGTGGCCCTCCCCCCTCTCTCCCTCCCTCCCTCCGCCCGCACCTCGATTAGACAGCATGTGATGAGTATGCTGGAGGAGGGGGGGAGGGAAGGAGGGAGGGAAGGAGGGAGGGAGGGAGAGGAGGAGGAGGAGATGTTGGAAGTGTTGAGGTCGGCGTTGGGTTGTGTGTTGTTGCTGGTAAAGGAGGAGCAGCGGCAACAGCAGCAGCAGCAGCCGCCGCCGCCGATGCAGGAGCTGGACACGCAACTGCAGAAAGGAGGAGAAGCAGCAAAAGCCGCAGCAGCAGCAGCAGCAGCAGTACTAGCAGCAGGGAAAGCAGAGGCAGCAGCAAAGAGAGCAGCAGCAGCAGGATTGATTGTCGACGCGGCCACGCGACTGACGGCGGTGCTACGGGCTGTGGGAGGGGGAGGAGGAGAAGGAGGAGGAGAGGAGGAGGGGCGGCAGCTGCAGCAGCAGGAGCAGCAGCAGCAGCAGCAGCAGCAAGGAGGAAGGGAAAGGGAGGGAGGAAGGGGGGGAGGAAGGGGGGGAGGGGTCAGAGCAATAGCAACTGCAGCAGTTGCCTGGCCCTTCTTGAGAGATGTCACGCGCGCAGCGCTGGCGATGGAGGGAGGGAAGGAGGGCACGAACGGCAGCAACAGCAGCAGCAGCAGCAGCAGCAGCAACAGCAGCAGCAGTCTCTTGGCGAGCCATCCGCAAGTAGACGTGGCCCTCGCTCGGCTCTGGCAGCAGTTCCTCCTCACCTCTTCTTCAACGAGCACGTGCACGTCCTCCCTCCCTCCCTCCCCCCCTCCCTCCCCTCCGATTCTTCGCTTGCTTGCTCAGGTGGATGCACGTGGTCTTCTTGCTACTGCTGCTGCTTCCTTTCATCCTCCTCCTCCTCCTCCTCCTCCTCCTTATTATGTTCCACTCCTTCCTGCTGATGCTCGTATACAAGGACAAGGAGGAGGAGGAGGACGAGGAGGAGGAGGGTCAGAGCTCGAGAGCGTTTTGAGAAGTGTGGCGCAGGAGGAAAGAGGGGAGAGAGGGAGGGAGGGAGGGGTGTGGGGGGGGTTGTCGAGGAAAGAGGAACAACGGTTATTGCATTCCTTGCGGTGTGATGTGCTGGCATATACTCCTCTATTAGAACGAGGGAGGGAGGGAGGGAGGGGAGGAGGGATGGAGGAGGAGGGGAGGACGATGATGGACGTGATGGAGGTGGGGGATGAGGACGAGGACGAGGAAGGGAGGGGGGGGAGGAAGGAAGGGTTGCTCTCGCTTTCGATAAGTCGACGGGCGGTTTTCTTGGGGTCTGGTTCGGATGCTGTTTTGTTGTTGCCGGAGTCAGCGTGGTGGGATGAGGAGGAGGGAGGGAGGAGGAGGACTGTACAGGAGGTGGTGGAGCGGCTCTTACTTACACACACAGCAGCAGGAGCTGCAGCAGCAGTGGGGGAAGGGATGGGAGGAGGAGGAGGAGGAGGAGGAGGAGGTGGAGAAGGTGGACAAGCGAAGGAAGGGTGGGTGGAGGGGTGGGCGGACGTGGTGGCCCTGGACCAGGAGGAGGAGGAGTGGGAGGGAGCAGGGGGGGAGATGGCGTTGAGCGTCCGGCTCGAGCAGTAGTTGGGAGTGGGATTAGAGGAAGGGAGAGAGGAAGAGAAGGAGGGAGTCTCACAAAAGGTGAATCGAAAGGGAGTTCGGTGGAGCAGGGAGGAGGAGTGGGAGAGCGAGCGTGCGGCTCGACTAAGTTGGAACGAAAGTGTAGGAAAAGGCAAAGTACAAACCAAAATGAGTGTGAAAACAGCGGGAACGACTGCAGGTCGATGGATAAGGTGCCTGAGCTTGTCTGTGCGTGAGTATTTGTTTCTTTATGCGTTGTTGCGTGAATGGTTTGCGTAAAGGCTGGGGACAGAGGAGGTTCGAGCTCGATGACCGGACTGGTCATGCACCTTGTTCGTCGTTTGGTCCCTCCCCATTCCCTTCCTCCCCTCCTACAAGCACGCCCTCCCCATGCTGTGCTTGCCACCCATTACCATGTCGCTCCGTCGCTCATCTTCCTCTTTCTTTTCCCCCATCCCCCCGTTCAGGTTCAGAGCAAACAGCCAAGCGCTTTCGAACAAACCCACCAGCAGCATCAAGATTTTTATTCCGGCTCCTGCATCGGCTCCTGCTTTCCAGCCCTCTCACCATGTTGCTGCATTACCACCATCGGCGTCGTGGTCGCTTTCGACAAGGTTTGTGTTTTCTTTCCCAGAGCCAACAAAACTAGAGTTAGAAGAAAGAGGAGGGAAAATGTGCCGGCCTGTCCTCGCCCCCTTACCTTACCACGCCCTCCCCTCCCCTCCCACCTCAGTCGTACCCGCGCTCATCACGCTGCTGCTCCTGCTCCTACTGAATGCCGGCGTCAACGCCTTTCGTCTGCCGTGCCCCATTTCTTCCTCTCTTCTCCACCCCCCTCTCCGCCGCTCTTCCCGCCTCACGCCCACCCCTCGAACGCTGCCACTCCAAACTTCGTCCCTCCCGTCTCTGTTTCCTGTGCATACCAGCACCGGCAGCATGAGCAGCAGTAGTATGAGTCGCAGCAGTAACGACAACAACGACAGCCCAGCTCCACCCTCGCCCTCCCCTACGCCAGAGGAGGAAAAGGGCCGCAGAAGAAAAGTGCTGACGTCATTACTCTCCCGTCTCCTCACTCGTGTCGGGGGCGGCGAGCAGCAGCAGCAGCAGCATCAGCAGCTCTCTTCCCTCTCCTCCACCACTTCCTCTTCCAGGCATCGTCCCCTCCTCCGCCGCCTCCTCATCCGCCTCCGTGGCAACACTCCTTCCTCCTTCTCCTCCTCCTCCTCTTCCCCCTCCTTCCTCGGGCGCCTCCAACCCGGCATGTCAGAACACGACCGTGAAATCCTTCGCATCTCCCTCCCCGCCCTCCTCACCCTCCTGGTCGACCCCTTCCTCTCCCTGTGCGATACCGCTTACGTCTCCCGAGTAGGTACGATCGCCTTGGCCTCCCTCGGTCCCTGCACCTCGATCTTCCATTTGTCGTTCAATGGCTTCCGAGCATTTAGCCAAAGTACCACCTCCCTCGTCTCCTCCTCTCTCGCCCTGGGCGATAAAAAACGAGTACGCGCCGTCATTCTCCAAGCCCTCTTCCTCTCAACCGTCCTAGGTTCCCTGGTCGCGTTCTTCCTCTCCTCCCAAGCATCGTGGGTCTTGTCTCTGATGGGCGCCCCTCCTTCCTCCCTCCTGTCCTCCACCGGTCTGCCTTACCTGAAAGCACGTGCATTAGCAGCACCTGCCGTGTTGATGCTCATGGTGTGTGAAGGGGCCTATAGAGGGTTCGGCGATACCCTGACTCCTCTCCCTGTCACTTTCCTCGTTGCTCTCGTCAATCTTGTTTTAGATCCTCTATTGATTTTTGGGGGGAAGGCGGGAGGGAGGGGGTTAGGATGGGGGGTGGCGGGCGCGGCGTGGGCGACGGTGATTGCGCAGTATGTGGGGATTGCGGCTTACTTGTGTTTGTTGTTTGGGAAGGGGAAGACGAGTCCGTTGTATAAGAAAGAGGGGGGGAAGAAGGGAGGGAAGGAGGGGGTGGTGCCGGTGAGGGGGGTGGGCATGGGGAAGCGACGGTCATGGAGGGAGGAGGAGAAGGAGGAGGAGGAGGAGGAGGGGAGGAGGAGAAAAGGACAGAGAAAGGCGATGGAGCAGCAGCAGCAGGACAACATGGGTGAGAGCACCACTAGCATCACCAGCAGCAAGGGCGACGCCAAGAAGCCTCTCCCCTCCTCCTCCTTCCTCCCCTCATTCCTATCCACCGCCCTCCCGACCTTGTTCCAACTCCTCTCCGCCAATGGCGCCATGCTCATTCGCAACGGCACCCTCATGCTCGTCTGGGCCTACGCCACCGCCACCGCCACCCGCATGTCCACCCTAGACGTGGCTGCGCACCAAGTCGCCTTGTCCATCTGGCTTTTCTTTGCCTTGGTGTCAGAAGCCCCCGGCATCGCCGCCCAAGTCATGGCCGCCCGCCTCTACTCCACCCGGAACCTCGCCGCGCTTTGCTCCCTAGCCCGGCGCCTCACTTCCCTGGGGCTTACCTTGGGTCTAGGGCTAGGGGGGGCCTTGCTCGTCCTCCGTCGGTCCCTCCCTCCCTTGTTCGCTTCCGACCCGCTGGTGCTGGGGAAGGTGAGTGAGTTGATGGTGTTGTTGGGTTTGCAGCTGCCCTTGGTGGCACTCACCTTGATCGGGGAGAGCTTTCTGGTGGGCTGTGGGAAGTTTGGGGCCTTGGCCATGTGTAGTACGCTGACGAGTGGCCTGTGTGCGCTGGTGCTGCGGTGGTTGGGCCAAGGAGGGGGGGGAGGAGGGGTCTTGTCGATTTGGTGGGCTATTAAAGGGCTATTTGTGATGCGACTGACGTGTGTGGCCTGGTTGTTGTATAACCCGTGGAAGGGGACCTTGAGTGGGAGGGGGGGGTGGAGGGAGGGAGGGAAGGAGGAGGAGGAGGTGTCGCCTCGACTGCTGATGGTTGAGTAAGGAGGGAGCGAGGAAGGCAAGGCAGGAGGGAGGAGAGGGGCTAGAGAATGTGGGATGTGGTGACATGAGGCTCGTGTGGACCCTTGACACGCCCGCGCCTCGGAAAAGGGGTTGTAGACTAGTAATGGAAGAGACGGCGAGGATGAGGTAGGGAGGAAGGGAGGAAGGTCGAAGAGCCGGAGCGCAGGAGGAGAAGTGCATGCGCCGATCTGTACAGATACGTTTAGTGGGCCCCTTCTGTGAGGGTGGGTGTGTTGGTATGTATTTTTGTGTTTTGATGTGTGCGTATGTGTCTTCTTTGTTTTTGGGTTCCGTCGTCCCTCTGCATCATTTTTAGATGAATGAGTTATAAAGAACAAATAAGAAAGAGGATATGAAATTGAGTCCACAACACCACACGAGTAATTCAGACGACACAGACAGGGCGCCCTTGCGTTCATGACTTCTGCGTGGCTATTTTGTTTATCTTGTAAGGCAACCTCCCCTTCTCTTTCTCATTCATCAACAAAAAGCATCCATCCCCCCGCCCCATAAAGAGCGCGGCAAGTCTAGAACTTTTTGTAGCTGCCTGGCCCGTCCTTTTACGCGTCTTTTTGTGATAGTGGGAAGAGAGCTTGGACTACATGCGTTTACACAACAAAAACGCGCACAGGCGAAGGAAAGAGGAAAAACTGAGGTTGAGATGGCGATGCTTTTTCTCGCTCTTGTGAGAAGGAAAAACAACAAAACAAGGCGCGGCAGCGTCAAGCAAATCAAAATCAATGCATCCAACCACTTCTTGTCTTCTCGCCTGCAACCATCCTGGCCTTTCCGCACTACAATTACGTCTCGGTGTCGTATTGTGTTGCGTGCCAACGGCTGCTCGCTGCAGAATTGCCGTTGACGGAGAAGGCAGCCTCTGGCTCATGCCCCTAATACAACACGCTCACGCGCTCACCCACCCACGGCACCAGGACACGTTGGCAGACCATCGAGGAAGCCAGGGAATGTGCAAGGAGGGGAGGGCGGGAGGGAGAGAAGGAGCGCGTGGGAGAGAAGGAGCGCCTCGTCATGGGCACTCACCGTCATCATCATCCTCCGCCTCTTCCTCTGTCGCCCTCCCTCCTAGCAAGCCAACCACACACGGCCTCCCAAAGGACACGTCCGCCTAGCCTACTACACATCTACGCGGCAACGACCTGCTTTGCTCCAGGCCCTGCTGACCTATCCCCCCGTTCTCTCACACCCCCGCCAAACCCCTCCCCCCTCCTCCACACGACACACACACACAGGGCCGCAGCACCAGCAGCAGGGAGGGGCACCAACAACAAACAGCAGCGGCAGCAGCAGCAGCAGCAGCAGTAGTAGCAGCAGCAGGCAGGAGCGAGATGCAAAACATCAAGTGTGTGGTGGTGGGGGACGGGGCGGTCGGTAAGACCTGCTTGCTTATTTCCTACACGACCAACTCTTTTCCCGGCGAGTACATTCCGACGGTGTTTGACAATTACAGCGCTAATGTCATGGTGGATGGTAAGTAACGAGGGAGGGAGGGAGGGAGGGAGTGGAGGCTTTGGACAGGAAGGAAGAGAATGGATGTGGAATGTGTACCAACTGGAGGCAGAAGCTCACTCCTTCCTTCCCACCCACCCTCCCTCCCTCCCTCCCTCCCTCGACAGGCAAGCCGATCAACCTCGGGCTGTGGGACACCGCCGGGCAAGAAGACTACGACCGGCTTTGTCCCTTGTCTTACCCCCAGACAGACATTCACCCTTCTTCCCTCCCTCCCTCCCTCCCTCCCTCCCTCCCTCCTTAGGCAAGCCGATCAACCTCGGGCTGTGGGATACCGCCGGGCAAGAAGATTACGACAGGCTCCGTCCCTTGTCCTACCCCCAGACTGATGTTTTCCTCCTGTGTTACGCCGTCTCCTCTCCTTCCTCCTTTGAGAACATCAAGAACAAGTGGTAGGTGCGAGGGAGGGAGGGAGGGAGGGAGGGAGGGAGGGAGGGAGGGAAGGAAGTTTGTTACCAGGGAACTGTCACCACACCTCTTGCCGGACCACCGACTTAATCCTTCCTCCCTCCCTCCCTACCTCCCTCCCTCAGGTACCCGGAAATAAAACACCACGCGCCCGGCGTGCCCTTCATCCTCGTAGGCACCAAGACAGACTTGCGGAAGGTATGTTCTTCGTCCTTCCCTCCTTCCCTCCCTCCCTCCCCCCCTCCTCCCCTCCCTTTCTCTCCTTCCCCATAAACACTCACCCACTCACCCACCCCTTCCTCCCTTCCTCCCTCCCCTCCCTCCCTCCCTCCCTCCCTCAGGACGCCGAGTTCGCCCGCAAGCAAAAGCTAGTCACGGCCGAGCAGGGACAAATGCTCGCCTCGGAGCTAGGGGCCTACAAGTACTGTGAGGTAGGGAGGAAGGGAGGAAGGGAGGGAGGGAGGGAGGGGCCTCTTTGGGGGGGGTGGAAGTGGGGAGATATAGGTGTCATTTTGACGGGCTCGACGAGGCGGAGACGATGGTGAGGGAAGGAGGGAGGGAGGGGAGGGGAGGGTGGATCGTTGATTGGACTACTTACTCACAAATCCCTCCCTCCCTCCCTCCCTCCCTCCTTTACAGTGCTCGGCCTTGACGCAAGAGGGCCTAAAGCCGGTATTTGACGAGGTACGGAGGGAGGGAGGGAGGGAGGGAGGGAGGGCGGGAGGGAGGGAGGGGAGGGGGCCGTTGGGGCGGGCGGGCAGGGGA
>Ga0105055_10009719_pt1 | contig 12223 bp, 11 predicted proteins | sample BON03_FD_78090 | JGI IMG/M metagenome (GOLD analysis project Ga0105055, IMG submission 78090) | Freshwater microbial communities from Lake Bonney liftoff mats and glacier meltwater in Antarctica - BON-03 | ecosystem: Environmental > Aquatic > Freshwater > Ice > Glacier meltwater | place: Lake...
CCACCACCGCGCCTACAATCGCTGACAGAATTTCCCCCTCGTTTTTCCCGGAGGCCCCCATGGTCATCGCCCTTGCAGCTCACAAATCCAAAGGCACCCTCGAACGCTTCGAATATGACGCTGGCCCGCTCGGTGCTGATCAGGTCGAAGTCGATGTGAAGTCATGTGGCATCTGCCACTCTGATCTCTCCATGCTCGACAACGAGTGGGGCATGTCGCAGTATCCGCTCGTGCCTGGTCACGAAGCTTCGGGCACCATCGCGGCAGTCGGTTCCAACGTGAAGCATCTCAAAGTCGGCCAAACCGTAGGCGTCGGCTGGTTTTCCGCCTCGTGCATGACCTGCCGACAGTGCATGAGCGGCAACCACAATCTCTGCCCCACTGGTGAAGCGACCATCGTCGGTCGTCACGGCGGGTTCGCCAACACCGTCCGCTGCAACGCCGCCTGGGCAGTGCCCATTCCCGATGGCGTCGATGCCAGCAAAGCCGGCCCGCTGTTCTGCGGCGGCATCACCGTCTTCAACCCCATCGTTGAGCTCGGCATCCAACCCACCGATCGCGTCGGCGTCATCGGCATCGGTGGCCTGGGTCATATGGCGATTCAGTTCCTCAATAAATGGGGCTGCGAAGTCTTCGCCTTTACGTCCAGCGATTCCAAACGCGATGAAGCAAAAAAGATGGGCGCTCATCAGGTCGTAAGCTCCACCGATTCCAAAGCGCTGGCAAAGATCGCAGGCCAGCTCGACTTTATTATGGTCGCCGTCAACGTCGCCCTCGATTGGCCCAGTTACATTTCCTGTCTCGCGCCCAAAGGCAAGTTGCATTTTGTCGGCGCTGTGCTTGAGCCGCTCAACGTGCAAGCCTTCCCGCTTATCGCCGGCCAGAAATCCATCTCCGGCTCACCTCTTGGCAGCCCAGCCACCACCGCGATGATGCTCGACTTCTGCGCCCGCCATCGCATCGCGCCGATCACCGAAACTTTCGCCATGTCCAAAGCCAACGACGCCATTGCACACCTCCGCGCAGGCAAAGCGAGATATCGCATCGTGCTGGAAAATGATTTGAAGTAAAACGTTTCGTTTTTTCGCCGCTCGCGGCTTCGCTCTTAAACTCTTCGCGCTGAACCTCGCCAAGTAACTCTCCCTAGGCGATGTGTCACTTCTATATAGAATGACCGGCCTGCGTTTTGACCTGCCTGGAGGATTGACGATGCGAAACCTGCTTGTACTCTTCACGTTGTTTACTGCTCACTGCGTGCTCTGCACTTCTGCGATGGCGGAGTCACAGTGGATCTGGTCGCCGCGCACCAAGGATGATGCTTCGGGCAAGCCCGTCTTCTTCCGCAAGACTTTCGAGATCGACGAGCCTGACAAGACCAAAGGCTCGAGCCGTGTCGAGATCGCCGCCGACAACACCTACATCCTGCTCGTCAACGGCAAGCGCGTAGGCGCTGGTGACAACTGGAATCAAGGCACGATCTACGACATCACCGGCTTACTCGTCAAAGGCTCCAACCTCATCGCTGTCGAAACCGCCAGCCCTGATGCGATGGCCGGCCTAGTCGCCACCGTCAGCATCAAAACAAAAGACGGCAAGACGCACGATTTCTCCACTGACAAAAGCTGGCTATGCACACTCACCCCTTCGCGCAAATGGGAGCAGCCCGGCTATGACGACAAGAAGGACGACAAGAAGTGGGAAGCCTCCCACGAGTTTGGCCCACTGAATAAAACGCAGCCCTGGGGTGCGAACACAAAATTCAGCGACAAGCCCGCCACAGGCAACTGGAACCCGCAGATCACGCCGAGCATTGAAAACACTTTCATCGCGCAGGCTCCGCATGGCCCCTGGAAGTTTGACCTCAAAGATGGCGACCGCGTCGTCTTCCTGGGCGCAACTTTCATCGAGCGCGAAGGGCAGTGGGGCTACCTCGAAGCTGCGCTCACCGGACGCTATCCCGATCGCAACATCACCTTCCGCAACCTGGGCTGGTCAGGCGACACCGTCTGGGGCGAGGCCCGCGCTCGCTTTGGCGATCAGCGCGAAGGCTTCAACCATCTCACACGCTTTCTGCGCGGCGCCAGTCCCACGGTGATTCTCGTTGCCTACGGCCACAACGAATCGTACGAAGGCGAAGCGGGCCTGGCGCGCTTTGATGAAGGCATGAAAAAGCTGCTGCCGGTGCTCGAGGAAACAGGGGCACGAATTGCGTTCATCTCGCCGCACCAATTGGAGAACAAAGGTGCGCCGCTGCCGAATCATGCGAAGCAGAATGAAAATATTTATCTCTACACCGATGCGATTGCGAAGATCACTGCTCAAAAGGGTTATCCGTTTTTCAATCTCTTCACGATGCCGCCTTGCAAGGCTTGCGAGGTGCTGCCCGGCGCTACTGGTGATGGAGATGGCCCGGCGATGGGTCAATCGAAATCACTCGATCTCACCTACAACGGCATCCACCTGAATGACGTCGGCTACTGGCAGGTGGCGCAGACCCTGCTCGCGCAAATCGGCGAGCATCAGGCATGGATCGCACGCATTGATGGCGCAGGCAAAACGAAAGCGGCGCAAGGCGTGAAGATTGAGAACGTGAAAAAGTCGGACGCTGCCGCGAGCTTCACCGCCACCGATAGCACGCTGCCGGTGAGCGTCAAGGGCAAGCTGCCACACCCGCAGCGAATGCTTGCACTCGAAGGCATGAAGGCGGGCAAGTACGAACTTCGCATCGATGGCAAAGCCGTCGCACAGGGAACAGCCGGCGCACAAGGCTTGCTCTGGCTTGCCCCGACCGCTGGGCCAAGCTACGACCAGGCCTCGCAGCTGCGCGAGCTCATCAATAAGAAGAACGAGCTCTTCTTCCACTACTGGCGGCCGGCCAACGAGACCTACATCTATCTCTTCCGCAAACACGAGCAAGGCAACAACGCCGTCGAAATGCCGCAGTTTATTCCGCTGGTTGAAGCGGAGGAAAAGAAGATTGCCGAGCTGCGCGTGCCTAAAGCGCATCAGTATGAAGTGGTGGCCGTGCAATGAGGCGGGCTAGAATGAATTGCGTTGGGTTACTTGTTAAGGAGCTATGGACATGAAATCAATTACGATTCAAATCTCTGACACTGCCGCCCAGTACCTCGAAGCCCGCATCGGCACTGGAGAATTCTCTGACATCAACGAGTTGGTTGCTTCGCTGATCTCGAGGGCGCTGGATGAAGATGACATGCCTCGTTGGATGGAAGAAGAGCTTGTAAAGCGCGTCGAGGCCGCCGAGCGTGGTGAAGTGAAGTCTGAAGTAGTCACGCCGATGTATTGGGATCGACTTCGGAATCAGTTGAATGAACGGCTACGAAGGACACGTGGGGAGGTTGCATGAATCCTCAGGTCATTGTCCGCGAACAGGCGACCAATGATGCCCTTGAAATTGCGGCGTACATTGCTGCCGATTCGACTGACCTTGCCCACCGGTTTCTTTCGGCCGTGCAGGAGTGTTATGGAAAACTCGCGGAGAATCCGCAGATCGGACCCAGTGTCGGGCGAAGGCATCCCAAGCTACGAAAACTTCGCAAGTGGCCTGTACAAGGGTTCCTGAAATACATCATTTTTTATGAGGTCATTGCAGACGGCATTGAAATCGTGGCCGTCCTGCATGGTGCCCGCAGAATCTACCGCGTATTGCGGGAAGAGCGATAGTTCAAACAAAACCGTAGGACCAAAAAGATGACTAATGCTCACACTCGATTCCGTTCCACACTCTGTTTTACTGTGCTGATGCTTTGCGCCACCTCGCCCTTGCACGCTCAGCGCGGGCTCAAGGATGTGCCTGTTCCCAATCCTGATGTGGAACTCAAATCCTTCAAGGTACTCGATGGCTTTGAGGTAAATCTCTTTGCCGACAGCGAGTTTCTGCACAAGCCGATCCAGACCAACTTCGATGCACGCGGCCGGCTCTGGGTTGCCTCCAGTGAGATCTATCCGCAGATCAAGCCGGGCCAAATCGCCAATGACAAAATCATCGTCCTCGAAGACACCGATGGCGATGGCAAAGCGGATAAGACCACCATCTTCGCCGATGGCCTGCTTATTCCCACCGCCGTCATTCCCGACGCCTCTGGCAACGGATGCTACGTCGCCAACTCCACCGAGCTGCTCTATCTCCAGGACACCGATGGCGATGGCAAAGCGGATAAGAAAACCATCATGCTCTCAGGCTTTGGCACTGAGGACACGCACCACATTCTGCACACGTTTCGTTGGGGCGTCGATGGCATGCTCTATATGAATCAGTCGATCTACATTCACTCGCACATCGAGACGCCCTACGGCCCTCGCCGCGCCAACGGCGGCGCGGTCTGGCATTACCGTCCCTCAACGCAGCAGCTCGAAGTCTTCTTCCTGGGCCTGGTCAACTCATGGGGCCATCATCAAGACAAATGGGGACAGTCCTTCGCCACCGATGGCGCAGGTGGCCAAGGCATCAACTACGTTTTCCCTGGCTCGGTCTTCCTCACTTCGCCCGGCGCTCGGCGCATTCTCTCAGGCCTGAATCCCGGTCAGCCCAAACACTGCGGCCTGGAAATTGTTTCCAGCAGCCACCTCCCCGATGACTGGCAGGGTACGTTTCTCACCAACGATTTCCGTGGCAACCGCGTCAACCGTTTCATCCTCAGCGAAGACAACGCCGGCTACGCTTCGCGCAAAACTGACGACGTCATCGGCACCAGCAACATCGCCTTTCGTCCGATCGATGTGAAAATCGGCAGCGATGGCGCGATCTACATCGCCGACTGGTACAACCCGATCATTCAGCACGGCGAAGTCGATTTCCGTGATGAACGACGCGACCACACCAACGGCCGCATCTGGCGCATCACCGCCAAAGGTCGGCCGCTCGTCAAGAAGCCCGCGATCATCGGCGCTTCAACCGATGCGCTGCTCGCGCTGCTCAAGGAACACGAAGAATTCACCCGCCTTCATGCCAAGCTGCAACTGCGCGAGCGCTTGGAAAAAGGCGACAAGGAAGTGCCCGCCAAGATCGCCGCATGGGCGAAAGCGCTGGATGAAACTGATGCGAAGTTTGAACACCATCAGCTCGAAGCGCTTTGGGCGATGCAGACGATTGATGTGATTAATGCTGACCTGCTGAATCAGGTGCTGCGCTCCAAGGATGCGCGTGCCCGCGCTGCGGCAACGCGCGTGCTTTATCACTGGCACTCGCGCATTTCAGATTCGCTGGAACTGCTCACTGCACGTGTGAATGATGATCATCCGCGCGTTCGCCTGGAAGCGGTCAATGCTTTGCGTCAGCTTGGTACGCTCCCGGCAGCCGAGGCGGCGATGCAGGCGCTGGATCGCCCGGTCGATCAGTTTCTCGACTTTGCACTCTGGCTGACGGCTCGCGAAACGCAACCGCACTGGCTCAAACCTTTGCAGGAAGGCACGCCGGTCTTTGCCGGCAACATCAACCGGCTGACCTTCGCTCTCAAAGCGGCGGAAAGTGCACAAGTCGTGGGCACGCTCGTCAACCTGCTCAAGGCGGACAAAGTTCCCACAGGTCGCCGCGCTGAGCTGATGCAGACCGTCGCAGGACTAGGCGGCCCGGCCGAACTGCGCTATCTCTTCGATGAAGCGATCGCCAGTGAATCCGCGCCGCTGCTCGAAGCATTGATGAAAGCGACGCAGCAACGCAACGCAAAAGCTGCGGGCGATCTGTCAGGAATCACCGCACTGATCGAATCGAAGCAGCCCGCGACTTCCGCAGCAGCCTCGCGCCTCGCAGGTCTCTGGAAACTCGAACCCGCACGAGAGAAACTCACCGCCCGCGCCAAGCAGAAAGATTTAGACAGCGCACTCAAGCAAGCAGCCTTCGACGGCCTGGCCATGCTCGGCGGCCCCGCCAGTGCATCAACATTCAAAGAGCTCACCGATGCAAGTTTGCCGCTGGATACGCGCATGATGGCGAGCGTCGCGCTGGCTGCGGTTAATCTCGATGCGGGCGCCAGCGCCATTGCATCAGTCATGGTTGATCTGCCTGATGGCTCGAATCCCGCAGGCGTGATCAATCCGCTTCTCGCCAAAGCGCAAGGCCCAGCAGCGCTCGCCAAAGCGCTCGAAGGCAAAACACTCAAGCCCGATGTGGCGAAGATGGCGATGCGCGTGCTCTCGGGTTCCTCGCGCGATGAACCCGCGCTGGTCATGGCCATCGTGAACGCTGGCGGACTCACCAATCCCAAGCGCACACTCAGCGAATTGGAACTCGCCGCGATGGTCAGTGATGTCCAGACCAAAGGCAATCCCGCCAAGGGCGAAGCGCTGTTTCGCCGTGACATGCTCGCCTGTCTCAAGTGTCACGGCATCGGCGGCTCCGGCGGCCTCGTCGGCCCTGACCTATCCTCCGTCGGCGCCAGCGCTCCTATCGACTACATCATCGAGTCCATGCTCGAACCCGCCAAGAAAGTGAAGGAAGGCTACCACGCCACGCAGGTCACCACGAAGGATGATGAAATTCTCGCAGGCATTCTTGTCCGCAAGACCGACAAAGACCTGCTCCTTCGCACCAGCGATGACCGCGAGATTGCGATCCCACTGAATCAGATTGCCCAGCAGAAAGATGCGCCTTCGCTGATGCCCGCCGGCCTGATCGATGGCCTGACCCGCGATGAGTTTGTTGATCTCATTGCCTTCATGTCCAAGCTCGGCAAGGACGGCGCATACAACGTCAGCAAAGCGCGACTCATCCGCACCTGGCGCACGCCCATCGCCACTGATGCGAGTAACGATGCGTTCAGACACAAGGGCGTTGAGATTGCGCCGAAGGAAGATGCAGCCGTGATGTGGACGCCGCTCTATTCGGTGGTCAACGGCGCTGCGCCGTGGAACGAGACGACCAAGATGTGGATGAGCGGCCCGCGCTACGGCCTGCTCCGCGCCCAACTCAACATCACCACCGCAGGCAAAATCGCCATCAAGCCTTCGACCGTCGAAGGCACCAAGCTCTGGGTCGGCACCACGCCTGCGGATGTCAGCGCGACCACCACGCTCGACCTACCCATCGGCACGCACACGCTCACCTTCGCCATCCTCGAAGGCAAACACGCGAACGGTTTTACTGTGGAACTCGTCGATGTGGAAGGTTCACCCGCACGGGCGCAGGTGGTGGGTGGGAAGTAACGGCTACAATGCCAAAGCAATGAAACCACTTTCAGCGACCAATCCTTATCTGATCAACCCCGCGCTTCGAGAAGCGATGGTGAGTCATCACATTTATGAATCGTCGGTTTATGAAGGCGCTCGCGGATTGGTAAAGCCTGTGGTCGTACGCAATCTCAAGCTGCGATCAAAAGCCTCAACGAAGAAGTCGGTCAAGAGCGAGTAGTCTGCTGCATAAGCCTTAATCACACCTCCAAGATATTTCTTTCGGCTGCTCGTCGAACCTCTGCCGGTGAATCGGTAGTCAGGCGCGGGCAGGTTTGCCTGAAATGCCATCAGATTCGCCAGCCAGCGCGCCATGCGTCCGTTGCCATCACGGAAAGGATGGATGAGTAGAAATTCGCCATGCACTTCCGCCAGTGCTTTTGAGACTGTTTCGAGAGAAGCGGGACGACACGGAGTGAGCCGCGCCAGTGTCGTTGTTTCAAATGTTTTCATGCTCTGCGCGACGTGCATTGCTGGCGGCCAGCGAAATGAACCTTTCGCCAGTTCCACACTTCTGAATCGACCTGCCCATTCGTAAATACCACCCAGCCAAACGCGATGGAGCTTACATATCAATCTGGTCGTCAGACGTGTTCTTGCGGTTAACTGATCGAATGAATCCTGCTGCGCTCGTGCAAGTGCACTCGCCTCCACTCGATCCATTTCCTTCTTCCGGCTGATTTCCTGTCGGTTTTGAAGTACAAGACCACGCGACCCTTTCTGGTATTCACTATTTCCTTGAGCCGAGTTGTAACGGCTGATGGTCATCTTGTTGTCTCAGTGTTGCCAGATATCAGCCTCATCTCTCTCACTCGCTGCGAACGCTCCACGCAGGTCTGCCTGCTTTCTCCGCCGCAGTCAGGCCGTCGAGCACCTGCATCTTCGCGCCCATGGCGCGGAGCTGATCGAAACGGCGCTGGCCGATCTGCACCTTATAAACCACCTGTTTCTCCTGGTACTCGCGCTCGATCACCTGCGAGCGCGTCTCGATGAACGAGAGCGCTTTGCCATCGGCGATGTCCACCGCCAGCGTGAGCAATCGATCCGCGCCGCGCGCACTTCGGCGAACGCGCTCGACCAGATCGTTCATACCTCGCCCGGTCTTGGCGCTGACGCAAACGTGATCGGGAAACTCCTGCGCAAACACCAGCAGGTCCGCATTGTGCTCAACAAGATCGACCTTATTAAGCACGAGCAATCGTTCCTGATCCTTGGCGCCGATTTCCTCGAGCACTTTGAGCACCGTATCGAGCTGCTGCCTGGCGCGGTGATGTGCAACATCGAGCACGATTAAGAGCATGTCGCTGTGGATCGCTTCTTCGAGCGTCGCTTTGAAACTGGCGATGAGATTGTGTGGCAGATCGCGCACAAACCCAACCGTATCGCTGAGCATCAGCGCATCACCATCGCCCAGGTCCCACCGCCGGGTCTTGGTCGAAAGCGTGGCGAAGAGTTTGTCATCGGCATAAGTGCCCGCGCCAGTGGCCGTGTTAAAGAGCGTGGATTTTCCCGCATTCGTATAACCGACCAGGCCAGCGGTGAAGTAATCCTGATTGCGCTTGGCGACTTCGCGCTCTTTGCGCGACTGAAGATCTTTGATTTCGTTGCGCAGGTTGCCCATCTTCTTCTGCACGATTCGGCGGTCGATTTCGAGCTGCTGTTCACCAGGCCCGCGCGTGCCGATGCCGGTGGGTGCGCCGCCGACGATGCACTCCAGGTGCGACCACATGGCCCGCAGCCGAGGATAGGTGTACTCAAGCTGCGCGTATTCGACTTGCAGCTTGGCCTCTTTGGTGCGAGCGCGGGCAGCGAAAATATCCAGAATCAGTTCGCTGCGATCGAGCACCTTGCACTCGCACACTTCTTCGATGTTGGCAATCTGCGAGGGAGATAGATCGTTTTCAAAAACGACGACCTGAGCTTTGTGAGCGCGGACCATTTCCGCCAGTTCGACGACCTTGCCCGAGCCCATGAACGTGGCAACATCAACGACCGACTTATGCTGAATCAGCTCATCGACCACGATCGCCCCCGCAGTGTCGGCCAGCGAGCGCAGCTCGCCCAGCGGATCGTGCGGGTCCACTTCCATGGTCGGCAAAAGACAAGCTGCGAGAATCGCCTTCTCGCGTGTGACATTGAGGTGACTGCGGATCTGATCTTCCAAATGCAAAACCCTTCGTTGAGTGAAGCGATCATCGTTGAGCGAAGCGATCATCATAGACCCTGCACAGGCCCTTTCCTAATGGCCCCACTTGAACTGTCATGGCCCCCGTCGCAGCGGGTTTCTCCCTAAGCAATTCTGGGCGGACATTGTTCTGGGGTACCCCCTCTCCATACCTTTTTCGCTCAACCCGTTTGATTGCATGGCTTTACGCCATGTCCGCACCATGTCCGCCGGACGTCCGCCCCTTGATATACCGCTGAAAACAAGGTTTTGCATGTCCGACCGGACGTCACAAATGTGTCCGCTGGTGTCCCTGGGCCACGATAATGCCCCTGAATCTCCGTGCTCAAGCGCATGCGAATGCGGCGCGACAGCGCAAACAAATATGGCCAGATGAATGGAAGAAAAACGTTGCAAGTTATAACCCCGGGAAAAGAGAGATGCGGTCAAACTGAGGACACATTATACCATAGCCCCAGTGATTTCGCCGTGTATGTGTCCCCTTATTCACCCTCACAGATCACGACATGACTCAATCATCAATGCCGCCAGAATCCGGTGTTTCGTTTTTGAATATCAGCTTGCCGTTTTCACGCACGAACCTCACTGGTATTTTAGGGTTGTTGATGTCCTTGCCGTTCTCGTTCCACTTCGTCTCCCACTTTGATAAGTAAACTTCGAGCTGCGGGATTTCAATACGATAAATCTCGATCAACTCAATGCCCTGATAGATTGAGAAATACCAAGCTCGCACCTTGCGATATTTTGCGATGATGACTGGATTCAGATGATGATGCGTTGAAAACGATGACGTAAGCAGTTGGTTGACAGTCTTCAATTCGTACTCGTTGCCATCGTCATCAATCGCATCGTTCCCTTCACGGCGTTGAGTGTTTCACAGGTTGAGGATCAGCAGGGTCTGCAAAAGTTTGCCGCCGTTATCCTGGCCGTTATCCTGAAAGATATCGTCGATACCATGCGCTGACGCCAGCCGCTGGTATTCGCGGATCGCTGGGAACAGGCGGTCCAAGATTTCTATATCTTTATGACGGCCCATTTCGCTTCGTGCTCTTATGCTTTATCGTCGGAATGATTTCCGCGGGATCGATCCCCAGTGCAATCGCCAGCCGCTCCAATGTTTCTAGCCGCACTGATCGGCGATCTCGTTCAATCAGGCTGATGTGCGTCCGGTGCAGCCCGGCGGCGTTTGCAAGCTGCTCCTGGGAAATGCCCCGTTCCTCCCGAAGTCGGCGAAGGTTTTCACCAAATTTTCTTGTAAACTCGCTCCGCGTCATGATTGATCACAGCATCCATTTCGCGTACCATTGCACAACAGACAATGCGCAACATCCGTCAGAAAGGCATTCAATGAAATATCGCACTGCCTATCGAACTCCGAGGGGAGAAGCCATCATTGGCGACTCGCTCGATGTGCTGCGTGACATGCCTCCAGAATCGGTGGACCTCGTCGTTACTTCGCCGCCCTTCGCCCTGCTGCGAGAAAAAGAATATGGCAATCTCGATCAGACCACCTACATCGACTGGCTATGTTCGTTCGCCCCGCCTGTCAGGCGCGTGCTCAAGGAAACCGGCAGCTTCGTGATAGACCTCGGCGGTGCGTACCAGCGCGGCGTGCCAGTACGTTCCCTCTACAACTATCGTGTTTTACTCCGCATGGTCGATGACCACGGTTTCCATCTCGCAGAAGAATTTTTCTGGCACAATCCGAGCAAGCTCCCGTCGCCGATTGAGTGGGTCAATAAACGAAAAATCCGAGCCAAGGATTCGGTCAACACCGTATGGTGGCTCAGCAAGACCCCATGGCCCAAAGCCAATGTCAGCAATGTCCTTGCACCATACTCTGACCGTATGAAAAAGCTGATCAAAGACCCGCAGGCTTTTTACCGACCCAAAGAGCGACCCTCTGGACACGACATCGGCAGCAACTTCGGCAAAGATAATGGTGGCGCGATTCCTCCCAATCTCCTTCAGTACTCTAACGCCGAGAGCAACGGACTTTACCTTCGTCTCTGCAAAGAGCACGGCCTCAAACCTCACCCGGCTCGCTTTCCGAAAGCTCTGCCCGAATTCTTCATCAAGTTCCTTACTAACCCGGGAGATCAAGTCGTGGATATTTTCGCTGGCTCGGGAACGACCGGCGAAGCGGCACAGAGCCTGGGTAGAAGTTGGAAAACAATTGATATGGAAGCCGAGTATGTCAAGACCTCGCTCTTCCGCTTTTTGAGTGATCGGTCTTTGCACGACGCGAAAGAACTGCTGAATGAATTTGACAACAAATCCATTCCGATGATCGAGCCAATACAGTTGTCACTTCTCTGAAAACGGGCAGAACAAAGGGACGGTCCATACACACCCGCCGATGACAATCAAACTCTGCAAGAGCGACACAAAGCCCGGAAGCGCAAGGCTGGTCGCCTCGTGCCGCCCCTTCAGAGCTTTGTTCGTTTTCGCTTCGATACTGAGCGTTGCCCAAAGCTGGGTTGTTTAAGCTCTTTGGGCCGGGGGGCTAGGGGGCCAAGAGGGAGTTTGCGTGAGCGGCGGCTGCCCACCGTTGCCGCCTGGCGCAGCGAACCGTAGAGGGCACAGATCTGCGAGTTGGCTTCGGTTCGCGGAAGCTTCTGGCAGATGACGACGGGATCGCCACCGAACATGAGCTGGCGCTTGCCTTCGATTTCTCCAGACGTCACGCCGCCTGCGGCCTGCATCAAGCGCACCATGACGGTGAAGAAATAGTTGCGGCTCACATACCACTTGGCATCAGCGGCGGCGTAGGTGGGCAGGCTGCCCATCACCTTTTCGTGATCGGCCAAGGTGAGTTCGGAATACAGGTTGCCCGAGCCGAGCACCAGGCCG
>Ga0105055_10009724_pt1 | contig 12218 bp, 14 predicted proteins | sample BON03_FD_78090 | JGI IMG/M metagenome (GOLD analysis project Ga0105055, IMG submission 78090) | Freshwater microbial communities from Lake Bonney liftoff mats and glacier meltwater in Antarctica - BON-03 | ecosystem: Environmental > Aquatic > Freshwater > Ice > Glacier meltwater | place: Lake...
ACATGCTCGAGGCCATCAACAAGGTCATCAAAGGCTATGCCAAGTTCTCTGCCACGCCCAAGGTCTGTCGAAGCCCATTTTTCGCAATGCCTTCTGCAAAAAAATGTGTCCTTTCTCGTGTTTCTCTCTGCAAGCGCCTTGGCTGCCACTTGCCACTTGGTTGCAACCAAGGGGCAAGTGGCAGCCAAGGCGCTTGCCAAGTGACAATCCAAGTGGATTGTCGACACAACTCGACATTTGCCAAATTGAGAATCCAAATTGTGACATCTCAACAAAAAGTTCGACTTTTGGTTGAGATGTGACACATTTCGTTAGTTGAGTATAGAGGTGTTGTCATACCTCAAAAATAGGAAGATTGTGTCCGGGTTGAGAGTTTAAGTAGCGAAGAATATTCACCTGTGGTTGTGTGGTCTGGCGAAAGTCTCAACTCCAAAAAAACGCTCATATTTGTTTCGTGAGAGCCTCAACATCACACTCAAAAACATGACATGACTTGACGTTACGACCCGAGTGGCGCGTGGTAGCTTCAGGCGCAGCTGTCATGCGCCACTCAGGCCCTTGCCGCCGTACAACCCGCTACAAATTACTGCCCACACGTTTTGCTGTTTTTGCATTTTCTAGATATGTGTGTGCGTGCGTCAGAGTAGTGTGTGTGTGTACTTACATGTGCATATGTGTATGTATTACATATTCATAACCTATATATGTATGCATGAAACCGTTTGATAAGTACACCTTTAACATTATGTGGTGCACAAAATTGTATTTCCCTCACTTCTGTCCAAAATTCATGTTGTTGGAAAAAAGTGATAATCTTGGCACACCGATGTTTTATGGGAGGATGTCGGATGTGAGGATGTTGCGACTGATTACAGCATCATTCACTGCACCAAGCACTTTTCAATTCAAAAGATCAAATCTCATAAAACATAATTGAGATTCGATGTGATTTGATCATGCAGCAAAACATAGATTCAAATTCGCCCCAAAAATTAATCTTTGTGTCCCTCACTGACATGTATTTGGTTTGCGTTGAGCAGTACATGGTGTACAATTAAGGTGTGTGTTCGAGGAGCATCACCGCACACACGCTGCCATAAGATGCACATCAAGAAAACACCAAGCTTGAAACCCTGGGCATGACAAAAAGAAAGAAAAAAAGATAAAAATTGGTTCAGCAGGAAGCTGACTCTGGTTGTGCTGTTCGCAAGTTTCACAGCAGGTCCCTTCTTCCTGTCGCTTTTTATTTTTGCATGTCGCTTTTGACACATTTCTCGAGCCTCAGTGCTACCTCAAAAGATAAAGGGAGGAATGGTGCTGGGCGTCTTCGAGAATATTTTTGGGTTTGTGTGCCAGTGCCAAACGTTGGAAGGTGCGGATACGTGTGGAGGCAGAGCACTGAATTTGTACATGTGTACTCGTAGTATAAAAACAATTCCTTTTATTTTTCATCTCTCCCCTCACTTCTTCTGCTTCGCTGTTTCTTCTTCGCTTCGAAGCTTCATACAGAGTGCATCGATCCAGCTCCCTCCTCCTCTCGACAGGCTCACGGATTGCAGAATGCTCCCGCACGTAGTGCCGTTTCTTGTTGGTTTCATGCATGTTTGGCCGACGCGAAGCAGCCAGAGATGAATAAAGATTGCTGCTTTCCGTCTTTGTTTCTTCACAGCGATACACCACTCATCGACTACTTAGTCGTGAGAAAGTTCGTGAGCGGACCGCCTAGCTACCGCTCTATACACAAGAGAGTTCGTGATAACAGGCCCAGTCTTAGCGAGAGTTCGTGAGCAGTTTGCGGATTTAGAACAAAGTTCTCCTAGAAACGAGTTTTTTGAGAGTTGGTTCTCATTTAAGCTCCGAGTGTTTGAAGCTAGGTAGGTGCAACGCCGCTGACGGGCCTGCATCCCTGCGTTGCAACGCGCTTTTTTGGGGGGGTCTGCGTCCCTTGCGTTGTTGCGTTGCACCTACCTAGGTTTGAAGCGGTAGCTAGGCGGTCCGCTCACGAACTCTCTCATGACTAAGTGGTCGATGAGTGGTGTATTGCTTTCACGGTTGTTGCCTATTGCGTTTTGTCTGCCTGCTTCCAATGGGGCGTTCCTGCGTGTCGAGGTGTTTTCAAAATTGAGCGTACTATCTGCCAGCGTGTGAAAGCTTTGATGTTTGAGTATTTTGCAATAGCCTGAGGATCCGTGTACTACTACTAGTATGCATATGGCCGTGAATACATCCGGGGTTTCTGTCTGGAAAAACTGTCAGGCAGGACCGCAGGAAGTGTGGATGACCGTGACCGTGACACTACTGAGACAAGCTCCCGCCCGAGAAATCATGTCCTCCGAAAACTTGCGCTGTAGGTACATTTGCGATGGCTATCGGGCTGTTGCCTCAGGTACCCACAGTACCTGTGTCTGTCGTCCGGCCTCAGGCTTATCTCCAGATCTTGCTTTGTTTTTCAAGTAATCCTAGTAATCTCGTCGAGAAAGTTTTGCTCTGCGGAAGAAGTTGTCCTCAGTTGAATTTCACAAATCAAAATATTGTACTATCAGATCTTATCATTGATCTCATTTCAATTTTGTGAAACGCATTTTGCTACAAATCAGAGGTTCGTGGCCAATTCCATTCTTCAGGTTGGGCGGATTTAAGTTTGACCTTTCCCCCATGAAAATGGGTTTAAATTCGCCGGCGTGTTTGCCAGGATTGAAAGACTCTGAGAGCAAGCCTGAGAGAAGTTGAAGCAGCGACAGAGAGCATCCGAGTCATCATGATGAGGCCAGTCTAGACAGCATAAACGTAAATTGGAGTGTGCACTTTTAATTTTCTCGGACTAACGCGCACTCGAATTCGCTCAGCAAATTCAAGATCCGAAACAGGCTGTTTCGCCCCCCCCCGGGCTGCATTGTTTCTCCTAAAACCCCTGCGCTTTCCAGTGGTACGTGAGGACTCGGATTTATCCCTTCCCTCCTCCTGCAACCCTGCCGTCGACACTCCCTCGCCAACTTGAAACAAATTTCTTTTGCTGTCCCGGGCCGATCCCCATTGCTTTTCGAGAGTCATGAGTGGTCCTGGCCGTGTGAAAAACTGGGGAAAAAAATTGAGACAGCGTTCGTGGAGTGATCGCGCATTCAATTCGCAAGACTCGGAATTGACCATCCAATCTTCCAAACGACTGGAAAGTCTGGAAGGTCTGAAAAATGACCCAAAAGGGCCCAGGACACCAATAGAAGTGTTTTACTGTTTCTCTTCGTCAACTTGAATGCTAAATTAGGTCGATTTCCAAGACTTCACTTGTAGTTTGATCAAGGCCCCTGGGCATTCAAAGTTTCATGTGAGAGCAAGGTACGCCTTCTGTGCGTTTGTATGCCTCTCTGAGTGTCACGGTGCCGGTGGATGATAGGATCGTGAAAAGATGAGATTTCATACCTAGTGCTCACCCTTCTGAGTCTGCTAGTGTGCCTGCACTGCGGTCAATACAAGTCGAGCGTTCCTCCCCGAACTTGAAGAAAAGCCTGAGACTTAAGAAAGACAGCGGCACCAAACACAAGCAACACGACCAATGGGGCTTCAAAATAACGGACTTTGAGACCGTTAATGAACCGCAAGCTTGAGTAACAGAGGTTGCCAAAGGTCGTCTTCTCGCGACAGCCGCGCCGAGCCGTGTCTGCGGCCACCGCCCCCCCCCCACATCTCTGTGATACCCAACATGGGTTTCAATTTCACGCCTGAGTTTTGGCAAAACCCGTGACTTGGAGCTCCGAGTCCGAAGCTACGTCACACCGCAATAAACCATCCGATGCTCCTGCTGGTACCGAGACTAGGAGCTGGGGGGGGGTGACTTTGAGGAGGCAGCTAACGAGCAGGGAGTGTCGCAGTTCTGGAATGCAAATTGCCAGTGTTTGTGTCTGCCGGGCCCGGGTGATGATACCTCACGGTACCATGATGAGCATGCCACAGCAAGGTTCAACTGTCATGTTGAGTCAAGGGCAGATTCATGGGTGTCTCTGTATACCTCGGTAGGGCCAGCCTCGGTGACTCGGAGTTCCTCAATAGGTAGCAACTTGAAGGATACTATGTGTATAATAGTAAGACAGCGATCATGAGTATTTTGAAAATACTCATGAACTGATTGCAGATGGAAATGATTTTCAATTTTGGGCCACAAAGTTTCCACCACAGTACATGATCATCCGCACAAACATATGCAGATTTCAAGTTGTACCAAACGACGAATCACGAGACCGTGACTGTCCTTCGAGTTCCGAAGTTCGGCTACCGGGAAGGGAAAAGTCACGTCTCACGCACTAACGAGTCACGCTTTCCACTGGCACATGAACGAGACATTCAAGTCCCCCCCCAGAAGAAAGTCAAGCCTCCCAGATAAGTGATGAGGTTGGGGTTTCAGAGCCAAGATGAAATAAAAAGAAAAGAGTTATGTCACTGGCACACGTAGTATGAATGAGCCATGTCACATGGCTGCAACAGTCTGCAACCTCATTCAAGATTAGGGTCTCTCGAACGAACGAGTCATGCCCTCCCCTGTGTAAGCGCCACGCTACAAATACGAATGAGTCATGTCACGCTTGTGCATGCTTCTACCACACATATGAATGCGTCAAATCACACACGCGAATGGTGAAGCTGCTGCCTATACCAGTATTCAAGTGCCTTCTCAGAACTATTACCACTGACCGGTGCCTAACCCACATCCGAGACGCCGCGCACAGCGAGAGTAAAGCAGCTAGTAAAAAAATGTTAAATGACAACTGACAATAGTTATCACAGGAATACGGCGCTTGCTATCTTTTTTGTTTGGTTCACCTCGCAGTCTAGGAAGTAATCCAAACTAAGGGAAAATGCCGTGAACAATGACATTTTGGTTTTTTATTGAGAGAAGAAACTTGAAAATACCATGATGCGTGCAACAGCCTCCAAAAAAGGAAAAATGAGGGCATCATTTTTTCTTGTTCAGGTGCCGGCTCAAACAACTCTAACTCGCTCTGCTCTCTTCAAAGATCCAAAATATATGAGCCCGCATACACAAACACACACACATACGCTCACGTACACGCACATGCACACACATACACATAGACACACGCACACGCACAAACTCTCTCTCTCTCACACACATACCCCCCCCCACACACACACACACACACACTAATTACATACATATATATACACACATTATGCATATACATACACATATGTATATGTATATATATGTATTATATAGTATACATATATATATTCATACGAATCTACATATATACATATACACATATGTACATATTCATATTTGTACATGTTTGTACATGAATGCATATATAAATGTGTGTTTGTGTATGCGCACTCGTGCATGTGTGTACGTTTGTGTGCATGTGTATGGACATAAGCACATATGCATATATGTTCGTATATGTATCAAGATGAAGAAACAAAACAAGAAAAATTCTGCGAGCGAAAACTAGAGCATGGCCACTGCGACACAGAGCCACATGATGACTGCAAAACACTGCAACACACTGCAACACACTGCAACACATGCAACACATGCAACACATGCAACACACTGGAGATCCCGCAAGGGAAGTCGCGAGTTGAGTTTAGAGAGGGGAGAGGATTACACTCATTCATGTGCGAGACATTAATGATTCGTGGGTGAGATGTGACTCATGCGTCCCCAATTATGGTGTCTTTGGTGCCAAACAGCCCGACACACATGCATTTTGAAGGGTGAATGAGGGTTGTATGCGTGTTTATGTGTGTGTGTGTGTGCGTGTGTGGCTAATCGCAAAGATTCAGCGGGATATTCAAGGTAGATAGGATAACACACACACACATTACATACGCGTATGATACATGCGTAAACATGCCACCTTCCGCGCAGTAGATGCGCACCTAGATATACCTAAATGCACTAGTGGGGTGGCAACAATGCCGGTCATTTCGAAACATCAGGTCTCTTGTTTGTGCACAAGAGCCCAGAGAAACTAGGGCCCTTTTTCAACAAAGAGATTCAAAAAAATCAGGGAGCCAATTAATAAATGCGCGCCTATATGCGACTAGAACTGTGCGTGGGGTGGCAACGATGGGTCGCCTCCTTAGAACATCAGATCTTTTGTGCAAAAGAGCCCTGAGAAACTAGGGCCCTTTTTCAAAGGAGAAATAGACCTAGCAATATAGGGAATCTGCTAATAGATGCGCGCCTAGATGCGACTAGAGCCACTCATGGGGTGGCAACAATACGTATGCCGGAGAAGTTTCTCAGAATATCACTCTGTTGCAATGAGTTGCAGTGCGTTGCAGTGCGTTGCAGTGTGTTGCAGTGTATTCATGGGATGGCAGCGATGAGTAGGGTAGGCTGCTCAATACATCATGTCTGATTTCCAAAAGAGCCCTATTTTTGTGTGGTCACTTTTGCTAAAAAGACATGATATTTGAAGAAGCCTGCTCATCGTTGACACCCCACAGCCACTGCAACACACTGCAACGCATTGCAACACACTGCAACAGAGCCTTGCCCACAGTTGCCACCCACCTCATAACGGATTTAGCTTGCAGGTGGAATGGATGCACCAAAAAGCTGAAAATGAGCCCTAGTTGTGTAGGGCTCTTTTGGCTAGGGTTCCTTTGCACGTGAACGAGAGTATTGTTCGTTTGCTGTTGATGTAGGGCTCTGAGCATGTTTGAGTAGGGCTCTTTGCGTATTTGTGTAGGGCTCTTTGCAAATTTGAATAGGACCCTTTGCATATTTGAGTTGGGCTCTTTGCATATTGGTGTAGGGCTCTGTCTCTATTGTCGTAAGGCTCCTTGCATATTTGTGTAAGGCGCGTTGGATCCTTCAAATATCGCCCCTGCAAATATCACGTCTCTTTTGCAAAAGCGCCCTCACAAAAATAGTGCTCTTTTCGGAAAGAAACCTCATGTACTGAGGAGGAGTGGGACGCGTTTGCACGCGATTCTCTCTCTCTCTCTCTCTCTCTCTTGTTCTCTTGCACGCGTTCTGGACGTGCACATGAACAGGGATGAGTAATTCTGAATAAAATCTAAAAATGTCATCAGTACTGGATACAAGGAAGTAAATAGTTTGCAACAGATACAGGGAAGTAAATACTTTGCAATGGATACATAGATGTGAATAGTTTGCAGATCTGGCAATGAGGTGGGCGAAAGTAGAGTGGGCTCTTAATATGTAGTGATTTCGTTATATCTTAGGACTTGATATATAGGAAGAGTGCGCTCTTAATAAGTAGGCGGGAGAGTGCGCTCTTAATATGTTGGCGGTAGTAGAGCACGCTCTGTGCAAATAGAAGCGGATATATAGGGTGTTTGGAAGATGATACACGTCTCTGTTTCGCACGATGATAATGATGACAGAGTGGCAACGACGTATAAAGCGCCATGTCTTCCTGGTCGCTTTCCGCAACACAAAATGGGGTGTTTCTATGGAGAAAAGCGAAAAAGACAAGGTCGCCTCTGAATGGGTGTTGGCCACCTTTCACACTATGCATACAAAGAACTTTGCATACGATGCATGCGTCATGTCACATTCATGTCACACACATGAATGTGGCACATCACACATGCGTGACATTTGATTTGGCATATTACACATATGAGAGAGTTATTGCTCGTGTACAGGTGGGACATGTCACACGTATGAGCGAGGCACGAGCGAGTTAACACCACGAGTCGCCGGGCTTCCAGGAAGCTAGATCTGAGTCAATGTCCTGCACACGTGTGATGTATATGCGCATATAAGTATGTGTACGTATGTATATGCGTACGTATATGTAATATGTGTATACGTATCATATGTATATGAACACCATACGGCGCCGGGCTTCCAGGAAGCTAGGTCTGTGTCATTGTCCTGCGCACGTGTGATGTATATACACATATAAGTATGTATAAAAATGTAAATGTGTACGTGTATGTATTATGTGTGTACATGATATGTACATGTACACCATGCGTTGCCAGGCTTCCAGGAAGCTACGTCTGAGTCAGTGTCATGCGCACCTGTGACGTGTATACACATAAATACGTATACATATGACGTGTACACGTAACACAGTGTACACGTAACACATATACATGTGCATACATATATGATACGTATACACATAACACGTATATATTCGAATATACATATATACAGACACTTGTATACTGAGTCATGCGTCAATGTCCTACGCACGTGTGACGTGTACATGTATGTGTATTACATATGGAACGAGAGAGAAAGAGATGCGTATAAATATATTAAATTATAGAACAATGCGCATTCATACATCCATTCCTGCATACACTCATGCAAACGTCCATACATATGCATTCATGCATACATAAATACATGCATACAAATACATGTCAACACATGCAAATACACGCAAACAAATTTCTACACACATACACACATACATAGGGCAAATTTGCAGCGGAGAGGGTACACGGGGAAGTGGGAGCGGGGTGAATATGGGGGAAACAGAATAAGAAAAAGAAAAGAGCCGATCGGCAAGCAGAACAGAAAACAGAAGGGGGGGGGGAAAGGAGGGAGAAGAAAAACAACAGATTCCACAAATAACCAATACACTCAATGGATGACATAAATGTGTGTGTGTGTGTGTGTGTGTGTGTGTGTGTGTGTGTGTGTGTGTGCCTGCGTTTGTGTGTGTGCGAACGCATACAGGCGCAACTGGCCCAAAAAAACTCAACAAATCCACATCAGGTGTACTCACTCACACACTCACACACACACTAACACACACACTCACACTCACTCACGCTCACACACACTCACACACACACTACAGACACACAGACACACGCACACCTGTGAGGCAGAGAAGTTATCAATGGCCTCGAGATCGCCGAGCCCAAAGTCTCCGTCGCCCATAGTTTCGTTGCAGTGCAGCGCGGCTACAAGGTCTTGACTACCCGCCCTCGTGGTTCGCCTGCTCGAACACGGCGAACGGCCCACCATGTCTAGGGCATTCGAGGTGGGCGGTAACATTAACGTCTCGTTACTGCGCAGGTTCCTGTATTTTTCGGGACTCGCGCTCATCAATCGCAGCCTTTCAGCGCTGAGGGGGGTGTGCAGAATGCCACCCATCTCTCGAACACTTGACGGTCGCATTGGCGAGCAGCCCGGAGTCACCATGGCCTTGCTAAGTGACCCCTCGGCATGCAATGAGGAGGTGGAGGCGGTGGCGCCATGGGGCGTCGCGCCGTCGGAATGCTCGAAAGGATGTTGAGGATGCGCCCAATTCGCGTCGGCGTCTTCGTGCTGGGGGGCAGACGTCTCCTCCTCACACTTGACCGGAATGCTTCTCGGCGGCTTCTTTGGTGTCTTTTTGTAGCTGCGCAAACTACCCTGCGCACCGATTGTCAACCTTCCGGGCGGAAGGGAGGCATGAGAGTTGAGCCCCCCCACGTTGACACTCCAGCCCGAACCCCCCTGCTCCTCGCACACGATTGAGCCTTCACCGAAGTGCAACATCTGGGCATTTTCAGCCGACCATGAGGAATCGTGCGGATAGATCGATGCGCATTTGTCCTTTTCGAAGAGCTTGACGTTCCTGCCTATTCGGCGCGACTTCTCGCCGTCGCCCTTTTGCGACTCGTCAAAATCGAGCCGTTGTCTCGGCTTGCCTGTGTCTCTCTTGCTCGGGCTACCCACGCTCCTAGGAGGTGTCGTGCCAGTCTTTTTGCCTGTCTTGGCAGGAGTGACAAACTTGACGCCGAGCACGTGTTCGGCCCGCGGCGCTTCAGCACTTTGCACTTTGCGCGGTGGGGCTGTGGGCAGCCCCATGGATGATGGTCCCGCCGGTCCATCCGCATACTTGCGCTTGCGCGGCATCGATTTGCCATTGTTGACATGGATGCGAAGGTAGTGCATTTTGCTATGGTACAGGCGATCATTCCGATAATCGCAGACCTCGCAGTGGTACCATCGCTTGCTGCCATCGTGAAGGGTGAGCAGGCCATCGTGCTCGCTCTTCACCCAATTTCCAATCAACGCTGAGGCTTTTGACGAAGCCGGCTCTATTTTGGTTGTTGTCTCCGCTCTCCTTGGGGGTGATATCTCCACCGCTGGTTGCGGCGAAGCCGGAAGGGACGCGTAGTCCATATCATCCTTGCCGTCCAAGATCTTGCGCGGAGCGCGGCCAGGCTTGGACTGTCTAAATGGTGGAGAATGAAAGCCTGCCAACCGCCCTTGCGATGGGCTGTCTGGCACTGCTAGATGTGTTGCTGGAGACCTGCTGCCTTTGCGCGCGGCCGCCGCACGCCCACTCATCAATGCAGAATGGGAGGAGAGTGGTTATGGCGTCTATGTCCCGTTTCTCCAAGCACTGCGTTACCCAAAGATACAGATGGAAAGAGTACGTCTCACTGCCGTATGCTGCGGCGCGTTCGCTTCCGTCAAGCTGGGCCTTCCCGCTCTCTTTTTTTGAAAAGCAAATCGACCAGACCTTGGCAGAAACCCGCGGAAGACAGCAGCACGAGGCACTACAACGAACTTGCCTGCCTCCTGCGCGCCGGCGACAGACAAGCTACGCCATCCAGTTCCAGCATCTCATGCAATCCAGTTGCGACAGATTTTGCATTTTTAAAATCTCTCCTTCCTCTTCGAGACGCAAAAAAAAATTCAGTCACGGTCGGTCCCAACCTGCATCCTTAAGGGCCGCAATAGAAAGACCGCTTGGTCTAGTGGGGGGGGAAAATCAAAAGTGATTAGAAGATAGGTCCCCTGGAATGGGCGAGGGCGGAGACTGGTGGAGCTGACCGATGGGTGTTATAGCGAAAGGGATTCCCAGGGTTTGCCAGGGTTTATTCACCCCCGTGTCCTTGGGATACCCACTATCAGTTTTCAATAAAAACTCTACTCTCAAAGAAAGAAAGTAGGGTGGGTCTCCGAAACCCAAGAAAGAAATTCGCACATGCAAAGTTCTTCACAATGTCTTACCTGCATCAGTTACAGACAATATGACATTGCACCTGCACTTAGATTTGCCCACTTCATCAAACCAGGTCCAATCACTTCCACTCCGCTCCTGCTCGCAGTCTCTACCACTCCAAGCGCTTGAAAGACCCACAAACTAAAGACGCCTACACATCTGCACTTTTTAAAAAATTTGCCAAAATTACAGCCACCTTTGCCAGACGCGCCGCACAACTTCATTGCAGCAAAATAGCTCCACGATCGTTCGCTGACAGTGCAAATGCCGCAATCACCGAAATTCTTCAACACGCGGCACATGTAGTCTTGGGAAAAGTAGACCCTCCTACACCTGAAAAAGATGGTAAAACCACCGACCAACATAACACTAACCACCATTCCTCCCCAAACCCCCAAGAAGCCCACTTCCAACGCACAATTCAGCACCATCAAGACGCAATCCATACCCTCAAAAAAGACCTGTCCCTCGACGACCCCGATACACTTGTTTTCCATTGTGACACAAACAGTCGCAAGATGCTCTGGGCCAGATACGAAAAACTGCCAAACAAGATACATTACTTTCCACCGTCACACAGGATGCAGCCCACAATGTGGGACCCGCTGACCACCAACGCAACTCTATGTGGGACTACCTTAACAAATACAAAAATAACCACACCACCTCCTCACTGCCCTAGAAGACATGTTCTAACGCATCTCCAGACAAATAAATTTTGATGAAAGGACCCCCCACCCTCAACCCCCTTAACTGGCACTGCTTTAGATTTGCCCCAGGGCACCACCTTTTCCAACACCCACTCTCACCCTATGATGAGAAAAATGCACTGGCACAAGACGATTCCAAAATCCTTCCCAGAATGAAAGAACAAGCTTCTACCACCACAACCACTACACATCCTCTGTTTATGGCCCCATTTACGCCCGCAGAACTCAAACATGAAATAAAAAAACAGTCACCAGGCCCCTCTGACATCACTAACCGAATGCTACAGGCTGGTGACGCTGATTTCCAAGGACTCATTCTCATCTTTTTCAACGGTCTACGGCAATTCCACGCACAACCCTCAGGCTGGCAACTTTCTCTCCTCCAACCCATCTACAAAGGACACAATACGAACAAAACAGGAGGAGCCCTAAAGGGCCCTGGACCCACCAGGGGCCCCCTTTGGGGGGGGGGGGGGGGGGCGGGGGGGGGGGCTTTGGGGGGGTTTTTTTTGCGGGCCGCGACCTGTTTTTCTTGTTTGGAGCCTTTCGA
>Ga0105055_10009732_pt1 | contig 12212 bp, 12 predicted proteins | sample BON03_FD_78090 | JGI IMG/M metagenome (GOLD analysis project Ga0105055, IMG submission 78090) | Freshwater microbial communities from Lake Bonney liftoff mats and glacier meltwater in Antarctica - BON-03 | ecosystem: Environmental > Aquatic > Freshwater > Ice > Glacier meltwater | place: Lake...
ATAGAAGTTACGCAGTTGCGATCACCGCCATCTCTGGCGGCTGCCGGCAGGATGCCAGCGTTCCCGGGGCAACTGCGTAACTTCTAACACAGAGTTTACGCAGAGCACACAGAGAGATAATTCTGCTTCTCTTTGTGTACTCTGTGCCTTCTCTGTGCGCTCTGCGTAACTGTTTTTTTGCACTAGCGTAAGCTCATTGATTTGCCGAAAGCCCCGCCAACTTACCGCGCAAAAATGCGACCGAGTCATCGACTTGGGCCTCGCTGAGGCTGTGCAGGATCAGCGGACCAGTATAACCGGCGCTTTGTAAAAGCGCCAGGTAGTAGTCGTAATCGAGCAGCCCGGTGCCAGCGGCGTCGTGGCCCGCTTCCCCATCCTGGCTCAAGTCTTTGGCATGGGCCAGCACAATATCGTTACCCAACAGATCACACGTTTCATCCAGCACGGCGCGCATTCTGGGCAATTCGCCGGCGTGAAAGACATTGGCGCCATCCATCACCACTTTAAGATGCGGCGACTGGATCGTATCAAGCAGACGCCGGCCCTTGCGCGCCGAATCGACCACGTTGGAGACCTCTGGTTCAAAGCCCAGCGTGACGTTAAATTCCGCCGCGATCGTGGCGGCCACCTGCATGGAGGCCAGCATCTCCTGCCAAGCCTCAGCGCTGTCGTTATCCGGGTGCCGCCGCCACATGCTGATCGAATCACGCGTGCCCGTACATAACGTAATCACCTGCGTGTCCAACCGTTTGCAGGCCGCGGCCAAGACACGCAAGCGCTGTAGCCCAAGCTGGCGCTGGGACAAATCGGGATCGATCATGTTAAAGGTGCCCGAAATCGCTGCCATCTGGATCCCACGCGCCGCCAATGCTTGACGAATCACGTCGCAGGTCGCGTCATCGATCACATCGGGCATGGGATCCAACCCGGCGCAGTCCAGATTGAACTGCACATGCTGTAAGCCGTGCGCGGCCACCGCATCCAGTACGTCGGCTAACGTCGGGCGGGCAAAGGTTTTGCTAAAGATACCAATTTGCATCAGACACCTCCTGTCACATCCCCTAAACGCACAAACGCGCCCTGTTCCACCGAACGGGCAATCGCCACCAGCGCACGCACAGCGGCGACGCCATCCGCCACCGTCGCCCCTTGCTGGGGCGCGCCGGTTAAAATCGTAGCCGCAAAGGCTTCAAGCTGCAGCTTGTAGGTGTGGGCATCGGCGCCTAACGGGCGCCGATATTGGCCATCGACGGTCGAAAAACATTCCACCTCGCTGGCTTTATGAAACCAGGGCAGAAAGACCTTGCCCTTGACGCTGCCCAGTTCGCCGTAAACTTGAAAACCTTCTTCCCAGTCTCCGCGCACCGCCACGATCAGATCGAGATGGCCCACGCTGCCATCAGCGAATTCGACGGCGATAAACCAGCAGTAAGCGTCAAATTTTTCCACCAGCCGCGCCTGTACCCCGACGATCTCACCGCCCAAAAAACGCGCCGTATCGACCAGATGGCTGCCGTGGGTCAACATAAAATAGCGACGTTTGTCCGCCTTTGGGTTGCCGGCTGGCCGTTGCGCCTGCGCACTGCGGACGATTAACGGCTGCAAATTATCCGTCATCATGTAACGGTAGACCGAGTCACAATACCAGGTTTTGAGCGCCAGCCGTTGCCCCATTTCCATTTGGATAAAGTGCTGGGCGAAGCGGATACCCGGATCAAAACGCTTGTTGTTGCCGATTTGAAAGACCAAGCCGCTTGTTTGCACCGCGGTGCGCAAGGCATCGCATTCCTCGACGCTTACACCCAGCGGTTTTTCGACCAGCACATGTTTGCCCGCGTGCAAGGCTTGCCGGCAGAGCGGCACATGAAACTGATCGGCCACCGCAATGATCACGGCATCCACATTGGGATCGGCCAGCATGGCGTCAAATTCGGCATAGGTGACTTGCGGCTGATGGCGCGCCGCCATCGCCGCCAGCAGATCCGGCGCACGGTCGCAGATGGCGTAGAGTTCGGCGTTGTGCGCTTTACCGCAGGCATCGAAGTGGGCCGCCTGTGCAATCGGTCCACAGCCAAGCACGCCGATGCGCAGGGAATGGGTTGCTTGTTTTGGCATGAGTGATTGGTAAGTGGTAAGTGGTAATTGGTAATTGGTGAGCGTGGACAGACCAGCGCGTGGACGCCAAATTACTACTTACCACTTATTTATTCCTCCGCTACCCTCCAGTGCCCGCCCAACGCACGCCTTGCTGGATCAGTTGCTGCATCCCGGGCCGCGTAAAGGTATTCGGACCATGACCGAGCGTCGTATAAAAGACGCGGCCTGCCCCGTATGGTTTGACCCAGGCCATCGGATGGGCGCGGTTGTGCCAGTCCGCCGAGGCAAGAATATGGATGGCCGGGTCGTAGGCCGAGATGTAAATTTCATCTTCCACCTCAAAATTGTCCAGCCCCTGCGTGACTGGGTGTTGACTGTCATTGACATTGACAGTAAAAGTCAAGCCTGGTGGATGCCAGTTGGCATGACCGCCGATCAGATCGACGGCGCGCCCGCCGATCCACCAGGCCGTGCCGTGGATGCCGACCAAACCTTTGCCGCCGGCCACAAATTGGAAGAGACCGTCTTCTTGTGCGGGCGTGAGATCGGCCACGCGCTGCACCGTGCCATCCGGCTGGCTGACTGAGCGCGTGAAACCGGTGCCAAAGACGCAAACGTCAAATTCGTCGAGTTCTGGTGACGCCAGGATCGCCTTGTCATCGCGCAAGGTGACGGTCATATCCTGCTGCGCGCCCAGAAAGTCATGAATCACCGCTGCGCTCTCGGCAAAACGATGGTTGGGGCCAGATAAGACTAAAACATTCATGGTCCATGCTTCCTTTCTGTTGGTTGGCTATAATTTTAACTGCGCAGTGTGCAAGGCAGGTCTTCTTAACCCTTTGCGCTCTTTGTGTACTTTGCGGTTAAAATTCTGATTTTCGCTGGATCATTGATAGCACTGTACGCTTAAATCTAACACACCCCAGCGGATCGTGGCAACGTACAATTATCAGATTGAATTGTCGCAATATCGACAATTAAAATTGTCGAATCGGTTTCAAGCGCCTACAACGTCGCGGTCAAGCCAAAAAACAGTTAAGATTATTAACAAAATGATGCTTGCGAAATTGTTAACTAGCTGCTAGAATGGGTTGAGAAGTTTTTGTCAGCCGGTTGACTCTCCCAGCCTTGAACCGAACCAGCATACCCATCGAAAGACCTCGCGGAGTGTTCAGCTGTCTGCTACCCATTGCCATGTGTGTTCGATCATGGCTCGATTTTGGTTTGAGCTGGCTAGCTGGTGATTGACAGTGGTAACCTTGGGGTGGCGATTGTTTGCCCAGGCACAATCATTGGTGTGCTTGAATAAACAACAACGGCTCGCTCCTGATTCGGGTGATAGATGGCAACCCAAAGATTCGCCTGCGCATACGCAATTGCTAGCCCACTTTGTAGCCAAAAAGGACCTTTGCAACTAATCACCACGCCTTTGTGATAGGCAGCGGAAGGAGCTTGGCTATTCACCAGCTCGTCATAAAATAGATAATGTTCGCCAAGCTGAAGATTAACCGTGGTATACGTCTTGGTTTCGATCTGCTGCCATTGTCCACCTTTGAAATTTGGCGTTGGACAAAGCTCGACGGTCACCGGTGTCACCCAACCCAATCGCACATCAAACAGATGGAACAAAGCCGGCTGGGCATGGATAGCGGCTGAACAATAGACCCAGGCTGGCGCACGTCCGTAGAGCGCAATCTCAGTCTGGGCCGGCAGATAATCGAGCAGCAGAGGCAGTTCATTAAAATGCCAGCGATTCGGGTCATCATCCCAACCCATCCCGCGCCTAACGCGGTCGACTTCGGCTACAATTTCACAGGGGGCCGCGGCCAGGTGGGCTGTTCGTTGCCAAGGCTGGGATGGCTCGAAAAGTGCTTGCAGGGTTCGGATCAGTGTACGGCATACATCACCGGCAACCCGTTGCCCGCGCCGCAGCCCGCCAATCGTTGCACCAAATAGTGCATCCGGTTTTCCCAAAGCATCTTCTTGATCCAATTGCGAGTGCAACTCGGCAATAATTTCTAGATCGCAGCGTTGGGCCAGCGTTCGCCATTCTGCCAACCCTTCCACCGTAGAAGCGATCAGAATAGCGTGCGTGCAATGGGTAAGAATGACTTCTTGTTCCGGCGTCGGTTTGCCACCCACATCGACGAGCAAGGGCAGATGTCTTTTTTGCAAATCATGGCTGACGCGTGCAACGAATAATGGATTGAAGCGGCCTTTTTGGCGAATTAACTGGACCGTGGCCGGCTGGGCTTCTTGTGAAAAATCGCCTTCGCCGTCAGGGCAGGCGCGCAGCACATAATGGTCGACTTTATTTTCGCGCAACGATTGGCTAAGGCTATACGTGAGCACAGATTTGCCGCTGTGCGGCGGCCCGCCAATCATGACCGCGGGAAATGGGTTGATTTCAGAATTTGTCATTGCTTGTTTCTTATCCTTTTTCTGGTTTAAAAATTAGCATTCGCAAAAACTGACTTCTCGAAGTGGGGGAAGGCCAGTTTCCAAAGCAACCGCACACACCCTTATGCCTTCAAAAACAGTTTTGCTTGCTACCGTAGGCGGTCAACCGCAGGTTGTCACCTTTGCCCTTGATGCCTTGCTGGCGCGTCAAGAAACAGTGGACGAGGTGCTCGTCTTGCATCTGATGGCCAATGAAAGTCGTGACGCCATCGTAAAACTGCGTCAAGAATTTGTCAATCACAAATACGCTGGGCACCACTGCCAGTTTCGCGCCATCCCCTTGCGCGGTGTCGATCGCTTGCTCGGCGACATCCGCGACGAAGCGGCAGCCGAGGCAGTCTTACAACAGGTGCGCAACTTGATTGCCGATTTGAAACAGCAAGGGTATCGTCTCCACCTCTGTGTTTCTGGCGGACGGCGCATGATGGGCTTTATGGTGCTTTCGGCAGCGGCGTTACTTTGCGACCACCACGACCGGGTTTGGCACATGTACACATCCGACGCATTGCGCCAAGCGGCGGATGGCGGTGCCATTCTGCATGTGGGCGCGACGGGCAGTGTGCAGTTGATCCAGGTGCCCTTGGCGCCCTGGGGGGCTTGGTTTCCGGGCTTGCGCGCCATGGCACAAACCCCCCAAGCAGCAGTTGCGGCGCAGATGGAGTGGCTGCGTTCCGGCCACGAAGAGCAATGCCAGCGCGTCTATGATCGACTAACCGAGCGCGAGCGGGCCACCTTGGTTGAATTTGCGCGTGGCCTTTCGCCGCAGGATGTGGCCGAAGCCCTGACGATTAAACTGAGCACCGTCAACACCTACAAGACCAAAATCCTCGACGAATGTCGTTCAACATGGGGGATGGGGAACGACACGCGGCTCGATTATCACTTCCTGCGCGAACGCTTTGCACCCTATCTGCGCCGCATGGGTGGATTGTAACAGGTTGGAGGGTGTAGGGGATCAGAGGAAGTGAGGAGAAAGATCAGAGGAAGTGAGGAGGTTGTGGAGCAGTAACTAGGATATAGTGAGTGGAAGAATCAATAAAGATACGCCGGCAGGTCAAGCTTAGGAGGAACTGAACGAGCAGTTGGTCGTCACCATCAAGACTGTCGCCGCCCACAAAACCGTGATCCTGGCCGAATGTCGCAACGTCTGGGCGTTGCCACCCGATGAGTGGCTCAGTTACCACTTCTTGCGCGATAAGTTTGCCCGCTACTTCGAGGCGCATGATTCTCTATCACCATGAAAGTACAGAACAGAGCAAAAAGATAAGAGAAAATTCTAATCTTCATTCGAGAAAATCTGATTGACTGACAGATTTAATTTTGATGCTTCATACGCAAGTTACCGCCCAGTAGGCGTGCTACATATAGTATATTGAACAGTTATCACTACTAAATGTAGACATGTAATTTTGTGAAAAACCATCAATTTTGCTGAATATTAGAATAAGATTAAATCCTCAGTCAATCAGGTCAGTCAATCAGCGAGAAAACTCTGTTTGTTGCGTCTAATAAAGATGATACATTGTACGAAGGTCACATCAATAGCATAAAAACTATAATGAGGAGATAGGCTATGGAATATCTGATACTCATCCATATTGGGCCGGTACAAGAATTTATTGCCAGTGCGCGACGCAGCCGCGATCTTTGGTTTGGCTCGTGGCTGCTCAGTGAGCTAGCGAAAGCAGCCGCATTCACAATTGCGCAGGAAAGTGGCTTGGACAATCTTATCTTCCCTGCGCCACAATCTCTGGAAGAATTGCAAGCAGGGGGCGACTTAAACATCGCCAACAAGATTGTGGCAGTGGTTGCTAAAGATCCACATGCCATAGCACAAAAGATCCATGAGGCAATTCTTGTGAGGCTACGTACGATTCGAGACAAAGCCTATGAAAATGTCAAAGCAAGCTTTAAGCAATCGAATGCTTGGGCACAGATCGATGATCTGCCCGAGTTCTACTGGGTAGCCCAGGAATTGTCATCTCGCGATCAATATGCTGTTACACGCACCCAATTGGAAGGATTGATGGCAGCCCGCAAGAACACGCGCAACTTTATTCAGCCTAGCTGGGCGTCAAACATGCCCAAATCTTCACTTGATGGGCTGCGTGAATCAGTAATTCCCAAAGAAGCCTTTAACAATAGAGAAGATAAGCTCTATCGGCAGTACGGTGTACGACCAGGCGAACAACTCTGTGGCGTGGGGCTGCTCAAACGGCATGGCGTGCATGGGCAAGCACGTAGTAGTAGTATATTTAACAGCACCTCGCATATTGCAGCACTGCCACTCTTGCAACAGATTCGTGATACATCGCTTGTGGCAACCTACATCAAACGGCTAGAAGAGCTAGGTATTGCCAAAGATGATCTCAATAAAATTGAAGGAACGCCTTTTGGCTATGATGGTCATCTGATCTTTGAAGAGCGATTGAATGAATTTTTTGAGGATGTAGAAACACAAAAAAAGGCCAGAGAAGCGTTGCGTAAGTTTCTGGGCGAGGCGCTAGACAACAAAAAGCCTTCACCGTATTACGCGCTGATCGCAGCTGACGGTGACCGCATGGGGGCGATGATTGACCACCTGAAAACAATTGAAAGCCACCGTAACTTATCGGGCAAACTGGCAAAGTTTGCCCGTAAAGCACCCGAAATTGTCCGCGACAACGGCGGTTCACCCGTTTACGCAGGTGGTGATGATGTGCTTGCCTTTGTGCCGCTGCCCACTGCACTCAAATGCGCTCAACAACTGGCAGCAGAATTTGCTATTCATATGCAAGGATTTAAGGATAAAGATGGTGAACCCCCTACACTTTCGGTAGGTATCGTCGTTACCCACCATATAGAACCGTTGCAAGATGCTTTGGAACTGGCGCGCCGAGCGGAAAAGGCCGCGAAAAAGCTAGATGGCAAGAACGCACTTGCCATTACCATTAGCAAGCGCAGTGGGGTGGATCGCACTGTTGCCGGGCGTTGGGGCGAGATTGACCAGCGGTTGGATAAGCTAACCGATTTTTATACAAAGCAGATTGTCCCCGATGGTGCGGCCTATGAACTTTTACAACTTGCCGATTTGTTGGACGCAATGGATAAACCGATGGCGCAACGGATAGGTGAAGCAGAGACGCTGCGTATTCTCAAACGTAAGCGCGGCCAGCGAGGAAGCGAAAAGATTACCGAAGTCGATCTCCAGTGGATTCAGGATGCGTTGCCACAAATTTCTAAACGCTCGCAAGAACTACAGCCATTACGCGAACTCGCGTCGGAAATGATCATTGCCAGTGAACTGGCAGCGGTGCAGCGGTTGGCAAATAGTACTGCAACACCAAGCGGACAGAAGGAGAATACTTAATGAGTGAAACAAAATTGTGGATCATCGAACCGCGTGACCCGCTGATCGTGCGCGATGGGCGACCTTTTGGCAACACGCCCGGTGTACGGGCTACATCATTACCTTTCCCCATGCCAGCGACTGTTGCCGGGGCTATGCGCACACGCGCTGGATCGAATTCAGATGGTGTCTTTGATGTATCGCGTGTCAACGAAGTCAAGCAGATCGGTTTATGCGGCCCACTGTTGGCACAAATCTCAGACGACAACACACTCAGCTGGTTTGCCCCTGCTCCTGCCGATGCGCTGATATTGGAGGATAAGAAGAATGACATACTCGAGTTGAAACCACTTGTCCCGCTTGTTAAGCCAAGTGGCATGACATGTAATTTGTCTGACGCGCTTGCACTAGTCGGGATGCAGCGCGTAGATCCAGCCAAACCCTATGGTGATACACCACGTTTCTGGCATTGGGAATATTTTACCAAATGGCTTTGTAACCCAAGCGAGCAGACGGTTGATCCAAAGACGATTGGGCTGAGCGGTTTGGAACGTGAGACGCGCACCCATGTGCGCATGGGTAGCGAAACGCAAACGGCTGACCCGGGTGCGCTCTTTCAGACGCAGGGGCTGGAATTTACCACGAAAGCAGGGCGCGCACGGCTGGCAATTGGGATAGCGACCGATGCAACACTGCAAGCTGGGTTTGGTTCGCTAGGGGGTGAACGGCGCGTTGTTTGCTGGCGCCCCAGCACGGCAACGCTGCCCATACTCCCCGACAAGCTAATCGACCAGATCGCAACTGATAGAGCGTGTCGTATCATTTTATTGACACCCGCCCATTTTGACGATGGCTATCATCCGCGCTATCTACTTAAAACGCAAGCTGGTATTACGCCAACACTCGCAGCGGTAGCGGTACAACGCCCGCAAACGGTCTCGGGCTGGGATTATGAGAAGAAAGAGGCAAAGCACACCAAACGACTAGCTCCTGCCGGAACAGTCTTCTTTTTAAGGTTTGATACGGAAGCATCGCCCGACGCCATGCAAAGTTGGGTGCGCAAGCTGTGGCTAACGTGCGTCAGCGACAATGAACAGGATCGACGCGACGGGGCTGGAATGGTAGCCATTGGTGTGTGGAATAAGAATGGCGAATTAGCAACTATGGAGGCGAAACAATGAGTCGAGAACCTGGTTTTCCCCCACCGCAACCAGTAGAAAAGGTGGACAATAAGCTGATAACCGAAGTGCGCCACTATAAATTGATCACCCCGCTCTATGGCGGTGGCGTAAAGCCTGCCAAAGCCGATCCAGTGACAACAATCCGCGGTACCGAAGTGCGCGGGCATTTACGCTTTTGGTGGCGGGCAACCCGCGGCGGCGGCTTTGACGGTGATCTACAAAAGATGAAAGAGGCAGAGGATCTACTTTGGGGTGCAGCGAGTGGAGGCAAGAATGACGGTCCTTCGCCGATTCAAATCTCGGTTGAAGTGACAAACCATGGCAAGCCTTTCATTGCGCGGGGAAATGATGGAAATGAAATTGCTATAGGCCATGTAAGATCGCCATATAGTTATGTGGCGTTTCCATTACGCAACAGTGTGGAAAAACTTATTGAGGGAATCGAGTTCACGCTTACCATTTTGTATCCTCACAAAGATGAGAGCTCAATTAAGCCAGAGTTAGAAGCTACATTGTGGGCATGGGAGACATTCGGCGGTATTGGTGCACGTACGCGCCGGGGATTTGGGGCATTGCAACGAATTGACAGACAACCTGAGTTATCGAATGATGTAGTAACAGCAAAGGCACAATTGCTAGAAAAAATTCAGGATCACAGTTGCGGAGAAAAATGGCCTCCAAGTGTCCCGCATCTGATCCATCAGATTGAGCCTGTGTCTCTAAACCCAAATAATGCAATTGAAACGTGGAAAAAACTCTTTAACAAACTAAAGAGCTTCCGTCAACAACGCAGCCCAGGAACACAACCAAATCGCCCAGGTCGTAGCAAATGGCCTGAACCGAATGCTATTCGCAAACTCACGGGGGAGACTTCGCACAATCATACACCACCTGCAAATACACTAAAAAAGTTTCCTCGCGCGCAATTTGGTTTGCCAATCATCTTTGAATTTAACCGACAGCAGCCTAATCAACAAGACCCAGGCAAACGGACCCTGCAAGGCGCAGGGAACATTGAGCGCCTTGCCAGCCCGCTCATCTTGCGTCCAGTTGCCTGTCAAGGTGGAAAATTTGTCGGTATTGCAGCCATTCTTGACACACCACGGGAACCACCATATGGGTTGGAACTTGAAGGAGTTTCTACCACTTTGCACAGCAACATTACGACAACAGAGCTTGCCAGTGTTTCGCCTTTGAATGCCGAGGGTGAAACTGATCCATTACAAGCTTTTCTCAAATATCTTATAAAACCCTAAAGGAGACCCAACCCCATGCAAGCCAAACTACTTTTTTTGCACGCACTTTCGCCGTTGCATGCTGGCACCGGGCAGGGTGTAGATGCGATTGATCTGCCCATTGCGCGAGAACGAGCCACTGCGCTGCCTTTTGTGCCAGGTTCAACGCTCAAAGGTGTAGCGCGCGACAATCTCAAAGGCGAAAATGCCGATCTAATCAAGCGCGTCTTTGGTCCCGACACGGCCAATGCGAGTGATCATGCCAGTTCGGTGCAATTTTCAGATGCGCGACTGGTGCTTTTTCCGGTGCGCAGTCTCTATGGCGTCTTTGCGTGGGCCACTTCACCCTATCTATTGCATCGCTTAGTGCGCGACATTACGGACGCCGCGGTTACGGATGCACCGGCAAATATCCCTTTGGTTGCCGCGACAAATCAAGGTTATGTAGTCAATGAAGATTCACAGATTGTACAAGGTGGCAATATCTATTTGGAGGACCTAGACATCACCGCCACGCCTAAGGCCGAGGCAACCCAGTGGGCAAGCTGGTTGGCACAGCGCATCTTTGCCGATGACAATGCCTGGCAGGGTGAATTGCAAAAACGCTTCTGCATCCTGCATGACGATACGCTCAATTTTCTGTTACAAACCGCCACCGAGATCACGGCGCGTATTCGCCTGGAAGCGGACAAAAAAACTGTCGTTGACGGTGCGCTGTGGTATGAAGAATCGTTGCCAACTGAATCAGTGTTGTCGGGATTGGTGATTGCCAACGAGGTGAGGGCAAAACCAAGCGATGTCTTTGACCTGATTGGCAAATTGAACAGCAAAACCATACAAGTAGGCGGCAAGGCAACGATAGGACGTGGGTTGGTGAGAATGCATATTACGGGAGGAAAGTGATGACCATTCAAACTCGTGACCAACAATATGCTGCTAGTGCTTTCAACCATGTTGAACCTTTGCTTAAAGAGTGGGTCGAAAAGAACGATATATGCCGTAAGCAATATGGTTCTATGGCTTTTAAGTTGCCAGTATTGATCCGCACGGCGGGATTAGCCCAGGCACTTGCTTTTGTGCAGGCACGCAGCAAAAAGCCTGCAAAAAAACTACTTGATCATGTTGCAGCAACGCTTGAGCAAGGTAGTGCAGATAACCTTGCCAAAGTGAGTCGCGAGGCTGATCTTGCCAAGTATATGCAACTAACCCAGCAAGTTCTTGCCGCCAGCGTCTGGTACAAACGCTTTGCCCAGTCGCTGTTAGGCTATGAACCGGGCAATGATGACGATAGCCAAGGAGACTTACCATGATCGAAAGCCGTCGTCATGTGCTAAACAGAATCATGGTCAGCGGAGTCAGTCACCCTGGTTTATGGCTGGATCGCTATGTGCGCAATCAGTTAGAGCATAATGAATCACCCGGAAAAGATGCCCAAGGTAGACCGTTGCCGACCCCAAATCAGGCACTCGTGGATCAAGTTGACCAAATTCCAATATCATCATTCTACAATGTATTCTATGCACGTTGGGAAAAGGCACTGAAAGAACACCCTGATACATCCACACGCACAGCTACAGCAAAGGGGCGAATGGTGGTTGGGTTGGGCGACGAGAGCGTGATCGAAACCGCGATCACGCTGCACCACACCTATGGCACACCCATCATCCCAGGCAGTGCATTAAAAGGACTGGCCGCACATTATGCACGCAACTATCTAGACGACGCCCAGTGGGGAGTGAAGAGCCAAGCCTATCGCACCCTATTTGGCGATACCGAAAGTGCCGGTTATATCACCTTTTTTGATGCACTCTACATTCCCGATACGGGGCACGCGCATAAGCCACTCCACGCCGATGTAATCACGGTGCATCATCCTAAATACTATCAAGGTCAAACAGATGATCAAGGCAA
>Ga0105055_10009734_pt1 | contig 12210 bp, 4 predicted proteins | sample BON03_FD_78090 | JGI IMG/M metagenome (GOLD analysis project Ga0105055, IMG submission 78090) | Freshwater microbial communities from Lake Bonney liftoff mats and glacier meltwater in Antarctica - BON-03 | ecosystem: Environmental > Aquatic > Freshwater > Ice > Glacier meltwater | place: Lake...
CTGTTACTTTCAAATACAGGCGCAATAACGTTTGCTTCTGCAACCACCCGATGAATAATCAATCTATCGCAACCAAGCACTTTTGCAAAGGTGTTCCCTATCAGCTGAAGTAAGTCCATAGGAATATGTGGAGTAATATAGGCTCTGAAACAGTTTTGAATAAGGGTCCCGTCATGCCATTTCTCCTGTAACAACGCTTTCCGGAATTGAATGTCCATTGTAATGGCACAGACTCCAGATATCACGTTGCTGTAGTTCATTTCTTGGGTGGTAAAACGAGAATCGTGGCCTGTCCTATTCCACGTCAAGATATGTTTTGCTGGAATAAGTCCAGCAGTATTTCGAAATCTTCCTTCCAAGTCCTTGCTACTTCTGGGATGCAATCTTCTAAGAAACTGCATCACGATTCCAGAATTGCTACTCCAGAATTCGCGATGTTGGTGTTTCATGTTCAATACCGACAGACGGTGGTTGGTGGCTACACTTGGCTTTATCCGAGATAACGTGTGGTCAATTGGCGCACAAAGACAATGAACCAAAAAGTCAGGCAGATCTTCCGAGTCTGAATTTGTTGATGTATCAGAATAATGTTTCGTTTCAGATGTTTGTTGTGAATGGATAAAACAATGCATTCTGCCTGTTTGCTGAACCAACTGCACCGTTTGGTTAAATTCTGGATTTAACTCTTGGCATCCAGTGAAGAGTAGCTGTTTGGCTGTATACTCTTCGTTTGATTCTTCTATTGAAGCAGTGCGGTCAAAGGTGAATATTCCCAAACCGTCTGCTTGGAGTAATTGTCGTGATAGATTCATCAATGGAAAGAGCATAGAAGGAAATATATGCACAGGCATGCGATCTGGAAGTTTAACAAGATATGAAGCAAAATCTTGTAATGACCTTTCATTGAATTTCCTCGAGTCCGATCCAATTTCTGCTACTTGGCGAAAAATGCAAATATTTTCCACGATCCGCCCGAGATACTTTGCAGAGATATCGATTCTTCCTTGAAAGAAAGTATTCTTTTCACACACTAAAATCCCAATGGTTTTTCCTTCTTTGTCGTTTATGTGCCGTTGAATCAGCTCATCTTCGTCAACATTCATTTCTTCTCCATGTTCATCCACAAATAGTTCGTCAGATTTATCCCCGTTATGAAAAAGATCGGAATATTTTACAACCGAATGCACTTGTCGCTTTAGAAACAGATTTCCTTTGGGCAATAATTTCGATATGATAGTTGACATCTTATGGTGCAAGTTTCGTTGGTGTGCATTTTTGATTCCGACGAATTCATCACAGTGAAATTCATTTCTCAAGTTTTGTAGAAAATCCTTTTCGTCTTCCAGGTATTTTTGGGTCTTTTGCAATTGCTTTATTGCACAAATCGATTCCGAGTGTATTTTATTCGTGTGATGTACATCATACACATAATCAGCCGTTTTTTCACAAATCTTATTCAAAACTATTTCTTCATAGCCGCTCATTTGCTCAACACCACAAACAAGTACAGCAAAGGGTTTACGGTCCTTCAAAAGAGGCATCGTAACTATTTTAGTAGATTTACCCGGAATCCTTTTTGAAATCATCGTGTACAATAAATTGCAGATACTGGAGCTCGAGTCAAAAATCCCTGGGTTCTGAACACATTCTTGAAGTAACTTTGAATCTATCTCAACTCTTTCCATATCAATAAATTCTTCCTCATTGGACGAATTTATTGGATAGTAATATACTTGATAATCTTCAAGGAACACCACCACCGACGTAGAAATACATGGAGAGTACTTTACAAGTGTTGAATAAAAAAGAGGCAAGAAATGATGCATACGTAGTCCGGAAAGTTGGTTTGCTGCCTGTAACCCAACACAATTCGCAGTTAACGAATCGAATTGACTAGCGTCTAAATGCGTTTGTTGGCTTGCGACTTCAACATGTCTCTGATAGCATAGTGAAGCCATGGCGGCAACCTGTCGAATCATGCGTTCGTATATCATTTGCTGTTCTGATAAAAAGGATGCTATGTCAAACTTTGTGCAAATGCAGCCTATCACACAGCCTTGCCTATTTTTCACCGGGACGCCAGCAATACGAAAGCGAGTCTCCCAATTGAACTGCGTTTTGTTTCCACCAGTCCAAGTTATCTCGCCATGAACAATTGCTTGCTCTATTGAGAATTTTAAACATTTTCCAAAATATCCATTGGATCCCCAGATATCAGAAACAGTTCGTGTATCACATACTAATAACGCTCCAAATTTTGAATCCAACCACATGGCACTATGAGACAAATTCCTATCATCTGATACAGAGAAAAAATAACTTTCCGAGTCAATCAACGTTTTGTCCAGCGCTCTTTTCAAAATTTGAATATTTTCAGACCACGAGTTTGAAACGTTGACGGCTGAAATACGTTTTCTCAATTGTTTTACCTGCCCGCATAAACGGATAACATCTGCGAGCATTTTTTTTTTTGGTGCTTATCCAGTGATTCAACTCGGCATTGCGTATCGTAATAAGGATTCGTCTCATTTTTGTCCAGTTTCAATAGGACTGGAGTTATGATTGCCCTGTCGTGCATGCTGGTTTTGCTTGTAGTCGAGCTAACGACAACAGAATTTTGTAAAGGAAAACTAGTAAGTTTATCAAAAGCGCGTCCATTAAGTGATTGTCTGGATTCTTTGTTGAACCCTTTATTCATTTAAGAAAGCCTTGAGACCGCTTCAAAAGTAGTAACGCCTCCTTTTTTATTGCATTTTTTTATCGTTGTCGACTTTTCGTGGTGAGGTTCATACAATACGAGCATGTACAATGGTGTCCCAGGAAATGTTTATATTCGGATTCACGGAGGTCTGGTCGATATTGGACTATGCAGTTCTGGAATAGAGGTGGAGGTGGGTCTTGACGGTAAGCAGCAACGTGCACGAATGTTCGGACGTCAATGTGTTGCTGTACCAGCTGAGTATCACGAGCTTACTAAAGGCCTGCAATTGGAGCATAAATGGCTTTTTGGAGCCTTAGCATCTTGGGATGACCAATCTACAGGTAAACTGATGGACTGCTGGAACGATGATACATATGAAAAGAATTGCAGAAACGATGGTGATATGAACGAAAAGAAGGGAGATTCCCTATACACCAAAGTTAAACGTAACTTGTGGAATCCGATTCCTCGTAAAGAAGAAATGAAAATTGTTTCAGACAATCAACAGTTGGAAGCAGAAATATCTTTTACCATGGAGGAAATCACACTTAATATTGAAGACTATTTGGGGACGCTACCATTGACTTTCAGTGTTTCGCGAATTGCTGAATCTGGGAATAAAACTCTTGTTTGTGATGCTAGTATTCCTCTCTCTTCGTCTATCTTTCGCGAAAGCTCATATTCAAAATTTTGGAGCTTTGAACTGCCAAGTAAACGGAAATGTGATGTGAATTTAGGTACTTTTGAAACCGTGCATGTGAAACGCAATAGAAAGAAAGGAGAACCCGAAACTTGTGGATTCCTTATTATGGACTTGACTTTTGTTCCGAGGAAGAAAATTGAAGATCATAAATATCAGCTCCATCAAGCTATTGCTGAAGGTAAACGAGGTTTAGTTGTTTTAATCACTGAGAACTTGCGGAAAAATCAAATAACAACTGTGATAACGCAACGATGTGAGTCAATGGATAACATGAATTTATTTGAATTAGCAGCATGGCTAGGTCGTGATTCAATCTTGGAGTATCTGTTGAACAAAACAACAGGTAGTGTTTGGGACGAATGGAATAAGAACTCGGCATTACATGGCAGAACAGCTTTGCATCTGGCTGTGTTGGCTAATAACTATACAGGACTCCATCTACTGTCTTTGCATGCGTACAAATACGAATTGACTTCATCGCTGTTTGACTCGTATGAAGACCATCTGTTAGAGTCGCCAACCTACGAGAGGTCAAGAAGTAGAAGAGTGAAGTCAACCATGCTCAACATGGTCGATGAAGATGGTCTGACTCCGTTTGCTCTGGCTTGTTCACTCGATTGTGCAGATCCGATGCCCTCCGTTTTGTCCCTGTTTGAATTTGATCCCCCAGTTTCTTGCATTTCGAATCGCGGCCAGAGTCCTTTGCACTTGGCATCTATCGCCAATCAGTTGGAAGTTGTTTTATTTCTATTGAACCTCCAAGAAGAAGCACCACCCGGAGGTTTCACTAGCTGTCGTGCCAAGCCGAATCTCCCAGACGATCAAGGTAACAGGGCCATTCATATTGCTGCACAGAATGGCAATAACTCGATTGTCCTGGCGCTATTAGAATCAGGAGCTCTTCCTTCTTTGCGATCTAAAGATGGTAGTTTACCGTTGCATCTAGCCGCCTTGAACGGTCACTTGGATGTAATCAAGACATTGTTAGATTGGCCTGCACAGTATGAGATAATGCAATTACATCGTGATATCGCCACTCCAGAACTGGTTCCCGTGGAGATAGTACCTGATCCACGAGTTTCAGAAAAACTCCCAATGGAAAAGCAAAACAACTGTTGCTTTGGTTTTTTGAAAAAGAGAGCTAAAAAGGAGCCAATTGAAACCACTGTTATCATCGAGATGAACAATACCCCAATTTCCAATGAAGCTGTTGTAGCACGGCATACAGTTTCAAAAGAGGCTCTTCTTTTGCGGGATCCTGGTTTACAGGCAATTCAATGGCGTTCTGGCAAAGATGCGGCTTCTTTAGCCCTGGATAATAACCATATTGGTGTTTACGAATATCTAGTTGAGATGAAAGGGGATCTTTGTAGCAGCAATCCTTCCTCTGAATTTGAACTTACCGACGAGGACTGCGTTCACTATGTGGACGACGATGCAGAGTCTGAGTAATCTTCCTCGTCATTTGAAAAATGTGATTAAAATGTATTTATAGTAATAAATTATTTGCAATGTATCAGAACCTAAAATCACTGGCCAATTGGGTGAGATGGGATTCGAATAGATCGCATTTGATCACTTGGTCCAGCTCATAGAAAGGGTTTTTCAGAACGTAATCAGCGTAAAGTTCATACACCTTTCGCAAGAAGTGATCTAAATTTTTATCGTCGATATCACTAGTCAGGAAGAACTTAATGCCGGTGAGGGTTTGAAAACATTGTACAGTGACGCTATCCGTCTGTAGAACTTCGATGCCACCAGAGTGAGGTACTGGTGACACCTGAGAGGCTATTGCATGTAGTGAGTGGAAGGTGGAAGCTAGTCGAAGGGTATCATTACCTGCTAGTTGGGTTTTAGAAGAAAACGAAATGTGGAAAATGAGACCACCCGCCTTGTTCACGACAAACAGATTGTGCAACATCTTAATAATAATGGTCTACCGATTCCAATGAAGCTATTCGAAAATCATAAAATGTCTGTTGCTTCTGATTACCTCACGGATTGCCATCAGGCTCTTTTCTTTCAACAAGATACTCTTGTTTATTAAGAAATTACCATTTGATGGCTTTTATCCACTACTTGTAGTGCTTTAAAATTAACATTGTTAGTTGTTTTGAGACAAAAAGAACGTCACAATCATGCGTAGAAACTAAAATACAAATCATCGAAACATTTTTATGAATCTCATCACTTCAAATAAAGTATAGATGGGTCCAAGTGACGTGATCTGGAGGAAAATCCAGTTTACAATTATACGAATTACAAATTTTTGAAGAATGGTTTTGCGAATCCAGGTAACTTGGTATGGTAATCAAACAAACGGTCATCTTGGAGAGAAATTCTATATCGATATGCATGCAAATCAATGCCGTGATATCTTAAATGCCGTTCTCTGAAAGCGGCTTCAAGTCCTCTATTACATGCTACGCACACTAACTTGCAAAGTTCATTTGGATCCTTAACTTGCACATTGGCCTCCAATCGAGACAAGGCTTCATAATCAGGAACAAATTGCTCATCTGCTTCTTCTTGTACTTGTTTCTTAATTTTTTTCATGGCAACGTTGCCGTCAAAGCCATAATTTGGATCGTTCACGATTGGATGCCCTACTAAGGTCAAGTGAAGACGAATCTGATGAGTGCGCCCAGTTACAGGCTCGCATTTAACCAAGCTTGTGTTGGATATCGCATCGTAGGATATCAGTTTGGCACGGGTCATGGCGGATTTCGTATCATCTCCCTCACGAGCACACTCATACACTCCGTGCTTTGAATCGCAGCATCGAATACCACAGGATATATAAACAAGTCCTTGAGACCAAGTTGTTTCTTCCTCCAGAGTAAGCAAATGATTTTCAGCATTCCATGATAAAATATCACCGTGCAATTCATGATTAGCTACCTCTTCGGAACCATCCAAGAACTTGCCATGAACTCGGGCTAAATAGAGTTTTTGAACCGAGTCTTTCGAGTCGCTACAATCTGCTGATTTCCTCATAAGCGCTTGCCCCATTTGAGCCGCGAGAGATTTATCCTTAGAAATCAACACCAACCCAGAAGTAAGCCTATCCAATCTATGAATCAACTTAAAATCGTGTGTATCGTGCTCCGCAGCAAGGATGTTCAACAATGAATTGTTTCTATAGGATCCTCCGGCATGCACTGGAATGGAAGCAGGTTTATCTATCACTAGCATACATTCGTCTTCATAGACAATCATATCTTGAGCAGGCACGTATTTAACTGGGGGCTCGTGTCGATGTACATAGTTGTGGATAATGTCTCGATCTTTCAGAACATAATCACTCGTCACAGTTGCTTCGTTAACTGTGATCAAACCGATATCTAACGCTGTCACGTAGTAGGAAGCTCGATTGGTTCCAAAGTCATTGACATACATATCCAAGATCTTCTGACCAATCCAGCGTTTCTTGGTAAAGGTACTATACACGTAAACATAAGGAGTGACGCATCTAAGTTCACCTTGTATCTCATACTGAACGAAATCAACACTGGTTTTTCTAGGCCTCTTCCCTGACGTTGGTGGGTGTGGGATTGCTAATTTAAACTCAGGACTGTTCATGTATTGAAGTGAGCATTTGGGGCTTTTGTACTTTTCAGCTGAGAACCCAGTACATTTTCCATTACATGTGTTCGTCTTAAAATTCCTGTTGAGAAGGGAAAGTAGATCATCAGGTCCTAGCCGTCCACATTGTCTACATCTTGGATTGCCTTTCCATTTCTGAGAGATCGAACGAATACGTTTACAAGCGCTGCCGCGCGTTTCAATAAACCCATTGATAAGTGCAACTTGATTTCGTAATGATTTCCTATGATTCTTTGACGTTGCAATTCCGATTCGGTGTTGCAATTTTGCAGCCTGTTGTTGCAATTGAGAATCGTCGTATTTGTCTAGAAATGGTTCGTAAATACCTCGAAGTTCCTTGTGGTCGTCACAGTAATAAACTCCAAAATGTTTCTGTCGACAACCGTCACAAACTAAAAGAGCACTTCGACAAACTGCGCATACTCGATCTGTACTAACTTGTTGTTCAGGACATGAACATTCAGAACATTTGCCCACAACCTCAGCGTCTGGCACCACCTGCAAGGCCCTAGAATCAAACACAAAATTACTACCTTTAAAATATCCATTTGATCCAAACTCTTCCAAGTATCTATGTATCCCACCAGACAGTTGACTCACATCTTGAACGCCGTTAGTACGCAAGAACGCGCTGGCTTTTTCGCAACGTATACCTCCAGTGCAATACATAAGCACTCGTTTGCCTTGCATCTCTTCAATGCGAGGAGCTGCAAACCCAGTGGTCCAAGTTGAAAAGTTCTTTGTCCCTGGGTCAATTGCCTGGTCTGTCTCCGACATGAACCTTCCAACTTGAAATTCTACTCGATTTCGAACATCGATGACGATGAGGTCGTCAGATTTTTTGGTGGGGTTATCACCCCAATATTCATCAAGCACTTTGTGGAATTCTTGTGGTGGTAAATGCACACCTCCCAATCCCTGGTCAAGAAGCTGTTTCGATATTGTCTGCCCTGTTGAGCAAATCTCGCTTTTTATTTTGACAACCATATCGGGAAATGGTTTTTCATCAGAGACATCCATTTTAAAATCAATATCCAGATTTTGAAACACTGGATAAGCTTGCAATTCCTCACAAAATATTTTAATAGCTGCTTCTGTACCTCCAAGATTTCCATTAATTCCTTCATCTGCAAGAATGATTCGCCCTAAGAGTCCTAAACGTTTGCATAGTCCAGACAAAAAAACTTCCGTGTTGTGTAACTGAGAAGGAGGCCCATCAGTTTCACATATGGCGACATACTTGTAAAACAAAACGATACTCGTCATGTTCGTGGTTTTGATTCCACTTTTTAGAGAAAGAAAAAAAAGAATCGCAGCCACTCACACAAGATGGACGCAATAACAACTCGACTGGTGCAAACATATCCTTTGGTGGAGAGCTACGCAACGAAGACTCTTAATGTTGTTAAGTTTGCTGTAAGTTAGTACAACGGTCGTCTGCGGATCCCTAATTTTGAACTCAGGCTCATTGGGCATGGATGCCATTTCTCATTATTGTTGGAATGAGAATCACAGAACCAAAGCCATTGCTCCTAGATGTGTTCACTCCAAGATAAGAATCCTTATTATTTAGAAAGATTAATATTATACAAAAAGGATAACTAATAAGAAAATATTCTTCAGATAAGGGTTTCTCTTGGAGTGAGGGATTCTTTGACTCGTTTTTGAACAAAAAAGACGATTGAAGCTCCTGGAATTCCTCGAATCGCTGCAACACCTAGACTTCTATACAAGCCATTTAAACCGAGTTCCTGAGCAATTTTAACAATTGACAAGTTCGTTTTCTGGGAGGTCTGAATCCTGGATTTGATTGTATCAAAAGGAAGGGCTACAATCCAAAACCCAAGCCCTCCAACTCCTCCACTGATGAGCAAAATAGTTGTGCTATTCTCGTCCATTCCAGCTCCAGAATGAAGAGCCTTTTTGCATATTTCGAATGAGCAAAACCAAGCACCAACACCGAACCCATCTCTAAGAATGGTGCTGGACAATCCTTTCCAGATTGTTGACAATCCTTCCGTCTTCACAACTTGTTGGATACAATCAATCACCCCTGTGTAGTAATACCCTCCTCCACGTTGTTGAACCATCAAACGGTTTCGAACAAGTTCCACCGGTGATACAACAAACGAATTCGCTGCCCCTGCAAACATACCACATGCGTACACATCTACCAATTTCCTAGGAAATGACTCCTTCCCAGTCTTGAACGAATTTAAAGTGCTCGATGCAAAGCCAAACGAAGCAAAGATGACAGCTTTATATATTCCTTGAGCAACCATTGGGGCTGCTAGTCCATTGTACAGTGCCCCAATTCCTTCCCCTGCTACCGTCTTTCTAAAACAATCCATCGGGCCTTTGTATGCCAAGTTGGCTTGCATTCTTGTTCGTATCGTATCAAGAGGATGGCAAACTACAAGTGAAGCCATTCCAGCAAAACTTCCAGAAATAATAGAAATAATAGTTGGTGGCAATGATATCTTATTATGAATCGGTTCTGGTGGTGCTGTAAGAACACCAACTGGTTTTAAATCCTTCGTGTTGGGCTCGATCATGAAAGTCACAATACAGTTTTTTTAAAACACAATAAAAATAAAATTACCAAGATTTTTTTTTTTAAACAAACAGAAGTAAAATTAAGCCTACAACTAACTATTAAACTTTTGAAATTCGAAATATGGCGACATAATATCTCTGAAATAATCTTCGAACATTGAAGATGAGGAACTCTTAAAATTCGTTTTGAGAAGCTAGACCACATCAAACCTGAAAGACAAACTATTGTCAAAAGATGGTACAACGACCATAAACGACCTTCTTCTTTAACACAACAAAAATCGATTTTTTGGATCAAAGCCATCAAATGCTAATTTCTTAATAAACAAGAGTATCTTGCTATAAAAGCCATCAAATGATAATTTCTTAATAAACAAGAGTATCTTGTTGAAAGAAAAGAGCCTGCTGGCAATCCGTGAGGTAAATGAACATTATGTGGAATCACTGAATTCACATTATATTTCTCCTGATGTAATTTTTTGAAGCTAGGCCATCTTTTCAAGCTCTGGCGAAAACGAAAACATTGTCAGGCCACCTTCTTCAATATCTAAATTGTCGGTATAATCAAATGCAAAGTTATCCGGGATTGAATTGGGTCTCGAGTATGGTACAAAATTGGCGGTTGGCTGAATACCTCGTGGTGAACTAGATTCGTCAGATTCGATTGCCAATGATTCAAGATTAGATACATCATTCGGGCAAGACGAACCTCCCTCTTCAACATCTCGACTTGAGATGGGATGAAGTTTATTATGGAAAAACGCTGCTCTTGAAGTGCAATTCATGAATTTCCGTTTATCCCAAGAAGCGAAATGAGCCAGAGGGTAAGGATGATCAGGACGCGCTAGTGGTGATAAAATAGAATTGCTCGACGTAGAATCTGCCGTTTCATTTGCTAGAAACATGTTTTCAATATCACCATCTTGAGAAATATAAGACCCCAATATCGCAGGAGACGAAATTAAAGACGAGGAGGGCAATGATAAATACGGAGCTGATCTTGGAGACATTCGGGCAGCATCATCTACCGGATTGTATTTCTCTGTGAATTCAGTGTTCAATATAAATGGATGATATTTGGCTTGGACCGCACTCCACCTTTTTCTTACATCTATCAACAATAAACCTCGAATGAAATCAAGAAATGACATTCGGTTATAGATATAGGAACCGTTTTCATCCAGATCATCGTTCTCACGAGTGGTACTGCAACTGATAATATCTGAGAGTGATCGATGTTTAAAATATCTGATATTCTTTTCTGGCTGTGAGAGAGATTGTTCTCTAGCCCATTCAAAAGCACTTTTTAAAATGTATTTTGGAATTGGTTGCTGTATCCGAGAGAAATAAGAATATTCCTGGTCTTCTCTGTAGAACTTTTTGGTGTTTTTCCCAGCATCGAGCATGAACTCGGGAATACTTCCCAGCATCTCATTAATTCTATACAGTTGGTTGTGTTCTGATGAACCAGGAAATAGAGGGAGTCCTAAATAAAGCTCTACCGCAATGCATCCAAGAGACCATATGTCAATGCTGTTGTTGTACGGTAAACCTAGGATCACTTCCGGTGCTCGATAAAACCTTGATTGAATATAAGTATAAACGGTCTGGTTTCGAAAACAAGATGAACCAAAATCAATCAATCTAATTTGAGGTCTTGATATATCTTCAAGCAGAATGTTTTCCGGCTTCAAGTCGCAATGAACCACATCAATGTCTGCCAGCAATTGCAGTGCATCAAGCATCTGCACCAAAAAGTGCTGAATATATTCCATCGAAAGTCCTTCAAACTTGTTTCGTTTGATAAGTTCGTATAAATTGATGGAAAGCAGTTCGAAAACGAGATGCAAATGATTGTGGTGTTCAAAATAATCCAACAAACGCACAATGCTCTTTTTCTCCTTGCCTTCTTCTTCTTTATTCAGCATAGTCAGTATTCGAATTTCAACAAGAGCTTGGTTATAATACGCTGGCTTGTTCTTAATGATCTTGACCGCTACACCACTGTTGTGAACAAGGCCATTTTTGATGTGCCTGCATTTCACTACTTGTCCAAATGAACCTTTTCCAAGGCCTTCCGATACTTTGTACATATCGTTCTTGCTGGCGATTAATAAATCATTCATTGCCAGGATAAGGTCATATTCGTCGTTGTCAATTCCACCATTTTTTGACTTGCAAGGGATGGCATTTTTAGTAATCACGACGCGATTATCGTTGTTTTTATACGAGAAATCCTCGTGGCAACGAGAGTACAAGTCAGGCAGTTGCGTGGTTACTTGTTCAACTGAAGAGACCGAGTGTTCTGTGGTGTTCGTTTTCGATTGCGTGCCGATCCCATTCATGCTGTCTACAATCTGTATCCTGAAGCAAGGAACTTTATATTAGAACTCATCTATACTAAACAATAATGAAAAACATTTGATATGTGTATTAATCGGTGTATCAATCAGTGTATTAATTGGTGTACTATCTACGTTTCGTTTCAGCGTTCTAGTTAAAGATATTCTTTTTTTTTTTTTTTTTTTTTAAAAAAAATAAGTTTTTTACTCATGTTATCATTTTTCTGCGCATTTGAGTGTCATGTGTTCTATATATATATACACACACACACACACACACACACACACACACACACACACAC
>Ga0105055_10009737_pt1 | contig 12208 bp, 13 predicted proteins | sample BON03_FD_78090 | JGI IMG/M metagenome (GOLD analysis project Ga0105055, IMG submission 78090) | Freshwater microbial communities from Lake Bonney liftoff mats and glacier meltwater in Antarctica - BON-03 | ecosystem: Environmental > Aquatic > Freshwater > Ice > Glacier meltwater | place: Lake...
CCTGTCGGGTGTCGCCAAGCGGTTGCGGGACCAGGCCTATGCGTTGTTTTTCCTGGTCTTCGAGATCGGCAGTTCGATCGGCGTTGCGGTGATCGTGGGCCGCCATGTCAGCGACATCCAGACCAACCACGCCGCGCTGACCGAACACATCAACCCGTTCAACGAACTGTTCCGCTACGCCGATGTCGCCAGCACCTGGACGATCGACAGCCCGCAGGGCCTGGCCGCGCTGGAGGCCGAGATCAACCGCCAGTCGGTGATGATCGCCTACAACAACGCCTTTTTTGCCACGTTCGTGCTGTCGCTCGCCCTGATTCCTGTGGTGCTGTTCTTCCGCCGCACGAAGCCTGCCGAACCGGACGAGCCGTCGCCGCAGACCCTCCCGGCCGGAGCGGACCGCTGATCGCCCTTGAACCGGGGATCGGCGGCCCCTAATCAGGAAGGTCTTCGATCCAGAACGAGGAAGTCCCTTTATGCCCGGTCCGCTGCACGGCGTACGCGTCATCGACCTCACCAGCATGATCTCGGGCCCGGCTGCGGCCATGATGCTGGCCGACCAGGGCGCCGACGTCATCAAGGTGGAAAACCCCGTGGGCGGCGGCGACCACACGCGCCATGTCTCCAACCACGACGGCCGTCTGGCGACCTCGTTTCTCAACAACAACCGCAACAAACGTTCGGTCACGCTCGACCTGAAACACCCTGACGGTCTGGCGACCCTGCTGCGTCTGGCCAAAGATGCCGACGTCCTGCTGCAGAACTTCCGTCCGGGTGTCGCCGAACGCATCGGTCTGGGCGAAGAGGCGCTGCGCAAGGTCGCACCGAAGATCATCTATGCCTCGATCTGCGGCTTCGGCTTCACCGGCCCCTTTGCAGCCAAGCCGGTCTATGACCCGCTGATCCAGGCGCTATCGGGCCTGACCACCGTGCAGGCCGGTTCGGACCGTGAACGACCGCGCCTGGTGCGCACCATCCTGCCCGACAAGCTGACCGGCGTGGTCGCCGCCCAGGCGATCTGCGCGGCGCTTTATGCCCGCGAGAAGTCGGGCGAGGGCCAGGCGATCAACATCTCCATGCTCGACAGCGTCGTTGCCTTCCTCTGGGGTTCGGACATGGAAAGCCAGACCCTGATGGATGTCGATGTGCCCCAGCAGGAGGCCCAGAGTTTCATCGACCTGATCTACGAGACGGCCGACGGCTACATCTCGGTCGCGGTGCAGCAGGACAAGGAATGGAAGGCGCTGTGCCACGCGCTCGAGCATCCCGAATGGCTCGAAGACGAGCGTTTCAGGACCTCCTCTGCGCGCCACAAGAACATCAATGCCCGGCTGCAGATGACCCAGGACGCGCTGATGGCCCGCCCGGCCGCCGAATGGATCGAGCGTCTGGAGGCCGCCGGTGTGCCCAGCGCCCCGGTGCTGCGCCGATCCGAGATGATCAACCACCCCCAGATCGAGGCCAACGGCATCCTGTTCGAGAGCGTCCACCCCGGCAGCGGACGCCTGCGCCAGGCACGCCCGGCCGCGAAGTTCTCGAAGACCGATTTCGAGCTGCTGCGCGGCGGCGCCGAACTGGGCGAACACACCCACGAGGTGCTGGCCCAGGCGGGCTTCTCCGAGGAGGAGATTGCACGCCTGCGCGCGGCCGGCCTCTTCGGCGAGATCGCCGTAGCAGCCCAATAGGCTGTATTCCATTGGCCGAGGCCGGCCCGCTCCCCCGCCCGGCCACCCATTACAGGATTCTGCCGTGGGTGGCCGGGCGGGGGAGCGGGCCGGTACAGGGAGAACCAAGTCATGATCGACTTCCATTTCTGGCCCACGCCCAACGGCTGGAAGGTCGCCATCCTGCTCGAGGAGCTTGGGACACCCTACAACCTGATCCCGGTCAACATCGGCAAGGGTGACCAGTTCAAGCCGGCGTTCCAGGCGATCAGCCCGAACGGCCGGATGCCCGCCATCGTCGATCACGATGTGACCGGCGCGCCGGTCACCGTCTTCGAGTCCGGCGCGATCATGTTCTACCTGGCGCGCAAGACCGGCCGGTTCATGAGCAGCGATCCGGTGCTGGAGAAGGAGACATTGGAGTGGCTGTTCTGGCAGACCGGCAACCAGGGCCCGATGGCCGGCCAGCTCTCCCATTTCGTCAACTACGCGCCGGGCGACCATCCCTATGCGCTGGAGCGTTACCGCAACGAATACGACCGCTGCGCCGGGGTGCTGGAACGCCGTCTGGAAGGGCGCGACTGGATCGTGGGCGACGACTATTCCATCGCCGACATGATCTGCTGGCCCTGGATCCTGATCGCCAAACCGCTGAGCGCCAGCCTTGAGGACTTCCCCAATGTCACGCGCTGGCGCAAGGCAGTGAAGGAACGCCCCGCGGTGCAGCGCGGCGTCGACCTGGGCAAGGAATTCCGCCGCGACGAGGCACCCGACGAGGAACAGCGCAAGATCCTCTTCGGGCAGAACGCGCGCCACATCGCCGAGCAGACCAGACGAGGCTGAACGGGGCGCAGATCGCTCTCGCCGGAGCACCGATGCAGCGATAGGCTCGCGGCGATGTCGGCTGGGAGAGGGCGATGGCGCAGGGTGGTTACGTCAAGGATGTCTCGGGGTTCGAGGCGATCGGCGGCGCGATGGAGCCGGCCTTCGAGCGTCAGGCGGAACTGATCACGTCCATCGCCGATTTTTTCATCTGTCACGGCGAGCCGACACCGCGCATCGACAAGGCGGGCTGGCGTCTGGCGCTGTCGGGCGACGGCCTGGAGCGGCCCCTGACCCTCTCCTTCGCCGACCTAGCGGCCCTGCCGCGCCACAGCGTCGATGCGGTGCTCGAATGCGCCGGCAACCACCGCACCCTGTTCGAGAGCGTGATGGGCGAAGACCTGTCGCGCCGCGCCGACGTCACGATCACGCGTTGGCATCTGGGTGGCGTCGGCATGGCGCGCTGGGGCGGTGTGCGGCTGGCCGATGTCCTGGCGCTGGCCGGCGTGAAGCCGGATGCGGGTTTCGTGATGCCGGTCGGCCTCGACATCGTGCGCGAGGAGGATGACGAGGGCGTGCGCGTGCCGTTGCCGCGTGACAAGGCGCTCGATCCCGACACGATCATTGCCTTCACGATGAACGGGCAGGACCTGCCGCCCGACCACGGCTTTCCCGCCCGCCTGATCGTGCCGGGCTGGGTCGGGACCTATTCGATCAAGTGGCTGGGCCGCATTGAGGTCACGCGAAAGCGGCCCTGGGTGCCGCGCAACACGGTGATGTACGTGCTGATGGGGCCGCAGTGGCCGCAGACGGCGTTCGCTCCGGCCCAGGGCGCGCCGGTGACCCGCCATCCGATCCGCAGTTCTCTGGCCCTGCCCCTGCCCGCCCGCCTGGCACCGGGCCAACACCGCCTGCACGGTTATGCGCGCGGCAACGATCATGCGATCACCCATGTCGCCTGGAGCGCCGACCGCGGCATCACCTGGCAGGACACTAAGATCGTCTCGGAACCGGCGCGTTATGCCTGGACGCAGTTCGCCTTCGACTGGCAGGCGGCGGCCGGTGAACATGCGCTGATGACCCGGGCGACCGACGCGGCCGGCACGACCCAGCCCATGGCCATTCCGTTCAACCTGGGCGGCTACGTCTTCAACGCCGTCCACCCGCATCCCATCACGGTCGCCTGATGTCATCTGCCACCGGGGCCACCGATTCACCTGACTGCCTCAAAGGAACAGCTTCATGACGAGCGGACATCAACACCGTGTTCTCATCACCGCCGGCGCATCGGGCATCGGACATGCCATGGCGAGCGCCTTCCAAGCGGATGGCGCGGAGGTCTGGGTCACCGATGTCGATGCGCGGGCGCTTGCCGCATGCCCTGAGTCATGGCGGCGCAGCGAGGTCGATTCGGCCGACGAAGCCGGCGTCACAACGCTTTTTGGCGAAATCCAGAACGCCTGGGGCGGGCTCGATACGCTTTGTGCCAATGCCGGGATCGCCGGGCCCACGGCGGCGGTCGAGGACATCGACCTGGAGGATTGGCGTCGCTGCGTCTCGGTCAACCTGGAAGGCGCATTCCTGGCCTCGAAATATGCCGCGCCCCTGCTGAAGCGACAGCGTTCCCGCGCGATCATCATCACGTCCTCGGTCGCGGGCATCATGGCCAACCCGTTTCGCGCGCCCTATGTCGCGGCCAAGTGGGCCGTGATCGGCCTGATGAAAACCCTGGCGATGGAACTGGGCCCCCACAACGTGCGCGCCAATGCGATCTGTCCTGGCCCCGTCAACGGCGACCGCATGGACAGGGTGCTTGCCAGGGAGGCCGAATCCAAAGGCACCACCGCCGACGCCCTGCGCGCGGGTTATTCGGCCGGCACGTCGATGGGAACCTTCGTCGAGGCCAGCGACATCGCCGACATGGCGGTCTTCCTGGCTTCGCCACGAGCACGTCTCGTCTCGGGCCAGGTCATCGCCGTCGACGGCAACACGACCAATCCCGACCCGCAGGTCTGACCTGAAGGGGGGTCAGAACAGGAAGTAGCGCTGCGCCATGGGCAGCACGGTGGCCGCTTCGCAGGTCAGCAGTTCGCCATCGGCGCGGACCTCGTAGGTTTCCGGGTCGACCTCGATGTTCGGCAGGGCGTCGTTCAGCACCATGTCGGCCTTGCCGATGGTGCGGGTGCCCTCGACGGCAATCGTGGACTTGGCCAGCCCCAGGGTGCCGGCAATATTTGCGGCCTGTGCGGCCTGCGAGACGAAGATCACCGAACTGGCCTCAAGCGCCCGCCCGAAGGCGCCGAACATCGGGCGGTAGTGGACCGGCTGGGGTGTCGGGATCGAGGCGTTGGGATCGCCCATGGGGGCGGCCGCGATCGATCCGCCGACCAGCACCAGTTCGGGTTTGACGCCGAAGAAGGCCGGCTCCCACAACACCAGGTCGGCGCGTTTGCCGACCTCGACGGTGCCGATGTGGCCACCGATGCCGTGGGCGATGGCCGGGTTGATCGTGACCTTGGCGATGTAGCGGCGGATGCGCAGGTTGTCGTTGTCGCCGGTCTCCTCAGCCAGGCGACCGCGCTGGCGTTTCATCTTGTCGGCGGTCTGGAAGGTGCGGATCAGAACCTTGCCGACACGGCCCATGGCCTGGCTGTCGGAGGCTATGATCGAGATGGCGCCGAGGTCGTGCAGGATGTCCTCGGCGGCGATGGTCTGGGGCCGGATGCGGCTTTCTGCAAAGGCGACGTCCTCGGGGATCGCGGGTGCCAGGTGATGGCACACCATCAGCATGTCCAGGTGTTCGTCGATCGTGTTGACGGTGAAGGGCCGCGTCGGGTTGGTCGAACTGGGGATGACGTTGGCGTGCCCGGCCATCCTGATGATGTCGGGGGCGTGGCCGCCGCCGGCGCCCTCGGTGTGATAGGCGTGGATCGTGCGCCCGGCGATGGCGGCCAGGCTGGTCTCGACGAAACCGGCCTCGTTCAGCGTGTCGGTGTGGATCATGGCCTGCACGTCCATGGCGTCGGCAACCTGCAGGCAGGCCTCGATGGCCGCTGGTGTGGTGCCCCAGTCCTCGTGCAGCTTCAGCGCGCAGGCGCCGGCTTCGACCTGCTCGATCAGCCCTGCGGTGCTGGCGCTGTTGCCCTTGCCGGAAATGGCGAGGTTGACCGGGAAGGCGTCGGCGGCCTGCAGCATGCGCCCGATGTGCCAGGCGCCCGGCGTGCAGGTCGTGGCGTTGGTTCCGGTCGCCGGGCCGGTGCCGCCGCCCAGCATGGTGGTGACACCCGACATCAGCGCCTCCTCGATCTGCTGGGGGCAGATGAAGTGGATGTGGGCGTCCATGGCGCCGGCGGTCAGGATGCGGCCCTCGCCCGCAATGGCCTCGGTCGAGGGGCCGATGACGATGGTGACGCCGTCCTGGATGTCGGGGTTTCCGGCCTTGCCGATGGCCGCGATACGCCCGTCCTTCAGGCCGATGTCGGCCTTGAAGATGCCGGTGGCGCAGATCACCAGCGCGTTGGTGATGACGGTATCGACCGCGCCGTCCGCGCGGCTGGCCTGGGACTGTCCCATGCCGTCGCGGATCACCTTGCCGCCGCCGAAGGTGACTTCCTCGCCATAGACCGTGAAGTCGTGTTCGACCTCTGCAATGAGATCCGTGTCGGCCAGGCGAATGCGGTCGCCGGTGGTCGGGCCGAACATGCCGGCATAGGCGCGCCGGCTCATGCGTGCGGCCACGGCTCAGGCCTCGCCGTCGAGCGGGCCCATGACCAGGCCGCGGAAACCGATGGCGCGCCGCCGTCCGCCGAAATCGACCAGGGCGACCTCGCGCGCCTCTCCCGGCTCGAAGCGCACGGCGCTGCCGGAGGGAATATCCAGCCGTTTGCCGCGCGCGGCCTGGCGGTCGAAGGCAAGCGCGGCATTGGCCTCGAAGAAGTGGTAATGGCTGCCGACCTGCACCGGGCGGTCGCCGCCGTTGACCACACGCAGGGTCAGCGTGGCGCGTCCGGCGTTGAGGGTGATCTCGCCTGCGGCGGGCATGATCTCGCCGGGGATCATGCCGCGACCTCGCCGGCGTGGCGGATCGGGTCGTGCACGGTGACCAGTTTGGTGCCGTCGGGGAAGGTCGCCTCGACTTGGACGTGGTGGATGATGTCGGCGATGCCGTCCATAACCTGATCGCGGGTCAGGACGCGGGAACCGGCGGCCATCAGGTCGGCGACGCTGCGCCCGTCACGGGCACCCTCGACGATGAAATCGGCAATCAGTGCGATGGCCTCGGGATGGTTGAGTTTGACACCGCGCTCCAGGCGCCGGCGCGCCACCTGGGCGGCCATGGCGACAAGCAGCTTGTCCTTCTCGCGCGGGGTGAGGTGCATGGACCCACCTCCCGGCTGGTTGGCGATGGCCCCAGTGTCCTAGAACGGGCAGGGTCAGATCAAGGAAAAATCCTTTTATTTCAATAGGTTAAGTTGATGCTATGCTGCCTTTTTGAGCAGGGGAATGCACAAGAATCAGGCAGATTCGGAGAATTCAGCGGCCCTTGAAGACTGGTGCACGCCGTTCCTTGCTCGCCGCCAGCCCTTCAGCGGCATCCTCCGTGCGGAAACACGCGAGCGTTTCGGCCTTGAGCCGGGCGCTGTCGAGGTTGCCCCGGCTGATGCCGACAATGGCCCGCTTCATGGATGCCAGCGCCAGGGGTGCATTGGCCGCGAGTCTCTCAACGAAGGCCGCGACCTCTTCCTCGAAGCTCTCGCGAGCGACCAGACGATCGAGATAACCGACCTGCAGCAGGGTCTCGTCCGGCATCGGTTCGCCCAGCAGGAACAGGCGGCGGGCAACCTGGGGTCCCAGCCGCTCGACATAACGACGCAGGCCCGATTCATGGAAGACCACGCCCAGCTTTGCCGGCGGCATGACCAGCTTCATGCCGGCCACGCCGATGCGGAAGTCGCAGGCCAGCGCCAGGTCCGTGGCGCCGCCATAGACGTTGCCGTTGAGCGCGCAGACCGTGGGCACGCGCAGGGTCTCGATGCGGTCGGCCAGCAGCACCAGCGGATTGATCGTCCAGTCGCGTGTCAGCACGTCACCCAGATTGACGCCGGCCGAGAAGCTCTTCTCGCCGGTGCCCGTCAGTGTGATGACGCGCAGGTTCTCATCGCCGTCGAGTTCGTCGAGCAGGGCGAGAAGCTCCGGCACCTCGTCCATGGCCAGGATGTTGTGCTTTTCGGGCCGGTCGAGGCGGATGGTGGCGACCGGCCCCCGGCGCGTCAGCCTGATCAGATCGCCGGGCACTGCAGCCCTCACGGCTGGCGGGTGAAGGTGACGCAGGCCGCGACCTGGACCTCGGTGCCGGCCTGCAGATAGCAATGGTCGATGGTGTTTTCGTCGACCAAGACATCCACGCCATAACCGTCGAGATCGACAAAGTAGAGCGCGTGGCGGTCGTTGGCGATGACACCGACCACGGACTCGCTGTCATTGGGGGAGTCGAGCGCACCCCAGAAACGGCGGCCGTCCTGGCCTTCGATCGTCAGGGTGAACGCGACCTCGGAGAGGTGGGGCGCCTCGCCGCCCTCATGATGCAGGGGATCGCCGCGCACCACCGATTCCGAGGTGCCGGTCCACACGCCGGTGAGATCGGGCCAGGCGTCATCTGCGCCGGCGGACTGGGACAGCCCCAGGCCGGCGGCGAGGAAAAGAAGGGCGCCGATCGGCTTCAACATGATGATCTCCTTGCTGCTCGGACGGCCAGGCCGTCGGTCGCTCGTGTGACGTCGGAATGTCCCGAAGTCGGCAGTATTCTAGATATCGAGCGTCACCGCGACCGGGCAGTGATCGCTGGGCAGTTCCCAGCCGCGCACGTGCTTGTGGATTTCGGCGGACTTGAGATGGCGGCGCAGGGGCGGGGTGACCCAGACATGGTCCAGACGGCGACCCTTGTCGGCGCCTTCCCAGTCCTTTGCCCGGTAGCTCCACCAAGAATAGAGCTTTTCGGTTTCCGGCGTGAAGTAGCGCACCGCATCGACCCAGTCGTGGGCGGCCATCAGCCGCTCCATGGCCGCGACCTCGACGGGCGTGTGGCTGACGACCTTGAGCAGGGCCTTGTGTGACCAGACGTCGTGTTCGCCCGGCGCGACGTTGAGGTCGCCGACCAGCACGAAGCGGTTGTCGGGGTTCTTTCGCGCGGCAAACCAGCTCGTCATGTCGGCCAGGAACTGCAGCTTGTGGGCGAACTTCGGGTTGATCTCGGGATCGGCTTCGTCGCCGCCGGCTGGGACGTAGAAGTTGTGAACCTCTGTCTTGCCGGGAAGCTCGGCCCAGACATGGCGTCCGTCCTCCTTGTCGCACCAGTGCTTGACGCCCTTGTTGGTCAGCGGAATGCGGCTGAGGATTGCCACGCCGTTGTAGCCCTTGAAGCCGGCGATTGCCTGATGCTCCCAGCCGGCCTCGGCGAAGACCTCTGCCGGGAACTGGTGCTCCAGCGCCTTGATCTCCTGCAGGCAGAGCACGTCCGGGGCGTGTTCGCGCAGGTAGGCGAGCACGGTCTCGGCGCGCAGGCGCACGGAGTTGATGTTCCAGGTGGCGACGGTGATCTCGGTCATGGCAGGCGCCTTTTCATGTCGGGGCGGCGTAGTCCACCGCGATGCGCAGGTCGCGCAGGGGCCGCACCAGGCGGATCGATTCGGCATAGAGCGGATGCGCCTTGAAGGCCGCCAGGGCAGCCTCGTCGGCGAACTCGCCATAAACCACGATGTCGATCTCGTCGGACCAGGGATCGACCCGGCTGTTGTAGGCAATTTCGAGCAGGGAGGCCGCCGGAATTTCCTTGAGCAGCGACAGGCCCTCGTGCACGGCCTCACGGTCGTGCGGCTCGCGCGCGCGGAACAGGACGATGTGGCGGATCATGCCGGGCTCGGGCGAAAGGTCATGGGTGCGTGCATCACAGGCGGGGTGATAGCGCGATCCGGCGGTCATTCCCAGTGCGCGAAACCGGTCAGGCCTACTCGGCAGATGGCGCCATGGTCCACAGGAACTGCGCGGCCGTGCCGCCGGTGTTCTCGACGCGGTAGCGCCAGCCCGGCGCGAAGTAGAAGACATCGCCGGGTTCGGCTTCGATCCGGTCCTCGATGCCGTCGCCGCCCTGCCAGTGAAAGGTGAACCGGCCCGAAAGCACGTAATAGGCCTCATAGGCGCGACCGCCGAAGTGCATGCGCACATCGGCCCCGGTATCGCCATCGATGAAGGACCACCACACGGTCGACTGGCCCGCCTCAAGGCTGCACACACCCATGGCCAGTTCGGAGCCCTGCCTTGCGCGGCTGATGTGGCGCTTGATGCCAAAACTACCTTCCAGCGCAGGGTACGGTTCCCAGGCAAGGTCGCTGTCGCGGATCAGGGCAGGCTTGTGGTCGGGCATGGCGGTCTCTGTTTTGGCCCTTGAAGGTTAGCGCCCGGTTCGCGCGATCTCCAGCCACGGCCAGCGCGCCTGGTAGCTGGCGCATTTGGCGGCAAAGCGGTCGGGCGTGGGATTGCGCGGGTTGGGCCGCAGGATGCCTGCGAAAAGGTCCTCCAGCCCCCAGGGTGCGCAGACCTCGTGACCGCCGTGGACATCGGGGCGCAGGCCGATGCTGGTGCCCGCCACGACGAAGGCCGCGATGTTGTCGGCCGAGCAGGCGGTCGCCGGATAGGGGCGGCCGAAATGCTCCTGGAACCACAGCGGTACGCGCGCCTGATTGCGCACCTCATGCACGATTCCCAAATCGCCGAACACGATGTCGGCGCGCGCGATCACCGCATCCTCGGCCTCCCAGGAGGTGTCGGGATCCCAGTAGAAGATGTCGTAGTCGCGCACATGGGCGGCGGGCGGCTGGCCCGACAGGGCGTTCCACACCGGCCCACAGATGCAGCCGGCGACCAGCCAGCAATCGTCGAGGCCCAGCTCGGGCAGGCGCGCCAGGATCGCCGCATTGGCCGGGTCGGCAAGGGCGTGGTCGAGCAGGCGGGTGGTGAGCGGATCGGCCATGGCCGCCATTGTGGCGCGCCTGGCGTGCGCGATCAGCAGTACCCGCGCGAAAGCCGGGGATGGATCGGTGTAACCTGCTCTAGGCGGTCGGTTCGACCAGTTCCCTGCGCGCCCTGCGGTCCAGGTGGCGCTCCTTGCGGCCCCGCCGCCAGTCGCCCAGGTTGGCCCTGACCATCAGGGCGCAGGGCGTGAAGACCAGGGTCAGCACGGTGGCAAAGGTCAGGCCGAAGACGATGGCGCTGGCAAGCTGCACCCACCACTGGGTCGAGGGCGCACCGACCGAGACATGGCGGCTGAAGAAATCGATGTTGGTCGACAGCACCATGGGCATCAGGCCCAGGATCGTGGTGATCGTGGTCAGCATCACCGGGCGCAGGCGCTGGGCGCCGGTGCGCAGGATCGCGTCCATGACGCTGCTGCTGCGGCTCTTGAGGTGATCGAAGGTGTCGATCAGCACGATGTTGTTGTTCACCACGATACCGGCCAGCGCAATGACACCGATGCCGGTCATGACGATGCCGAAGGGTTTGCCGGTCACGATCAGCCCGATCATTATGCCGTTGGTCGACATGATGACCGCCGAGAGGATCAGGAAGGCCGAATAGAAGCTGTTGAACTGGGTTACCAGGATGATCGCCATCAGGAACAGGGCGACGCCGAAGGCCTGCATCAGGAAGGCCGCGGCATTGGCCTGGTCCTCGTTCTCGCCGCGCAGCTCGATGTCGACGCGCAGGTCGAAATCGGTCTCGGCGATCCATGCGGTCAGTGCCTGGACCTCGGTGTCGGCAAGGACGCCGGTGGCGACATCGGCCTTGAGTGTCATGACGCGCTGGCTGTCGACCCGGTTGAGCGTGCCGACCTTGGGTGCTGCCGAGCGGGTGACGAAGTTCGAGACCGGCACCAGGCCCAGCGGCGTCTCGATGCGCAGCCGGTCAAGCTGGTCCAGTGTGCGCGATTCAACGGGGAAACGCGCACGCACGTCGATCTCGTCCTTGGAGTCGTCGGGCCGGATGGTCGACATCTGCAGGCCGTTGGTCACCAGGCGCACGACGCCGCCGATCGAGGAGACGTCGGTGCCGAACTTGGCGGCCTGGGCGCGGTCGACGTCGATCTGCCACTCGATGCCGGGCAGCGGCCGGCTGTCCTCGACATCGATGAGGCCGGGCATGGCGTCCATGTGCGCGCGAATCTGGGCGATTACAGGCGATATCAGTTCGGGGTAACGCGAACCGACCTGGACCTCGATCGGTTTGCCGCTGCCGGGGCCGGCCTCCTGCTGCCGCGGCTCGACGACGATGCCGGCCAGATCGGCGGTGCGCTCGCGCACCTCCTCGAAGATCGCCTCGGCCGGGCGGCGCAGCTCCCAGTCGACGAACTCGACGGTGATCGAGCCGATCACGTCCTCGGCGGCATCGCCTCCCTCGCCGATGTCGCCGACCCGGGCATAGACCGTCGTGAACTCGTCCATGTCGAGGATGCGGTCCTCGACCTCGTGAACCAGCGCATCCTTTTCCCAGATCGAGAGATTGCCGCGGGCGTGGATCTGGAAGGCGGCCTGTTCAGGCTCGACCGAGGGGAAGAACTCCACACCGTTGCCGTGGCTGGCGTAATAGACCTGCACGCCGATCAGGATCGCCACGGCGGCCAGCACGACCTTGCCGGGGTGGCGCAGGGCGCGGTGCAGGACGCGGACGTAGAA
>Ga0105055_10009738_pt1 | contig 12208 bp, 15 predicted proteins | sample BON03_FD_78090 | JGI IMG/M metagenome (GOLD analysis project Ga0105055, IMG submission 78090) | Freshwater microbial communities from Lake Bonney liftoff mats and glacier meltwater in Antarctica - BON-03 | ecosystem: Environmental > Aquatic > Freshwater > Ice > Glacier meltwater | place: Lake...
ATCCGCCTGTTGTAGACTGTTACTAAGTGGGAGCGAGTATCCAGTTCGTTCACCGGCTGGGGCACTGTTGAGATCGCCAATCAGAATTGTTTTGTCGTTAGGGTGCTTTAATACCCACGCCGCAATGATATCCCAGACCTCTTGTTGCTCCACCGGGTTAGCAGCCGTGAATTGGTACAGGTTGATAATGACAAATTTGCCACCACTCTTAGTCGTTGTAGAGAGGGCCAACGTTCTTCCGCTAACCACTGGATGGAGACCCTTTCCACGTCGCAGCTGCCGTCCTGGATGAAGTGTTTCGGATGTGGCTGATGGATAAATATATAAATAAATATGTGTATAATGATATATGCATAAATGCCACTATACGTATAAATATGTATATATTCATATACGAATATATACAAGTGTATATACATATACATAAAAATATTGATATATACATACATCTATATGACATATATATTTATACATATGTATATGTATATAAGTATACATATATATATATTGACATATGTATATATAAATAAGTGTACATATATACATATATGTATAAATATTTATATATGTAGACGTATATAAATATACATATACATGTATAAATATATGCATAAATACGCAACTATACGTATAAATGTGTATATATTTATATATGAATATATACAAGTGTATATACATATACATAGATATATTAAAATATATATACATCTATATTAATAAATGTATACTTACTTTCATCAAGATTAAGTAGCGTTCTAAACATGAGCAATGTGTCCCAACATACCTACTCGCCCCTCGAATAAACGTTTTTAGAAATTCAAAACATGTGAAAAAGCAAAATGAGTCTAGCACAAATCTTATTATTCAGGATCATTCCTCAGGCATTATACAGATTGCTCCGAAGACAATGCATGAATTCACACACAATCAAATATTCCAATCATCTTTGATGTAAAAAGAACTTCAGATCACCACGCTGGAAGTCCTTCATATTTGTCCTCAACATCCATGATGATGACTTCAATGAAGAAGTTTGACGGCAAGCCCGAATTTTATTGCTATGTTTTTTATGTGTTTTAGTATACATGATTTATTGCTGGAATTCACAAGGCGTGCAAAAATATTTGATGCACAGGGGTCAATTACCAAGAATTAATGATGTATCCAAGCATGAATCGTAAAGATCATCACGAGTGATTCACCCTGTTGTGGCGAACTTCAAATAACAACCTGATAACAAAATTTCGCATGATTTAGACCGGAATTTCTGAAAATATGATTTCAGAAAAAACATACCTGTGCATTCATGAACCATTGATAGAGTACTTGTCCTCGAAGAGATGCAGCGCTTTGCAGGGTGACCGTGGAGTAATCACCCCCAAGAGCAAGCCACATGTCGACTTCGTCTTGTAAGTATTGCCTTGTTAGTTCAGCCAATTTTTTGACATGAGCACGGAATTTTTTCATAGTCTTATCCCCAGCCTATCCGCACGGGGCAACAGCCCAACCTGACCAGTGTATCCAATTGAGAAGATTAGATCTTGAAATGCTTCTTCAGTCCAAGGAACGGAAGCTGCAAGTGTGTTCTTGCAATTCGTAACATGCATTTTGAGGTCCTCAAATGCAAGATCCGAGAAGATTCTGGCTGCCAAACCTGATGAGTCTAGATACGTCTTAGTCAGCACAGGCATGAACCCGACGCACAAAGACTAGACGAACTCAGGATTATGCTGGGATCTCGAGAACTGTTTTGTGCATAGATTGACAGCTTCCAATCGCCATTCGCGTCTCTACCTCCACATGGCTCTCCTCAGTCCAATTTACATGACGTCCTATGAATAATCGCTGAAAGGGCATCACTTGCGACTGGCTTTGAAAACTTCGGTGTTTGAGGATCTTTCAGCAAAATAAAGTATTTTGGCAGTATTTCATGTGCCTTTTTGCGGATCAACCCATTATCACATTGCAAGACACCTTTACAATTAGTCGACACCAGGCTGGCAATAGCAAAGAAGCGATGCCCTGTCATATCATCATCAAGTCCCTTTTTTTTGCTGTCCCACGTTGATAAAACATCATCGAGAACCACTATTGGACGATCAATGAGTGAGCAGTATAGTGCCCAGAATAGGTGAATTGGAATACCTGCGAAACTTCTTGCAAGGTTGGCAGGATCCATTTCGCATGAGCTACAGAACCAATCAACAAGTGTTGCGTCCTCGCTTAACTCCTCAACATTGTTCAAAAATGCCTGCAAATTCTGAACAGATTTGCATTGCATCATCTTCATGCGTTGTTTGTCTAATATTCGATACAAAACACTACGGTCCGGGTACGACTTGAGGCTTATTGGGTTAAAGATGGATTCAAGAAACTAAACCTCCGAGTCTGGAGTGGCATACGTTTCTAGAGTGTCGAGAAGGGCCTTTAGCATACACGCCATGGCCTGCAAAACTGTGGCACAGTTTTTGTTGTGAGCTGCAGTCATGTAACCTTGGAACATGTGCATGCACATACCTGGACGCTCGCACGTGGGATATGGTCCCAGCAAGCCAAGGCTGTATAATGGAGCGCAAATCACAGTCTTGCCTACTTCCATTGGTGTCTGTGAGTCATTATTTTCCATCAAAGACACGCGCCATAAAAAAAGATCCTTCAACAGTCATTCAGGAGAAAACAACAGCTTGTGTGTCGGAACAGGATCAAAGCAATCGCTGATGTTATGTAGGATTTCTTGCACATTAGGATCCTGACGCTTCTCTAACAATGCGATCACAAACTTGGGAAGATCTTTATATAGCAGCAGTCCGCATGACTGCCACACGTTCTCCAATTTGTAGTCGAGAAGCAGTGGTCCATAGTGTGAAGAACATGTGTCTTGTCCTCCCTCACGTACAAGAACCAGAAAATGATCGGATGTGAATTCTGTTGTATTCCCTTCATGATGAAATAAAGTATTGTCTTTGCCGCTTGTCAAAATCAGCAACGTAATCCGTATGCGCAAAAATTCCTGCAAAAATTCAACGAAATAAAGCATGAGCTTGGTGTAAAAATAATGTGACATACCTGTCTCGGCCTGATCACTATTTCGAGCAATGAGATTCAAAAAATCTGCTATCTTCATTCGTCGGGAAAGGCCATTACCCTCACCGTCCTGTGCGAACACGCTCTTGCAGAGTGATTGCTCCAAGATTGCTCGAACATCATGTTTTTGGCAACACCAACGGGCAAACCAGATTCGGGCACATCCGCAGAGATTATCTTTGAAAGCATATCTGTGTAAAGTGTAGAGGAGGCGGAAACAGAGCCCGATAAAGTGAAGCTCCATGGACTGGGTCAGCACTGGGCATAATGCTCAATGTGCATGCTTGAAGAAAGCAGTCCCCAGATCCAGGAATTTGGAGGATGTTCACAGCCTTGGTTTCGCGCACGATTTGATCACGGCCCAATTTTTTGAATGTTGCAAGAATGTTTTTGAAATCCAAATCATTTCTATATGCCTTATCTTTCTTCAAGATGTTGTTCAATTTGGTTAGAAAGGATTTTTTGCTGCCTTGGCTAGGGTTGGCTTTCCAATTCTTCACTTCAACTGTGACAGTTTCGCCACAATCCTTGCCTTGTCCACCAATTTCTGGTCGACGCACATCAGCGCTCGAAAGCTGTAGTTGCGAATCACTTGACCACGCAAAAGAGGGGACCAAGCCGTGATAATTGTTGCAAAAGCGATCGTTTGGATTGGCACAGAAAAGGAAGTTATTGCTGTGTGCCACATTCACGCTTGTTTTGCTAACGCATGCACTTCCAGCATGAAAAGAACGCTGATTGTTTGCGTGGAAAATAACGATTTGCATGGGAACATTCAATGCAGGTCTCCTCTTGCTTGCGCTGGGAGAAAATATCAGATCTGCACCGCCCTCGCCGTCATTGTACCCTGGCCATTCTTGTTCACCGTGAAGGAAGACGACATTTTTGCCAGATGATAACATTTTCACAGGATTTTCCAAAAAAAGACTGGCTTGCTCATTAAGGTCTCGAAGTTTCAAAACTTGGTCAAAGCCTTCAAGCATCTTACTGAAATTGGACGGATGTCATGCATCATTTTATACATTTGTTTGCGCGATCGCACTAGTCCCAATGTGCTTGAGAATTTCAATCCTACTCTCGAGAGATGTCACCCAATCTCGTTCCACCGTCTCAATGCTACCTCGATCGACAGCCATACTTTTTGGTCCTAGCTGTCTGAGAGGAACAGAGGGGTTTGTAGGAGCTTCAAGCAGCATCCAAACTTCTTTGTAATTCTCCATCGCCTCCAAATGAATGCCACTCTCCAACGCCCACTTATTGGGCTTCAGATATTCTTTCAATTGAATAGGTCCAACCCGAGTATCGTTGCTGTGCTCGTCGGCGTAAGGTGTGCATCCCAATGCTCTTGTTTCAAATTCTCTACCCAGTCCCGAAAGGTCTGGTGCTGCAAAAGATTGTTCGCGACTGAAGAGGCTAACTCCTCGAAAAAAATGTGAGCACTGCTTATGTTACCGATGCTGATGAGTTGAGACGATCAGGAAGAGAATTCCTGAATTATTGCATCAGAATAGAGCCAGCATGCATTGCTCATTGACGGTTGCGTGTATGCTTTGGGGGTGTACAAATCAAAGTTCTCAATAATGCTCCTCTTTTCTTGGCGGGAATATTCTGGGAGCAATACGTGGCTATTGAATGTCAAAAAAGACTGCAAGAGGCCAAGAACATCTTTTGAGAACTCTGGACACGGAGAGTCTTTTTTTAGTCGAAGACCATGTGCCATTATGTATGAGTCGAAAACTGCACCTGCCACCCCATCTGTAGTTTTCAGGATTGCGACCACAAAAAAATGATTGTGAATCAGAGGATCCCTAACAATATATATAATGACATCTCCATGCCGTGCAAATGGAAACAAGTTTGCAACGGAATCAAGCAGATCATAACGCAACGCGTGCAACTGGTGTTGCAGACAGAAATGAGATATTCTTGATCTTTTATGCAGGGCTGTTAGTAGCTCTGCAGGCATTGCCTTCAGACTTTGAAGCCTGATAAAGGAAGAAGCTAAAATGTGCTCAGGACATGTAAAATGATGTAATCCGAGATCTACATCTGTAGCAAGAAAACTGGTTTGGCGATCCTGTATCCTCGCGGCAAGAAGGGCTTTGATAGTGGCGTTGTTTTCTGAGTTGAGTTCAAAATCACCATTTAGTTGGCGGTCTGTGTCCAAATTTGGTTTTCCGAGTTGCAAGGCACTGAGCCTTTGCAATTGTCCATTCTCCTGTGGTCCAGATTGCTCTGCCTCGAAACGTGACAATTTGTCTTCTAACCTCTTAGCCAAATGTGGCAACATTAAGGATGGCATTACATTGATTCTGTTCGTTTTTTTCGAGACTTTGTGACTGTTTATGATGCTTTCGATGGTACCATTCATCATAATACTGGAACCAAATGCTGGAAAATCGCGTCGATCCTGTCCTCCTTTTGTCAGAATTCCCGCGAGAAAGTACTTCCAAATACCATCAGTCTGCTTCTTCTCAGCATAATGCCACTCAAATTCGAACCCGTAGGTGGGTACAAGAGCCTGGTAGCTCGGCCCTGTGGCTCCTAGCCGTCTCACGGTCGGTATGGCAGTCGCCTTCTTTGGGGACAGAGATTTGCGGAGGTCGAGCACGGCAATTTTCCTTGGAGATGATCTGAGACCGTGATTCTGCATTCAATGAACTTATAGTCAACAGACCGTATGTTTGACACAATCTCTTAATCTCTCAAATAAATCGACTTCAATATCTGCACTCCACACTCTGGCAAATGAAATTTCCTGCTTCATTGGTTTCGTGTGAAGTTGCGCATGTATAAGAGTGCTTTTGATTAGAGGTATTGTGCATTTTTACATGATTATGCTTCAAGTATCATGTTAATACCTGGAACACCGCAGCAGAAGTGCACTTGCGCTATACATATGCCCGGATTTCATCAAATACTATTCTGTGCATGTAAGTAAAAGTACGTGCGGACATAATTTGACAACACCTCTTCTCACGTACAAAAACTAGTGTGACACCTTTTGCTCTGGCTTCACCGAGTCGCCCGACACTATGTCTTCCTTCATATTTTTCATCAGTACATCGTGTGTGTTCGTAAAAGCGTTCAAGTGCACAGGATGGCACGTTTTGCACTGTGGTCACATCTTGACAACATCTTTTCTCACATAAAGTGCGTGCTAATAATTATGTATATTTGTCTTACAACAATCAAGGGGCAAAGAGGTATAAAAGGCCTTGATATAAAGACATTCACGGAAAATAATGTGGTCAGTGCTTTTCAGTATTTCTTCAGAGCGCCAAAATGCTGCAGTCAGGATGCTATTTTGTGTATCCTTCATGATGCTTGAGAGAAGTGTCAAAGAATTTGTCTGATTTCACATCATTCTTTGTCAAAAAGCCAGACACAGTCAGGGCAGCAAAAATCATGAAAACCTCGGATCCAGATGCGGTTGAATTGGACTTGCCTTTCATTGACGACTCCCCTTCAGCTTTCAATCTTGGGGATATCTGTGTATGGTGACGAGTTTCAGTTTGCTTTGTCGCGACAGTCAAACATCTTTTTGCACGAGCAGGGTGCATTAATCGACATAGACAGGGCATTCCAACAACTGTTTCATGGGTTACGAATGCTTTCTTTCGTGTTCAGTTTGTTTCATGTTTGTCAGTTGTTTCACGACCAACAAGGAGCATCCAAGAACAGTGGGCTTCACAATGAACATATCAACAAGAAATCACGTGGACAGGGCTTTTTTTTCTATTCACTCATGATTAATAAAGGTTGGATCCATAAAAATCTGTTATATGTACTTTTTTATGAGTCTAATAATAGTGTAACAGATCAAAAAAGGTGTGACATCTGATACCCTGAATCCAGAGAGTCATCGTCCATCATCAGTGCCTGCTCCGAGATTCCCCGTTTTGACTTTTTTCAATAATTTCATGGTGTGCACTTGTGTCAGCGTAAGTTCGCACAGTCCATCTAGGTGGGAAACCTTACATCTCACAATTAGTGTGTCAAATTTGTATGATTTCACATCATTCTTTGTCACAAAGCCAGACACAGTCAGAGCAGCAAAAACCTTGGATCCAGATGTGGTTAACTTGAAAGTGCCATTCGTTGACGACTCCCCTTCAACTTTCACTTTTCAGGATATCTGTGTATGGTGACGAGTTTCAGTTTGCTTTGTCGTGACAGTCTGAAACATCTTTTTGCACGAGCAGGGTGCATTGATCGACATAGACAGGGCATTCCAACAACTGTTTCATGGGTTACGAATGTTTTCTTTCGTGTTGAGTGTCTTTAATGTTTGACAGTTGTTTCACGGCCAACAAGGAGCATCCAAGAACAGTGGGTTTCACAATGAACATATCAACAAGAAATCTTGGGGACAGGGCTTTGTGCCTATTCACTCATGATGAATAAAGGTTGGATCCTCAAAATCATTTACATGTACTTTGTCATGAGTCTTGAAATATGGCCAAAAAAAAAATGTGACACCTGTGGCGATGACAACGGAGAGTGACAATTCATCATATCTGCCTGTTCAATTCATCATGTGTGTGTTCGTGTTAGCGTCCAATTACACACATCTTGTAAATGTAAAAATCCCAAAAAAACATGTAATTGACAGGACTGTGAGATTGATCCTTCGATATCCTGAAGTGTTGAATTAATTCCACAAATGATTTATGTGCTATTGTATGATTCTCCAAACCGTGAAGCAGACAAAAACAAGTGTGTCACCTCATGCAAAAGCGTTTGAGTGTTGTCAGATGTTGGCAGTTACACATCTTTTTTGTGATTTGCGTTAGTGCGAGCGTAAGTTCGCACAGTTCATATCAGTTCGGAACCTTACAACTCACATGCAGTGTGTCAAACTTGTATGATTAGGTATCATTCTTTGTCAAATAGTAAAATGAGAACAAATAGCGCAGAGCAACAAAGAACACAGGCCTTACAACAATCAAGCGGCAGAGAGGTATAAAAGGCCTTGATACAAAGACATAGACGGAAAATACGGTCGTCAGTGCTTTTCAGTATTTCTTCAGGGCTCCAAAATGATGCAGTCGGGATGCTATTTTGTGTATCCTTCATGATGTTTGAGAGAAGTGTCAAAAACAAAACAAGCCAGACACATGCGGAGAAGCGAAATTCATAAACACATGCGATTGAGCATTTTGCGAGGTCCTTTGTGATGCCAGCAATGCAGTCTTCAATGTTTCCTGTGTATGGGTGCGAGTTTCACTTTGTCGTCCTTGAAAACGAACGTATCAACGGGCAATAACGTGAACAGGGCCTTGTAGCTATTCACGTATGGTCAAGAAATATCGGATTCCAAAATCATTTACATGTACTTTTTCATGAGTCTTGTAATATTGTAACAGATCAAAATAAATGCGACACTCTAGCCCTGTAGCACTCAAGACACCGGGCCGCTCCATGTTCGCGTCCACGGGTGCCTGGCAACATTCTTTGTCAAATAGTAAAATGACAACAAATAGCGCAGAGCAACCAAGAACACAGGCCTTGAAAATGAACGTATCAACAGGCAATAACGTGAACAGGGCCTTGTAGCTATTCACTTAAGATCAAGAAATGCCGGATTCCAAACTCATTTACATGTACTTTTTCATGAGTCTTGTAATATTGTAACAAAGCATCACAAGTGTGACACCTGTAAACCTTCACCCCTCAAGTAATCGGGCCCCTTGGTGATCGTTGCAGAGGGTGCATGTTTGAGTTTTGTTTGTATAATTTCATGGTGTGTGTGGGTGTGAGCGTAAGTTCGCACAGTCCACGTCAGCAAGGAACCTTACCTTTCACATTTAGTGTGTCAAGTTTGTATGATTAGGCAAAATTATTTGTCAAATATTAAAATTACGGAAAATAGCACAACTTTGTATACAAAGATTTTTTTCATACTGTAAATGCGTTGTCTTCAGCTCCAGGAACAGAACTCCGAAGTTTCTTCGATACTGCACTGGCCCTACGTAGCTCCTTGAAAAAAGGTTGCCACCACAGTAATCGTCTCCCAGTGAAATCATAAAAGTGTCCTTCCTCTTCACAAGCGCCATGAACACATGAAGGATCAGTGCAACGGTGACGAGCATGGCTCAAGCCTTCGTACATGACATTGAGCCGATAATGAAACCAGGAGGTAAAATTGTCGACGTCTAAGTCAAGTTGTTCACAAACTCCACATCTTCAATCGTCCCAGCATATTTGTATTCACGAAGGCTTTTGAAGTTGGAGGGCATCTGTGTATACGTTTACAAACACAATTAAATTTTGAATCCATTATCAACCTTCACAAAAGTGATGATGTGTCAATATGAGACCTGCAAGTGAGTGCTCACCAAATCACAATTTGTTTGTGTACAAAACTAACCTTAGAGTCTGCAACAATTTCCGTGAGCAGCTGTCCCCCTTGCACCTTAGACTTAAACGTGTCCAAGAACAATTTGCCATCGAATTGCATTTCTTGTGGGGTCTTCGCACTACTTGGATATTGAAGAGTACCTCTCACAAAAGATGCTACTGTCGACGCACAGGCTGTTTTACTTTGGACTCTCGAAAGATCACCCGGCCATGATTTTGCTGATGCTCGGCTTTGTATTTTGGACTCTTGCGCTTCGGAAATGGGTGCGCCTGCTTTTTCGGCTTTTTTTTTGCATTGGTCAAGGAGAATCAAACTCTGCAAAAAAGCATCTGGCTGGTTTACAAACCAAGATTCCTTGCTTTGTCGGTGCATCAATCCAAAACTTTTCAGGTCTGCTGCCTTTTGCTGTGATTGGGAGTCGTCTTTCTCGATTCTTTCTGGCATGAGACAATAAAGTACACTTCGCTTGTTAAAACGCACTTTCGTCAAGAGATCAGGATCCTGCTTTGCCTGTTTGATCACATTTGTATTGAAAACCCTCCATATTATGTTTAGCGGCACCGGTGGCTGTCCGTTTTGTGATAACCACGCATCATCCATACATGCTTTGCAATTGGGGATTGATTCCATCACCCAAGCCAAGAGGTGAGTGAAAAGTATCTGCACTTCATTGATTTTGTTGGGTTTTTTTGATTCTTTTGAATCCTCCTTTGCGACCTTGTCTGTCGCTTGATTTGAATGTTCCAGGACACAACCGGAAACGCTTCGCACACCATCAGATGATAATTGTAGTACCAAGGTGATGAGCCCTTGCATGCAAATTTGCAGTGTCGCATCTTCTTCTAGCGCTGGTTCTTTGCATGCACCCGTTGCTATAGAAACCAACTTTGACATTAGAGCCCTCACAGTGTTCCCACCCATTTTGTCGGGAAGTCCAGAATATTGTAGGAGGGTGGCATTGAGACTTTCTGCATTTCTCCCACCTGTAATAGACATCGTGTTGGAAGGTCCTCCCAACTCGATAGTGCACATGACTGGGAATTTGTCGTCCCAAGTAGGAACCTGCAAGTAACTCTGATTCATAATTCTCGAACGCACATTATGCAATTCCCGTAGACGAGCATATAAGTCTCTTTCTTCCTCATCCAAGTGCTGGAGTTCCTCGTTGTCCCTCACAAAAAGATCATAGACAACCTTTTGCATAGTTCGCGCTTTTCGTGGCTTTTTGGGGTTAAAGACGGTCTCGAATAAATTCATGTGAAATGCGTCCTTACTAGCCTTTCGCTTTGCACCGCGTTGAAGCGTAATGCCTTGCGATGTCCGCTTTCTTTTCTGCACACGCACAAGCCATCAACACAGTGCTTTTGCATGGGAAATCTTTCAAATGCAACAGCCCTCCTCCAGTTGCAGTTTTCCCCCTACAGTCCAGCGCTTCATGTTGTTCTCTTTTAGTCACAGTTACTGTTTTCTTGTGATAGCATACCATGCAATCATGAAACCAGGAACTGTCGCATGGAACAATCTGTACAGGGATTGATCCACTCGTGAGTGGATTGCGCACGCACGCACGCTGGCAGACAGGACAGCGTGCTGCAGCATATTTTGCTACCTATGAAATGAAAACCACGCACGCAAAACCGCATCTTGGAAACTGCCTTATACCCATACAGCGCAGCTGCTTCTTTCGAGAGCAGAGGGGAGGCAGACGTAACTTTGTGTCTGCGCCTTTATTCTGCCCTGTTGTGGCAGGTCGCGTACGAAAATAATCATCATTCGAATCAGTCCTCTGTAAGCCATGAATCCTTGCGTTGCTCGCTTCACCCGTGTCCTCACGCTCGACTGAGAGGCCTTGGTCTGAATCAGAATCACCTTGACTTCCATCCTTGCTCTCATTGCAATTGCGGTATTTGCGATGAATGCTGCTCACCAGCACCTTTTTAACTAGATTAGGATTCAAATCCGCCTCCTCATCAATGCCTGGCAAATCTTCCAACGAAAAGGCTTGAAGCCTCGTCAATAGACCCCTCGTAAACTCTTCTGGGGTGTGTGTACGGTCAAGGAACAAATCCAGATTTGTTGTGGCCGTCTTCTCTATTTCCTGCCCTGTGGGAGAAGTCTGTTGTACTCTGGCCACTGACTCCTGCGTGACAGCCTCTTGCTCCTCATTCGCGTGAATAGGCTCCTCTCCCGTGTCAACCTCTTTCGTGTTGTCTTCAGACATGTCAACCTCGATTGTGTTGTCTTGAGACAATTGCGCGACAGCCTCTTGCTCCTCATTCGCGTGAATAGGCTCCTCTCCCGTGTCAACCTCTTTCGTGTTGTCTTCAGACATGCCAACCTCGATCGTGTTGTCTTGAGACAATTGTTTGAATGGCTGCTCCTCCTCCATAAATCCATCACTGTGAGGTGGGTTCCGGTTCGCAGGGGCTGCGTTCGGCGAAGGGCCTTGCCAGGCGACAGTTACCACTGACTTGACCCGACCTCTCATTCCAAGGAGTACATCGTGACGACCGTGCTCATAGTTGAGATACTCCTGCAAAGACAAATAAACTCTTGCTCACTCACAGCTGGGATACTTCAAAGACAAACAAACTCTCGTGCTTTCAAAAAAAAAGAAAAGAGTCACAAACATCCGATCGAGAATGACCGACATGTGTCAAGATGGAGAGCTTAAATGCGCACTGCCTTGACCACCAATCTGCGAATATGACACCACCTTCGACGCACTGCGACTTACCGGATGGGATGCTGCAAACGGTG
>Ga0105055_10009754_pt1 | contig 12183 bp, 13 predicted proteins | sample BON03_FD_78090 | JGI IMG/M metagenome (GOLD analysis project Ga0105055, IMG submission 78090) | Freshwater microbial communities from Lake Bonney liftoff mats and glacier meltwater in Antarctica - BON-03 | ecosystem: Environmental > Aquatic > Freshwater > Ice > Glacier meltwater | place: Lake...
AGGGCAACCCAGAAGACGTCGAGCGCGTCGACCTCGGCCGGGACGGCGTCGAGCATATAGACGTCGGCGTTGAACAGCTCGGTCTGGAAGACCCATTCGAGGAAGTGCTGGATGGCGCCGATGTTCAGGCAAAACAGCAGGCCGAGGACAAGGCCAGTGATAGCACCGGCCACTCCGATCGTTGCGCCCGCGATGAAGAAAACCCGCAACATCGACATCCGGCTGGCACCAATCGTGCGAAGTATGGCGATGTCGCGGGTCTTGTTCTTCACCAGCATGACGATGCTGGAGATGATGTTCAGCGCCGCGATAAGCACCACCATGCCGAGGATGATGCTCATCGCCACCCGCTCGACCTTGAGCGCGCCCCAGAAGGCGGCGAGGCGGTCGCGCCAGTCACTGACGATGGCGCTGCGGCCCGCCGCCTCGCGCACCGGCTGGGTGAGGTCGCCGACCCGGTCAGGTTGATCGACCTTCAGCTCGATGACGTCCCAGACGCCCTCCTTGCCGAAGAAGAGCTGGGCCTGTTCCAGCGGCATGAACAGGAAGGCGCGGTCGAAATCCGCCGTGCCCGAGGTGAACACCCCGCCGATGCGATAGGTCTTCTCAAGTCCCCCCAGATTACCGAAGGCACTGTCGGCGCCGGTCGGGGAATACAGGGTGACCGGATCACCGATCCGCAGGCCCATGCTTTCGGCCAGGGTCTTGCCGATCAGGATATTGTCGCCGCCGTAGGCTCCCTGACCGAAGGCGCGGCGCGCTTCGGGCGTCAGGCTGTCGAAGACATAGGACATGGAGTCCAGGTCCTGGGGGCGGATGCCGCGCACGACGGCACCGGTGGTCTGGCCTGCTGCCCGCACCAGGGCCTGGTTCTCAGTCAGGGGCGAGACACTGACCACGCCGGGGACCGCGCCGATGCGGCTCACGGCCGCCTCACGGTCGGGATCGCCCAGCACCTGGCCCTGGACATACATATGGCCGTTGAAGGACAGCATCCGGTCCAGCAGTTCATTACGGAACCCGGCCATAATGCTCATAACGATGATCAGGGCCATGACCGCGAGGGCGATCGCCACGTAAGAGATGATGGCAATCAGGGCGATGCCGCCCTCCTTGCGCCGCGCCCGCAGATAGCGCAGCGCCAGTTCGAACTCCCAGGCCGAAAAGGGACCGGCCGGTTTGATTGGCTTTGGTGCCGCCGCGGCGTCGCTCATCCCCGCACCCTCGCCAGAGCCTCGTCCAGCGGGACCGAGACCTTTTCACCCGTGGCCCGGCGTTTCAGCTCGACCAGACCCTCGGCCAGACCCTTGGGTCCGATGGTCAGTTGCCCCGGAATACCGATCAGGTCGGCGGTGGCGAATTTGCCGCCGGGGCGTTCGTCGGTGTCGTCATAGAGGACGTCCTTGCCAAAGGCCTGGAGCCGAGCCACGGCCTCTTCGCAGGCAACGCAAACCGCCTCGTCATTGCTTCGCAGATTGATGACCACGACGTCGAACGGCGCGACCGAGTCGGGCCAGATGATGCCGCTGTCGTCATGGCTGGCCTCGATGATAGCCCCCAGCAGGCGCGACACCCCGACGCCATAACTGCCCATATGGACCTCGGTCTCCTTGCCATCCGGCCCAGCCACCCGGGCCTTCATCGGTGCCGAATATTTGGTGCCAAAATAGAAGATATGGCCGACCTCGATGCCGCGGGCGGTCAGCCGGTCGGCTTCGGCGGTCTCGCTCTCAAAGCGGGCTGCATCGTGCATTTCTTCGGTCGCGGCATAGAGGGCGGTTCGCTGGTCGACGATTGACTGGAGGTCGTTCCAGTCCACGTCCGCTCCGGGCACCGGCATCTCGACCAGTTTGCGGTCGCAGAAGACCTGGCTTTCGCCGGTCTCGGCCAGGACGATGAACTCGTGGCTCAGATCACCGCCGATCGGCCTGGTGTCGGCGCGCATCGGCACGGCCTTCAGCCCCATCCGGGCAAAGGTATTGAGATAGGCCACGAACATCCGGTTGTAGGCCTTGCGCGCCGAGGCCTCGTCGAGGTCGAACGAATAGGCGTCCTTCATCAGGAATTCGCGCCCGCGCATGACACCGAACCGGGGCCGGCGCTCGTCGCGGAATTTCCACTGGATGTGAAACAGGTTGAGCGGCAGCGCCTTGTAGCTCTTCACAAAGCTGCGGAAGATGTCGGTGATCATCTCCTCATTGGTGGGCCCGTACAGCAGTTCGCGTTCGTGCCGGTCGGTGATGCGCAGCATCTCGGGGCCATAGGCGTCGTAGCGGCCACTCTCGCGCCACAGGTCGGCCAGTTGCAGGGTCGGCATCAGCAGTTCGACCGCCCCGGCCCGCTCCTGCTCCTCACGGACGATCTGTTCGACCCTGTTCAGCACCCGCAGGCCCAGCGGCAGCCAGGCATAGATGCCCGCGGCCTCCTGTTTGATCAGGCCGGCCCGCAGCATCAGCTGGTGCGAAACAATCTGGGCGTCCGAGGGCGCCTCTTTGAGCGTGGGCAGGAAATAGCGCGACAGGCGCATGGTCAGAATCCGGCAACAGAGGTGAAACACCGCTTTAGCCGCTCGGACGTGGCGAAAGCTAGGCAGTCATCATAAACGCGCGGAATGGTTCAAGGATGCGGTCGGGCGATGCCGTAGCGGGCGGCCATGTAGGGGATGATGGCCTCGTCCTGAAGGAAGCGGCGGCCGGTCGTCGCCGAGGTCTGCGCCCCGGGCCAGTCGAAATCGCCGTCCAGCACCAGGATGGGACAGCTCTGATGGTCTGCGCCGACGAGGTCGATCACCGCCGGCCGGGGCCGCGGATGGTCCAGCCGGGTGATCTCAAGCTGGTCCGCGAGGGTCGGATGGAAGGTCAGGACCCCCTCGATGACCGCGCCTGCGGGGCAGTACCACGGACCACCCTGGTCGTCGGTCCAGCCGGGGTTGAGCAGCAGCAGCCGGTCGGTCATGTCCGGCTCACGGGATCGGCGGAGCCAGGTCCGGCAGCGGCATCCAGCCGATGTAGACCAGCACCATGACCAGCACCCACAGCAGGGCCGCGACCCAGGTGGTGGTGATGAATTTGCGCTTCAGGTCCGGCTTGTCCGGTGCCCCCCATTGCGCCCCGTCGGTCGGCAACTCGTGCCGCTCCTTCGACGTCCCCAGCGGCAGGACCGCGAACAGCACGGTCCACCAGCAGATGATGAACACGCCCAGCATGGTGATCCATCCGATCGGCATCAGTGCGCTCCGCTCTCGTGATTGGTTGTCGGGGTCTGCATCAGTTCGACCAGGACTCCGCCCATGTCCCTTGGATGCAGGAAAAGGATCGGCGTGCCATGGGCCCCGATCCGCGGTTCGCCGGTGCCGAGGATGGTCGCCCCCCTGGCCCGCAAGGCATCGCGCGCAACGAGGATGTCCTCGACCTCGAAACAGACGTGATGTTGCCCACCCCTGGGGTTTTTGGCCAGGAAGCCGTGGATCGGACTGTCGTCGCCAAGCGGCTCGATCAGTTCGATCTGGGCATTGGGCAGGTCGATGAAACAGACCCGCACCCCCTGGTACGGCAGGTCAAAGGGCGTCTGCGCCTTTGTCGCCCCGAGCAGGCCACGATACATCGCGACGCTGGCCTCGATGGAGGGGGTGGCGATGCCGACGTGGTTGAGTCGTCCGATCATTCCGTTGCCTTAGACCCTGCAGACGCGCTGGTGAAGGCGGGCGGTTCGTCGCGGGCCGGTCAGCGGGATGACGCCCCTCCCGCCTCGGGTGCGGCAGACATGACGACGCACCCGACGCAACCCGTTCGGACGGGTCGGGTTCTTTCGGGACAGGTTCAAAGGAGAAACCCATGTCGAAAGAAGAAACACCCCCCACACCCTCGGCCCAGCAGGCCTTTGCCTCCAAGGCGATGGACCTCAAAAAGGCCGCACAGGAACCGCATCATCCCTCATCCGAAAGAACAGCACACGACGGCATGAACGACACACCGAATACCGATATTGCGCCCTCGGGTGCCTTCAATGCCGAGGGCCAGCGGCCCGTGCTGGAGCGGTCCCGCAAGGTTCGCTGAGACCCGACACCCACCCTACCTTCCCTTCAGGAGAAATCGTTTGGACGTTCAGATCAACACTTCGAACAATGTGGCCGGCCGTGAAACGCTGGTCGAAAAGCTGGAAGAGACGGTGCGGAACCGTCTGTCGCGGTTCGGCGAGCGCCTGACCCGTGTCGAGGTCCACCTCGGCGACGAGAACGGCGACCGTGGCGGCGGTCACGACAAACGCTGTGTCATCGAAGTCCGGCCGGCCGGCCAGGACCCGATCTCGGTCACCGACCAGGCCGGTTCGGTCGATCAGGCCATGACGGGCGCACTCGCAAAGATGGCCTCAGCGCTGGATCGGACCTTCGGCAAGCTGACCGACCGTAAGGGTCACTAGAAAAAGAGGGCCGGCGATCGCTCGCCGGCCCCTTTGTCGGTCTTCACGTTCGACCGAAAGCTCTATTGACCGCCGGTCATCGAGGCCACTTCAGCGGCGAAGTCCGGTCCTTCAACCTTTTCGACGCCTTCACCCAGGGCCAGACGAACGAAGCCGGCCAGGTGCAGACCGGGCGCGCCCAGTTCCTTGCCGGCGTCGGCGACCAATTGTTCGATGGTCACATCGGGGTTCATGACGAAGGGCTGTTTGATCAGCACGACGTCCTTCTGGAATTTGTTGATCTGGCCTTCCACGATCTTGGAGATCATGGCTTCCGGCTTGCCTTCTTCCTTGGCCTTTTCGGTCAGGACCTGACGTTCTTTCTCGATGGCGGCGGGGTCCAGATCGTCGGTGTTCAGCGACAGCGGGGCGGTCGCGGCCACATGCATGGCGATCTTGCGGCCCAGTTCGCGCAGGGCGGTCTTGTCGCCGCCGCCGTGCAGGGCAACCAGCACGCCGATGCGGCCGAGGCCCGGCGAGACGGCGTTGTGGACATAGGAGGCAACCACGCCCTCGTCGACCGACAGGCGGGCGGCGCGGCGCAGTTGCATGTTCTCGCCGATGGTGGCGATCATGCTGGTCACTTCGTCCTGGATTGTCTTGCCGCTTTCCAGCTCGGCACCGTGCAGACCTTCGAGCGTGGCATGCTCAAGACCCAGCTGGGCGAAGGCCTTGGCGGCGTTCTGGAACAGGTCATTGCGGGCGACGAAATCGGTCTCGGCGTTGAACTCGATGGCGGCACCGACTTCACCGGCTCCGACTTCCTTCGAGGCGACGGCCACAAGGCCCTCGGCGGCGACGCGGTCGGCCTTCTTGGCGGCCTTTGACAGGCCCTTGGCGCGCAGCCAGTCGATCGCGGCATTGATGTCGCCGTCGGTCTCCTGCAGTGCCTTCTTGCAGTCCATCATGCCGACGCCGGACTTGGCGCGCAGTTCCATCACGAGGGCGGCGGTGATCTCGGCCATGGGTATCTCCTTGGGTATGCGTATGCGGGAACGACCGGGGTAACCCCCCGGCCTCGTGTCAGACTTGATACGTTCCGCTCATCCCCGCGAAAGCGGGGACCCAGTGCTTTGGGCTTACCGGCGACGGCGAGTTTGCGCCGTATCAATCCCACACAGACTGCCTAACGAAAGAACTGGGTCCCCGCTTTCGCGGGGATGAGCGGATTAGAGAGTGGGCCTAGACCGCAGTTTCTTCGGTCTTGACGGCTTCGGCGGCTTCCGGGGTCGCGGCTTCGTCAGCGACGACCGTGGCTTCCGCGGCGGCTTCGGCGGCCGCAGGTTTGGCGACCGGTTCAGCAGCGGCAATCATTTCCTCGGCAACAGCCTCAGCCTCGGCCGGAACGACCTCCGCTTCAACCTTGGCGGCCTTCGGAGCCTTGGCTTCACGCAGCATCGGCTCGTCCGGGTTGACCGCAGCCCCCAGGTCCACGCCCGAGGCCGACTGGCCGGCGGCCAGACCGTCAAGGACGGCGTCGGCGATCAGGTCGCAGTAGGTCTGGATGGCGCGGGCGGCGTCGTCGTTGCCCGGGATCGGATAGGTAATGCCGTCCGGATCGCAGTTGGTGTCGAGGATGGCGATGATCGGAATGTTGAGCTTGCGGGCCTCAAGGATGGCGATGGCCTCCTTGTTGGTGTCGATCACGAAGATGATGTCCGGGATGGACCCCATGTCCTTGATGCCGCCCAGCGACAGTTCGAGCTTGTCGCGCTCGCGCTGCAGGTTCAGCAGTTCCTTCTTGACGCGGCCGTCGCCACCGCCTTCCAGCAGGCCTTCCAGCTCGCGCAGGCGGGCGATCGAGCCCGACACGGTGCGCCAGTTGGTCAGGGTGCCGCCGAGCCAGCGGTTGTTCATATAGTATTGGGCGCAGCGTTTGGCGGCCTCGGCCACCGGATCCGATGCCTGACGCTTGGTGCCGACGAACAGGACGCGGCCACCCTTGGCGGCGACGTCACGCACGGCGACCAGCGCCTGGTGCAGCAGCGGGATCGACTGCGACAGGTCGATGATGTGGATGTTCGAGCGCGATCCGAAGATGTAGCGCTCCATCTTCGGATTCCACCGGTGCGTCTGGTGGCCGAAATGCGCGCCGGCTTCGAGCAGCGAACGCATGGAGAATTCAGGCAGAGCCATGAGGGTAGTGTCCTTTTTCCGATAGACGTTGCGCGGGCGATTAAAGGACCTTCTGGTCCCTCGGAACGGTGCAGACGGGGATGTGTCCCCCGAAAGCGCCTCACCCGCGTGCGAAGTGCGGCCGGCTTCTAGGCGGGATGGGTCGAAAAGGCAAGCGCGCTTCTACCGGACGCCGAGCAGCAGGAACCCGGCAAACGCCGCAGCGGCGAGGATCAGCGGAGCCGCATAGCGGTTGCGGCTACGCCACGCAGCCAAAAGCGCTAACACGGCGATCACCGCAACCCTGTGGTCTGTCGGGTCGAACTGACAAGGCCGACAGCCAGCACGACCACGGTCGCAGAGATGATGCCGACGACAGCGGCGGCGACTTCATCGAGCGCGGCCTTGACCGCCGGTGCCTCCACCACAGCCCCGAGCCGCTCATAGAAGATCATGGAGAAGGCGAAGGCGGGCAGGAAAATGCTGGCGGTTATCGCCACGGCACCGGCGAACCCGCCTGCCGCATAGCCGGCGAAGGTGGCGAAGATCACCAATGGAGCCGGCAGGACATTGGCCACGGTCACCCCGTCAAGGAAGGTTCCGCCATCGATCCAGCCGCGCCCGACCAGGTCCTGACGCACGAAGGGGATGGCGGTATAGGCACCGCCGAAGGTCAGCAGGCCGGCCTTCAGACCGGTCAGGAAGAGACCCGCCCATGAGGCGAGGCTGACCACGGCTCCGACGGATGGGGCGGCGGCTCCGGCCGTCGGCTTGACCCAGGCGATCCACGCCAGGCAGGCGAGCGCGGCGCTGAAGATGACGGCGAGGGCCCCTGCCCGTCTCCCCGCCAGCAGCAGCCCATGGATCGCGGCAGCAGCCGGAAGAACGATCCAGAACGGCGCGCCCACGAGGGTGGCGAGGGCCGCCAGGCCGCCGATGATCACAAGGCCCCGGCTGGTCAGGATATAGCCCCCGATCCGGTGTGCGGCCCGTACAATCATGGCGACGGCGGCGGCCTGCGCGCCCAGCAGGGTCGAAGCGAAGACCCCGGCATCGACGTCGAACCGGAAATAAGCCCACGCCGCCGCCACCATCAGGACAAAGCCGGGCAGCATGAAACCGAGGCCGGCCAGAAGGCCGCCGATCCCCCCCGCGCGCATGCCCAGATGGACGCACAGCTCGTGCGCCTCCGGCCCCGGCAAGGCTTGCATGACGGCGAGCAGGCGGTTGAAGCGCGCGCCCGACATCCAGCTCCTACTCCACCAGTTCACGCCGGACCATGGCGATCTGGGCGACCGGCCCGCCAAAAGCCATGACCCCGAACCTCAGGAGCCGCAGAAACAGCGCGGCGAGCGACAGGTCGGGCGGGCAGTGATGTTCGTCTTCGACCATTCGTCGATCCTGCCGCGCCCGGGGCGCCGCGTCACCCTTCAAGAGCCTCTCGCAAGCGCTGCATAACAGCGCTATGGTGAGAAACCTTGGGAAGGGCTGATCGCATGGACATTCGCAGATTGGCGTTATCGGGCGAGGTCGTACTGGCCGCCGCCATTGCGGGCGTGGCCACGTCGCAGCAGCCGCCGCCTTCGCCGGTCGCCGCCACCCAGGTCGTCCTGCCCCGGTCGCGGGTCGACAACGCGGCGCTGGCCCAGGCGCGGCAGGACCCGCTGACCGCCCGGCTGCGCGGCGTGCTGAATCAGAACAAGAGCGTGACCTTCATGCAGCAGGTCGACGCCTCGGTGGTGCCGGTTCTGGCACCCGCAGACCTCGGCCTGCTGAACACCGCCGAGTTCAACGGCGGGGACCGGGTCTATATGCTGGTGGTCCAGCGCGGCGAGACGATCATCGAGATCTATGGAGCGACCAAGGCGTTCCAGTCGCCCATCGCGGCCCCGACGGCCCAGGCCGCCGCGCCGGCCGCGGCCACCCGCGGTCCGAGAATCTCCGCCGCGCGGATTCCCGATGCCGCCGCCCGCGCCCTGTCCCAGGCGCGCACCAACGGTCTGACCAACATCCGCACCGAGCGGACGTAGTATGGCGTCGACGTCACCTTCAGCCGCTTCGGCGCCGCCTATAACGTCAGCTTCCTGTGCGAGGGCGCGCCGGACTGCACTGAGGCGGACGCCATCACCTTCGCGGCCGGGCTGCAGCTGATCGGCGGAGGCGCGACATGAGGCGGGTCGCGCTCGCGTGCCTGTTGCTGATGCTGACGGCCTGTTAGCCCAGCGGATGCAGCCAGCAAACGGGCTCACCGGAGACCGGAAACCCCAATCCGGCAGCCGAGCCCCTGCCCGGCGATCCAGAAGCTCCGGCCGCAGAACCCGAACCCGAAGCGCCACCCGTCCCGGAACCGGTGACCTGGCCGCACGAACCGGGCGGCGGTCTTCACCCCGGCTCGGGCTCGGGAGCGACTGACGCCACCCTGTGGGCCGCGGGGATGCGCTTCCCGATTGAGGCGGGCCCGGCCTACGCCAACTCGCAGGTCTACGGCTACGGCGGATATCTGGCACCCGGGCCCGGTGGGCAGTGCGATGCGCGCAACTACGCCTATCCGTGGCGCGACAATTTCTGCGAGACGCGCTCCTGGACCAACGGCATGTGCCCCGCCGGCAAGGGCCACCAGGGTCAGGACATCCGTCCCGCTACCTGCGTCAAGAAGGTGCACTGGGCCGTCGCGGCCGAGAACGGGCGGGTGACGTCCATCGGTAGCTACACCGTTACCCTGCTGGGCGACTCGGGGCGTATCTACCGCTACCTGCATCTCGACATGGCCGGGGTGAACGCCCTGTTCCCCACCTCCGACTCCCGCAACGTCACGCGCGGCCAGCATCTGGGCAAGGTGTCGGCGGACTTCGGCGGCAACGCCACCACCATCCACCTGCATTTCGAGATCAAGGTACCAGTGTCGAGCGGCGGCGGCGCGGCGACGGTGATGTTCGTGCCGACCTATTCCAGCCTGGTCGATAGTTATGGGCGGATGCTGAACGGGGCGGCCTGACCGGTCATGTCCCGCGTGGCTTGGCGCGGCTGGTCGGTTCTGCCGTCGTCGGGTCCTCGGGCCAAGGGTGTCGCGGATAGCGGCCGCGCATGTCGGCACGGACGGCGGCCCAACTGCCGGCCCAGAAGCCGGGCAAATCCTTCGTGACCTGCACTGGCCGGCGGGCGGGCGACAGCAGGGCGAGGGTCAGAGGGACCCGTCCGCCGGCCACCGACGGGTGGGTGGTCAGGCCGAACAGCTCCTGCACCCGGATGTCGACGCGCGGCCCTCCCTCGGCCGCATAGTCGATGGCCGCGGAGCCGAGTGGCGTCTCCAGCCGCGCGGGTGCGAGATCCTCGAGCGCGCGCTGCCGGTCCCACGGGATCAGCGCGCGCAACCCCTGCTCCAGCGCGCCGTCCGGAAGGGCGTCGAGTGACTGGACGCCGTCCAGCAGCGGCCACAACCAGGTCTCGCGTTCGGCGGTCAGACCCGAATCGGACACATCGGGCCAGCCGTCGTCATGCGAACGCAAAAACACCAGGCGCGCCCGCAGGGCCGAGCCGCGGTCGCCCCAACGCAGTGCCTTCAAGCCGTCGCGCTCGACTTCGCTCCTAAGCGCAGCCGTGACGGCGACACGGTCGGGAGTGCCGACGATCTTCTCGTCGACGACGATGGCGCCGATCCGGCGGATGCGCTTCAGCACCATCCGGCCCGACGGCTCGCGGGTCAGCCGGTCCTCGACCTCGATCCGCCCCTCCAGCGCCGCCGGATCGACGGGAACCGCCAGCCGGATACGGTCGCGGGCGTCGCCACCGCCCAGTTCCGCCACCGCCAGCCAGGGCTCGCGCGCCAGGGTATCGGTCGGATCGAGAAAGGCCCCCCGGCCCGAGGCAAGCAATACCTCGCCCGGCTTGCCACGGGCCCGGGCCACCCGTTCGGGAAAGACTTCGGCCAGCAGGGTACCGACATCGGCCTCACTCCCCTGCCCGCCGCCCGCCGCCCGCGCCCAACGCCCGGCCAATTTGACCGCATCCCGCGCCCTCGGCGACCGGTCACGGTCCAGACCTCGCAGCCGCTCGCGAAGATCGACGTCATTGCCGCCCAGACCGGGCTCGCTGAGCACCGCCGCAATGCGTGCGCCCAGCGCCGCGTCTCCGGCGTCGGCCGCCACGGCCACCATGTGCGCCAGTAGCGGCGGCAGCGGGATGCGCGTCATCCGCTGCCCGTGCGCCGTCAGGGCCCCGGCCTCGTCCAGCGCCCCGAGGCGCTCCAGCACCTTCCTGGCCTCGGCAAAGGCCCCTGCCGGCGGTGGGTCCAGCAGGGCCAGTGCCTCGGTTGACCGGGCACCCCAACGGGCCAGATCGAGCGCGAAACCGGTCAGATCGGCCTCCAGTATCTCTGGCCGCTGGTGCGGAACCAGCCCGCGCGTGGCCGCCTCGTCCCACAGGCGATAGCAGACGCCGGGCTCGACCCGCCCTGCCCGACCGCGCCTCTGTTCCGCCGAAGACCGGCTGACCCGCACCGTCGCCAGCCGGGTCAGGCCGCTGGACGGCTCGAACCGCGGCACGCGCGACAGGCCGCCGTCGATCACCACCCGCACCCCCTCAATGGTCAGACTGGTCTCGGCCATCGAAGTGGCCAGCACCACCTTGCGTCGGCCCGATGACGGCGGCTGGATGGCGCGGTCCTGGGTCTCCCGGTCCAGCGCGCCATACAGGGGCACCACATCCACTACCGGGTCGCGGAGCCGCTCGGCCAGACGTTGGGCCGTGCGGTGGATCTCCCCCTGCCCCGGCAGAAACACCAGCACCGACCCGCCCTCCTCGCCCAGGGCCTGGGTAACGGCCCGCGCCACCGCGTCCTCGATCCGTTCGACCGGATTACGGCCCGCATAGCGGGTCTCGACCGGGAACATCCGGCCCTCGGCCTCGATCACCGGTGCCCGATTCCCGTCCGCATCTGCCAACAGTTTCGACACTCCGCTGATGTCCAGTGTCGCTGACATGACCAGCAACCGCAGGTCCGACCGCAACAGCCCTTGCGTCTCTCGCGCCAGCGCCAACCCCAGATCCGCGTCCAGCGACCGCTCGTGGAATTCGTCGAACAGCACCGCCCCGACGCCTTCCAGCCCTGGATCGTCCAGAATCATGCGGGTAAACACGCCTTCGGTGATCACCTCGATCCGCGTCTTCGGGCCGATCCGACTCTGCAAGCGGGTGCGATAGCCGACGGTCTCGCCGGTCTGCTGGCCCAGGGTCGCCGCCATCCGCTCGGCCGCAGCCCGTGCCGCCAGCCTGCGCGGTTCCAGCACCAGCAGTTTGCAGCCGCCCAGCCAGGCCTCGTCGAGCAGCGCCAGCGGCACGACCGTGGTCTTGCCCGCACCCGGCGGCGCTGCCAGCACAGCGACATTGCCCGCCACAAGGGCGGCCTTCAGCGGCTCAAGAACGGCATGGATCGGCAGCATCATCCAAGGGTCTAGACGCTGCGCGCGCCTTCACGAAACAGGCGTCGATTTTCGTCCCTGGGAAACCATATTGCCAGCCACCTCGAGCGAGCCTAGCGTCCGCGTCATTGAAGGCGATCCGGGGGGAACTCGCCGTATAACAGGGGCGAGACTTTAATGTCCGCAGAAGGCC
>Ga0105055_10009755_pt1 | contig 12183 bp, 11 predicted proteins | sample BON03_FD_78090 | JGI IMG/M metagenome (GOLD analysis project Ga0105055, IMG submission 78090) | Freshwater microbial communities from Lake Bonney liftoff mats and glacier meltwater in Antarctica - BON-03 | ecosystem: Environmental > Aquatic > Freshwater > Ice > Glacier meltwater | place: Lake...
ATTTCTATTTCATATCAATAATCAAGTTTGTTCTTCAGTTGTTGTGAGACAGTAGTCTCTAACATTGACAGCGGGGGCCCAGGAACCGAAATATCTGGTTTATTTTGGGCCAATCGTAAATTCCTGAGGTTCAAGAAACGGAAATCTCAAATCTATGTGACTTTGTTAGATTTCGAAAAAACTTGGAAGTTTTATACTAAAACAATAGGAGATCTACTAGGCGAACCATTCGATGTTTCGTTTGGTCGATGCGACATCACGAAAGAGATTATCCTACCTGAAGAAACTGAAACAGACTTTTCAAAATTTGTAAATATAGGTTTGTTCAAAGGCATAGGGAATACCAACTTATTTCTATTCTCCTACGTTACTCATGAAACTTCTACTCTGGCAGCTGTTGACGATTTCATTTTCTATCGGAATATTGTGAATCACGCAATACATGGTTCTGTTTGCATATTTGCGGATGTAATGATCCATTCAGTGGAAGTCTATGGAACAGTTTATAGGGTCATGAAAGAAGAAGGGCTTCGGTGCAACCGTGAGGTTTCTAGACTGGTTATTCCTTCAAACCACGACTTGCGCAGCGAAGTGATGATACTGCTAATCAAGCATGTCGAATAAATATTTAATTTAATAATTACATGAGTACATGGAAGATTTGATCTTATGATTAGCCGATAATCAAATATATTTATTCGTTAAATTGTAACAGGATCGTTTTCATCAAGCCGCAACTCAGGAGTATTTGCCATGGGCTACTCAAGTAGGGGACCAAATAAACAAAAGCAATCATCGATATAATCGATTCTAGATCAAATCGACGAAACCAAACAAAAAAATCGATAATTGGTACGTACTGATGAAAGTAACTGTGATTTTCGAGAGGAACACCCAATGGGCAGTCATAGTTTTGCTCAGATTCATAAATGAACAGTTAATGTAATGATACCTACAAGGGGTAATTCTTTCTTGGAGCATGAAAGTACTGAAACAGGGTTATGCTATGTTTCTTTCTCATCTTCGGCGGACAAAGCGAGTATCAAGTATCATTTTCAACAGTGGCGATCGTGGGAAAAAGACCATAGTTTCATAAAAGTATATGGCAGGTCCAAATACGTGACTCTTGCAAGAATCTGAAAGCAAATTTTCTAGAAGCGTTATAACATTTACAAGAAATCGTTGGCCAGTTGCATTTTGACCTCGGACGCGATTTTATCGCCTACCTCTTTAAATAATTCCGAACTAGCAGTTCTTTCATTCGAAATTGCGGTAAACGTCGATGCAAGATTCCTTAACTTTGTTTCATGAACATGACCGTTAGTACCTGCAGGTGCGGCAATTGTTTCTAACGAGCTCCTGGAGAAATCTTCGCCGAATCCTACTACATGGAAGATGAGACGGTGCTTATATTGCCGAAACAGCAGCTGAACTACCTCGCCTGAAGCTGCAGCATCAGAAACGTGACCATCTGTTATTAGCACGATGGCTGGGGGTTTGTCAGGGAAACACATGGATGTCTTCAGACACACGTCTTTTGCTTTTGAAATGGCTGGAAGGCACTTTGATCCGCCGCCATATTGACTATCCATAGAGGCTCCCCAAATATCCTGGCGTTGACAAATAACTCGTGCATACCTTGCAAATTGAATGACACTGATCAGATCGTGGAAACATTGGTCCTGCTGTCGCTGCCGCAAAAATCTTTGGAAGGCCCCTTCGACTTCAAGCCATTTCTCGCCGCTCATGCTTCCACTTTCATCCAGGACAAGACAAAGTGCTGACCCAATCTCGCTGAATCGAAGGGTTCGAGCATTTTAATATCGCTAAATAGCTTTCGTGAATTACCAGAATCATTCGACTGAGCATCTGAAGATATGGTAGCATCTGTTAAATTGTAGCCCCGGTATTTCTGGAATCAACATCACAAAATATAGTCGCAACGTCGTTTTCCAGGCCTCTAGAAAATCCTTGTGCCAATGCACGTTTCGACGACTCGCTGTCCTGCCATTTATTGTCATAGTAGACAAGAGAAGTATTAACCGAAGTAGGATGAAAGTCCTTACCATGACAAGGAGCATCGGTGATCAGCAGCAAGAATTTGGCGATGGCGAATTTTTCTCTCCAATCTTCGATATTCATGACATCACGGAATGCAGCTGCCGAATCCTCGGCCACATCGCCGCCTCCTCTTGCCATAAAGAATCCACCCTCTCGTTTTAAGCACTTTTTGATCTTTTCAATATCATCTGTGAAATGGGGAGTTTTGCTTTGCGGATCGAATTTCACAATATGGACTTTTCGGTTGTTGTCACAAAATGAACTTAAACTGGCGTGAACGAATATATCCCATCCATATGCATCCTTCATTTTTTTGGCAATCGAATTCTCACCTTCAAAAATGGCCTCTATTTGATGTACGACAATAGGTAAATGGGGGGCCATGCTCCCGGTAACGTCAACAACGAATGCCAAAGCGACACTGAGAACTCCATGAGAACTGTTTGGTATCAGTTTTGATTGTCTTTCAAATCCCAATTTACTCTGCATGGATCGCCACTCCTTTTCATCTGCATCCTTTAGAATATGCTGAGCATTTCCCTTCGGTTGGTTATCTTCCAATGTTTCAACTTCGATTATGTCACTGGATAACAAATATCGAAACGCCTGTCCTAAAGAACGTGGAATTGCAGCAGTTGCCCATTGAGAATACCCTTGAAAGCCAAAATCATCAATGCCAATTCCCAGCGCGATAACCTGGATATCCTCTTCCTCTGCTCGTAGCACTTGATCTCTCAGCTTAACTTGATCAGGCGTGCATCCATCAGTAAACACGAATATCATCTTTGGTCCTTTACCTGAACCCCGGAGAATAGATCTAGCAACCTTCATTGCATCGGCATCCTCGGTGCTCGTGTTCCCAGGACACTGCTCAATAGCTGCAAGCAGACTCAACAGGGTCTGAGGACTCCAAGCTTCATCGGATTTTTTAATGGTAAACACGTCCAAGCCAAACGCTACTACAGTGAAGTTTTCAATTCCAATGCATTCCAATGCAAACACCGTTGTAAGTCATGATTGAACCGCACAGTCAAGCAAATGTCCATGCATGCTCTGCGACACATCGAGCATCAGGACCAACTCATACATTCTCTTTCCTCCGGCAGTTCTAGCATACTCGTCTCACAGCCTATGAAACACTTCCATCTCTACATGATGTCTATTGGAGGAAGGAGAACTGTGATATTTGTTTGCGTTAATTGTCAGAGATATAATGCAACCTTGAGTTTCTAAATTGGGCATTTCTTCAAACCACGATTTGCAGTGCGAACTGAATATACAGTTGAAAAAATATGTCAAGTAACTATTGAGTGCTCACATAAACACAGGATTCGTGGCGACGTGCAAGAGAAGAAGACCAGCGGCTGGCGTGAGGACCATTCCAGTCAACATTGCCAATAGGAGGGTTGGCGGTACAGACGGATATACAAATATCTCAACTAAGGCTTGAAACAGACTGAGAAGAGAAAACATGGACACCCAGAAATCATTAACTAGAATTACGCCTGCCATTAATTCACAGAGAACTAGGAAAAACAAAAAAACTCGAGCACCTTTGACTCCCAACGTCACTGCCGTAGTGCGTCTACCATGGTCCATATCGTAGCTTATATCAATAATCTGTCCCCATAACTGTGATCTTAATACCATAGCGACATGAAACATCAAAGTACCTACAGAAGGAAAATCCATTCCGTTGATTGCAGACGAAAACGGAATAATCAGAACATATCCCATGGGTCCTATCATATCCAGTGGCATTGGTCCATTTCTCCATTGTGGTCCTGAATTGTAAGAGTAATTGGTGACTGTGAGAAGTACACCGAAGAGCAGTGAGGCAGTGACACCTGCAAACGGAGCAAGTATGAAAATAAAAGCAGCATTCAAAGCGAACGACACTAGCAATACTTGCTTCATATCTGAATGACTTACTCCTTTCACTCCCAGGAGGAATGGACCCTTTCGTGGATTCATGACGTCAAGTTCTTCATCGCCGAGATCATTCCATGAATATACCAATAGATTCAATGGAAGTGTTGAATACAATAGTCCTATCCAAAATGGGAGTGTGTGCACCCTATCTTCGATTGTTCCTTTAATTCCAGCAATGTAACACCATACAGTGATCAACCAAAACCCTGGTCGACTGATCTCAATCAATTTGTTCATATTCGATTGGAACTGCGTTAAACTTGAGACCACTCAATTTAGAAGATGGATTTGAAGCAGGTGGCTAGTATCGAAAATGAAATTATATCTGGAGGCGTTGAAGGTGTGAATGGTGTGGCTCAGCTTCTTGATGCATTTGAAATTGCAATGGAGCATGACGAGGACGAGGAATCTGATTACGACTCTGATGATGCCTCCAAAGTACATGCTGCTCCTGCTCTTGGTCTCCTCCACGCTCTTCGTCGGTCCTTCACTTCTATTCTAGAAAGGGGAAGTCTGCAGTTTAAAGAATCCAAAGATGCATCGGAAAACGATGCTTTAAAATCATTCGTTAACTGGATCAAGTCCAAGTACATCGACTTTATGTCTAGTCTCTCTCGGTTGCTGACTCACCAACGTGCAGTATATCAAGTAGCCGCTCTTAGAACAATCATGCACTTTGTTCAGCGGGATGGTTTGATGCACAGCGAAGGTACTAAGAGGTTCGGAATTGAAATGTATGCTTTGATGCTGCGAACTATTATATGCGCCAAAGGAAATATGATGACTGAGAATCTGGGCCGAGTTCTAATTAACGAATACATCGAATCGTATCAGGATGTCAGATATTATACATTGGTGTGCATTCGACGAATCTGTTATATGCGAATGAGTGTGAACATGGACCACACAAGCAGTGAAGAAGATGATGATATCCAAAATTCTGGAGTCACGACCTTGCATGTGTCGTCGGTTAATAACATGCCATTGATTGAATTTTGTGAAAGTATCCTGGCATTGCTTTCTCACGTCCCGGCCTGTCTCGATTCTGAAGCTGATGAGTTGCAGCTTTGGGTTAATTTGGAAAAGTTCTCCAACAAGAAAAAGTCCAAGAAGATTCAAGTTCGTGCATTTCAAGATGGATGGATAGCCTTTTTCTTATTACCTGGCATTCCTGAGAGTATTAGTAGGAAAGTGTTACTCCTGCTTCCTGATGATGTACTGCCGTTTCTCTCTAATCCACTGTTGTTAAGTGACTTTTTAACGGATGCCTATAATATGGGTGGATCCATTGCTATGATGGCACTAAGCTCATTATTTAAATTGATGAGTGAACACGGACTAGACTATCCAGACTTTTACCCTAAACTCTATGCGCTACTCAATGTCGATGTATTCCATTCCAAGTATCGTGCCAAGTTTTTTGAGTTACTCGAGACTTTCTTAGCTTCTACTCATTTATCGAGCTATTTGGTAGCCGCTTTCGCAAAGAAGCTCTGTAGACTATCACTCGTAGCTTCTCCAGGCTCTGCCATGTTTGTTATTGTCTTTATCAGCAACCTTCTCAAGCGCCATCCTTCATGCTTGTTTCTGGTTAATCGCCCGACAGAAAGGGAACTAGCCATGGAGAAAGGGGATATAGGAAAGGATAACTTGGATATAAATGAAGCTAAACGCTCAAAACTTGATGCTATTAAGAACGCCTCGCTCCAGATTGCGATGGGGTCTCGAAAACGCAAGCTAAGCGATGTAGCCGAGGATACTAAAACCATTGAAACAGATCCGTTCATTTTTGAGGAAATGGATCCTTCAAAGTCCCGTGCCATCGACAGCTGTTTGTGGGAAATTCAGTCGCTTGCTAATCACTATTCACCCGATGTAGCCACTTTGGTGAAGTCTTTGTTTTTTGTGGAGCTTAAAGCAACAGTGGAGACCAAAGTTGTTAATCCGCTGGCACCTTTAACTGAGCTTACACACGTAACATACAAGTCACTCTTTGAAAAAGAAATTAAAAAGGGTCGTAAAAGAACCAGGGTGCCCTTGGCATTCGAAAACAGATTTTTGAAATCAGAAGAAATCACCAACCGCCAAAACTCCATATTTAACTTGGTTTAAAAATATATGTAGTTTGAAATAGAAGTTCAAAGTACACCTTTGACACAGAATGAGAATTACCAGTTTTGACTTTTGAAGGCTCTAAAATTTCCTACCTGGGACAACTATATTTGAAATAAGTATACCAAATAATAATATGGGACTCTGCTTCAGAATGTAAGATGCTCATCATCAGCAGCAGGGAAGCTCACTTTGCATCTCATTCTATTCGCTGCAACAAAAACAACCTGAACCCACCTCTGAATGAATTATTCAAAAAGAGCAGGGAAATCATCAGCGGAATGTGTCACTCAAGTGGATAAGATATATTAAACCATTGAATTTGCGTGGTATTCTACCATTCCAGACCCTCCAAATTTGGACAACGAGCACGTATATCATTGTCTCCCACAGAGTAATATTGGCCCACCACGTGGAAAAGGCTCGGCAAGAAAGAGCTCATAAATTGCTTTTAGAGATCTGGTCTTCATGAAAAGATATAGTCATTTATGATCCTGAGTTCGGCGAGTTAAGCAGTATTCGGATCGAGGTGGTGGATCCAAATATGAAATATCCTACACGCATTATTGCCAAGAAAGCTTGTTACCATAATATGGTGATGGCACTAGTGGGTGTATCTCAATCCTGCAGAGACTTGACTACACTGACGATTCAGAATATGAAGAATAGCTTTTGAATGCACTACCTTTCATAAAATGATTTCAATACGTGCCCATTAGGAAGCTTATAGGCAAACAATATTATAAATTTAATTCAAATTCAAAATAGAATCCACCACTTTTAAACAGTGAGTGTGATAGATTGAAATTTACTTGATATAAACGTTTTGGAAACCAAACCTCAACATTAGGCTATTCCAGAATTACGAGAGAATCATTGATTTGGCTTTAGCAAATTCATCGTCTGTTAAATCTCCTATTTCATGCATCGTTCCTAATTGACTCAATTGATCTGCAACAGATTTTTTGGGATCCTCGACTATTAATTCTGCTTCAGCAATTTCCACTGGCGTTCCTGTTTTGGCTGCATATTCAGAATTCATGTAAAGTGCCCGGTTCATCATTTCTTGAACTCGAGGAGATGATCCTAAATGTGTTTGATTCATTTGAATTGTAGCGGCAGCTCCTCCTAGGACATTGAACAGATTGTCATTATGATTAGAAACAGGATTCAGTCTAGGTGGGTTGCAGTCTATTTGAGTCTCTTGCACGATTGAAATCTGGTTTCTTACCGCAGCTATAAATTCCCTACCGTTTTTAGGCGATGCGATCGAAACCATTTCCCCAGATTTCGATTTAATAACTAAGTGTTCAGGTAAATATTCCGCTCCAGTACAGTTTCCTAGAGAAGAACTTTGAATCAGCGTGATGGAAGTTATATCTACAAGACGAATAATTTGCTTTAACTCGTCAACTTGGAAACCACAGCATCCCACTGAAGGCCAGGGCTCGCATATGGTGGGCAAATTATTTTCGTGACCCCTTTGCATGTGTGTTCTTCTATCGGTAGTGTATCCAATGTGACTATCAATCTCATGCAGGATTGTTCGCTCACGAAGTGTTACTCGATGAGCATCCGCGACTTGCTTTTCCTTCCTGGGGAAGCATGTGTAAAGATACAAAGTTGGACAACACGTCACATTTATCAGGAGGCTAAAACAAGGAATCAAGCAAGCGGAACTATGGAAGAAAGCATTGCGATGCGCAGACACTCTCTTGTCCACATCAATTTCAAGTCGAGATACTGATTTATCATCTTGATAATAACACCTCAAGGTTTCAAAATTTTGCTCCAATATTTCTAAATCGCGCCTTCGATTTCCAGCAGTCCTCAAAGAGTCCAAGTTGCGCTCCGTCTGATTATCATAATCCAAAGTTTCGACCATGGAGGAAAGCTTGCCAAAAAGCTGAGCCATTAGAAAGTAGAATTGTTTGGTAAGAAAACCAGCTCAATTTGACTTTTAATACCATGCCTGATACGTAGTATTACGTGTACTAACTGGTACTAGTAAAACACAATCGGACGATGGCTGCTATGACTGGACGCAAGAAAATCCTTGCATTATTTGATGTGGATGGTACTCTCACGGTACCTAGAAAGGTAAATACTTAACGCATGCTTCCCTTGGTGATAGTTAATCATTGCTCAGGAAATCACCCCGGAGATGGACACATTCATGCGTGCTTTGAAAGAAAAGATCTATGTAGGAGTGGTCGGGGGCAGCGATCTTGTTAAGCAAAGAGAGCAAGTGGGTAAGGATGTAACGGATGTCTACGATTATAGCTTCTCGGAGAACGGTCTGGTAGGTTACAAAGATGGCAAGCTTTTTCACACTCAATCATTCGTTGCACACATTGGGGAGGAGAATTTGAAAACTCTGATTAACTTCATCTTGAAATACCTGGCGGACGTTGAATGTCCTGTGAAGAGGGGTACTTTTATTGAGTACCGTGCTGGAATGTTAAACGTGTCACCTATCGGGCGCGCTTGCAGTCAGGAAGAACGAGATGCCTTTGAAGTATTTGACTTGCAAGCAGGAATAAGAACAAAGATGGTCAAAGCTCTTGAAGATGCATTTGGTGATTCCCTTGGACTGAAATTTTCAATCGGTGGCCAAATTTCATTCGACGTTTTTCCAATTGGCTGGGATAAAACCTATTCGTTGCAATTCGTCGAGAATGAAGGGTATGAAGAAATCCATTTTTTTGGAGATAAAACTTCTGTTGGAGGAAATGATTATGAAATTTTCAGTGATCCTAGAACCATCGGACATTCTGTAAAAAGTTGGGAAGACACTCGACGCATTTGTTCTGAACTTTTCCTTTAGAACAGTCTAGTCACATTTTAAAAACATAAGAAAGGATATAAAATATTTGAATATCGAGCATAATCTTTTCAATGGTTACAAACAAACTACTAGTTGCCTCTTCGTAGATTGTTCAATCTAGCTTCCAGATCATTCACGGCCGAATCTTCGGCATCTGCAGCTACAGCTTGTGGTGCGTGTTCCTTCGCTGTTTCCACAGGATCAGACCTGACTGGTGCAGTTGGGGCTGAAGCGATGTCCCCTGTGAGGCTGACACCAATCTCATCTAATACTTGGGCTACAATGGCGTCTTCTTCTTCCTCGTCTTCCTCGTTTCCGAACGCATCACCAATGGCGTCATCCATAAGTTCCTGAGTAACTTCTGCTTTTTCATTTTCCATTTCAAACTCCTGAACAATCTTTGAAATGGTTGTAACGTTCATTTTCTTATTCATTCTCTTCATAGCTTTGGTCATTTTACCCATTGCCAAACCCATTTCGTGCTGAGTTTTCATGGTTTGCATTTTCAAGGCAAGACTTTTTAAATTTGAACTCATCACATAAAACTTGGATATATACTGCTTGGTTCTCACAAGGTCTTTCGCCATAATTCTCACTGCGGCCTATGAATACAATTAGAAATAATATCCTTTCCCCTTCACAATATCTTACCATTTCATTTTGTTTCGCCAGCTTCTTAATGTCACGCTCCAGCTTGGCTTTCTCTCGTTCCAGCCCTGCTCTTTCACGATCCATCTCTCGGATAGCTTTGTTGATGACGCGTTTGTTGGCCTTCATTTGGTCCTGAAGTGACATTCGATTACCCATGTTGACGTCGTTTGCCAATAAACAGGGGGGATATTATCGTGTGAAGCGTGTATGCGAACGGGTCCCCGCAATAATTGCCTTTTCCGAGAACTGTAAAATATGAAGAACTTCTTCTACCAGGTAGACCAGTATAAATAAATAAATTAAATAATTAAGTTTTTACACAGCCATGAAATTTTCAAAAACAACACAGCCAAATTACACTATCGTGACAGACTAAGACTTGGCAGCAGTTTTGTGCCACATTAACAACGGCAATGCAACTCCAACAGTGAGCAAAAACCCCAGTGCCCCTCTGTTGACAATACTGTACATACATAGATTGCGAAGAGCACCAGCTCGTGGATGATTCTCATTGAGGAATAACAGCTCATCGCATAGCCTAGCTGACGTTCTGTAGTCACCAAGTCGAAAATATGCAACAGCAATGTGGTACATACACTGTTCGGATAATTCCTCCTCGTCCAATTCAAAATGTTCAATGTCTGAATCAGAGACCGAACCAATAGACTCTTCGCGTTCCTCGGCTGGCTTATTGTCGACCATGGATCTTTCATTTACAAACACATATTCTGAATCTTGACTCTGAGATTTGGAACTATGAACTAAAGGACTATTGCAGCTCACGGCTCTCCGCTTGGTCTGGATTTCAACTGTGAGGTATGCTTGAAGTTCTCTCAAAAGCTCCACGCCTTGACGGATGCATCCCCTACTGACACTGTAGCACAAAAGCTTACCGTACTTGAACTTTGTTGACAGAGTGCTAGCAGCTTTGCGCAGAGACGTATCATATGCCACCCGAAGTTTCCCAATTAGTTCATACGTGGCGATAGATTGTTCTGCCGCAATTTCTTCCTGAAGAGTTGACATCCCCAGAGTGTTCTTCTGCAGAAACATGCAAGCAGATGAAGCCCCTTGTATAGTGTGATGTACGTGGGATGAGATTGGTTAGAGAACTAGATACCTGATGAAGCCTTCCTTCCTTGACGTAATGTAAAAGTGGTTGCCGACGTATTATTCGCTCTACTTTGGAATTGTTAACGAACCCCGCGAATTATTGCTATCATTTGTATGAAGATAGAGTGAAAATACGATGAATCCTGTAAGAACGAAACCATCTGAAGAATTTTCTAGGGGTCTTAAATAAACATATTGTCCGTTGAGAAGAGTGTGTACCACGAGTTAGAACCTCCAAATGGTGTTAGTATTTGTATGTAGCAGCGCCTTCGGTTGTCATCGATTTGGCATTTAAGAGAAAATGAATATTTCTCTTATTTCCGCTCTTTAAGAAAGTTATTGCATCCAAACGTCCCCAGTAGATACTGCAAATGGAGCAATGATGGATGCAAATACACCAGGAGTATTGAATCCATACGTTAGGGCAGTGGTAGCTTGTTCAATATCCTTAGCCAACTGTGCTTCTTGAAATGCGTAGTAGATGTATCTATACTCGTTGATGATTTCTACTTACGAAGGGGGATGAGGACAAGGTCCCCGCAACTTCGTATTTGTGGCGATGCTTCGCGGAGGGACAATCAATGTCCTGCGTCTAGGCAGCCAGCACCGTATGAGTATATGGGATCAGCTGCTTCTAGAGGAAGGTCTTCACCGTGCAGAAAACATTCCAGATGACAAGAAAAACTGGTGCATCTTGAACCAGTGTGAAACGCAGCAACCTACAATAGTTCTCGGGTACTCTGGGAAAATTAACAAATTGGTAAATATAGAAGAGCAGCAAATGCGCGGCGTCCCAATGCTTAGAAGATTTACTGGAGGAGGGACAGTGATAATAGACCATAACACATTGTTCATTTCGTGGCTTCTTGGTGATTCAGTTTTGCCTCATGTGAGGCCATATCCAAAGAGTATTATGACATGGTCAGGCGAATTTTACAGTGCTGCCATGAGAGGAATCGGCGTTAATAATTTTGAATTGCGAGCTGATGATTATGTCGTAGGAGATTTAAAGATTGGTGGCAACGCTCAAGCAATTAGCGGTAAAAAGTGGCTCCATCACACATCGTTTTTGTGGGATTTTGACGATGACTCTATGAAAGTATTGCAAATTCCAGAGAAAAGACCTACGTATCGTGGGAGTAGATCCCATTCACAATTTCTGCAACGAATGAAAGATATAGTGCCGGTTAAAATACGCAATAGTTCAGATACGTTCCTTGACGAAGTTGAATCTCAAATAGAGTATCAATTTCCTCACCAACATATTAATTATGCAACCGTGGAAGATGCTCTTGAAATTTTAGAAGCAAACCCTAACCGAAGAAAAACGACGCGTTTTGAAACTGTGTAGCTTTCGTTTATTATAAATAAATTTGGCGTTACATTGGCAGTTAGACCAGGAGCAACTACAGACGCGGCACTTTTCAAGGACAAGGAGGCACCCCAGGACCGACTACTAGTCGTCAATACCCTACGGCACCGGCACC